>Ga0272443_10000862_pt1 | contig 50169 bp, 39 predicted proteins | sample SSMAcet12_FD_193581 | JGI IMG/M metagenome (GOLD analysis project Ga0272443, IMG submission 193581) | Marine sediment archaeal communities from Little Sippewissett salt marsh, Falmouth, MA, United States - SSM-Acet-12 | ecosystem: Environmental > Aquatic > Marine > Wetlands > Sediment ...
GAAAAGATCCAGCGCGCCCTGATCGCCGTCTACGACAAAACGGGCATCGCCGACTTCGCCCGGACGCTTGTTGAAGAGTTCCACATCGAGGTCCTGAGCACGGGCGGGACGGCCCGGCATCTCGCCGAGTCCGGCATTCCCGTCACGATGGTCGAGCAGGTGACCGCTTTTCCCGAGATGCTTGACGGGCGGGTCAAAACACTTCACCCGAAGGTTCACGCCGCGCTTCTGGCCGACCGCGACAACCCGGAACACATGCGCCAGTTGCACAAGCACGCCATCGCGCCGATCGACATGGTGGTCGTCAACCTCTACCCGTTCGAGGCGACGATCAGTCGTGAGGGCTGCACGTTCCGGGAGGCCGTCGAAATGATCGATATCGGCGGGCCCTGCATGTTGCGGGCCGCGGCCAAGAACCACAAGCACGTCGTGGTCGTCTGCGACGGCGGCGACTTCGAGATCGTCTTGGCCGAGCTTCGCCAGAACGGCGACGTCTGCCCGCAGACGCGATTGCGGCTGGCGCGCACCGTCTTCGACGTGACGGCTGACTACGACCTGACCGTCCGCGACTACCTCGAGCAGACGCTGGAGGAACAGGTCGGCGGCCCCGGCGAGGAGCTGAGCCCGTGGTTCGACGAGGAGGTGGCTGCCATCGGGTTCGAGGTTGAGCGGTTCTCCACCCTCCGTTACGGGGAGAACCCCGCCCAGGGGGCCTCGGTGTGGCTGACGAGCCCGGAACCGACCGAGTGCAACCTTCTGGAAGTGCCCGCAGGTGAAGCGGAGGCTGCGCAGGCCCCGCTCATTGCCGGCCAGATGTCTTTCAACAACTACGCCGACGGCGATGCGGCGGTGTCGCTGGTCAAGGAGCTGACACGCGCCTTCGGCGTGCCCAGGGATTCCAATCATGTTGTTTCGGGCGAAGAAGGTCCACCTTCATCGCAGCATGCCAACGAGCCGCGAGATGAAGACCGAGGCTCGTTGGGGCAAGAAGCCCTCGACGCGATGGTCGGAAAGTACGCCGTCGCGTTCATCAAGCACACGAACGCCTGCGGCTGTGCGGTCGGAAATGACCCGATCGACACCTACCGCCGCGCCTATCTCGGCGATCCCGTCGCGGCCGCCGGCGGCGTGCTCTGCATGAATTTCCCGGTGACCCGGCAGATCGCCGAGATGGTGATGAACACGTTCGGGCGGTGGGGTCGGGACGCCGGGGCTGCCTTTTTCACGCTCGACGTCTGGATCGCGCCGTCTTTCGAGAAGGACGCCCTGACGCTCATCACGACCCCCACGCCGAAGCGAAGCTGGGGTGCCCGCTGCCGGCTGCTGGCCGTCGGCGCGATGGATACGCCCCTGTCGGCCGAGGAGGTCGATTTCAAAAGGATCACGCACGGGATGCTCGTCCAGCAGCGCGACAGTCTCGGCCTCAACGAGCAGGCGTGGAAGGTCGCCACGCAGCGTGCGCCGGGCGAGGCCGAGATGACCGACTTGCGACTCGCCTGGCTCATCTGCAAGCACACCAGGAGCAACGCGATCACGATCGTGCGGGACGGACAACTGCTCGGCAACGGCGCCGGGCAGATGAGCCGGGTCAAGAGCTGCGAGCTGGCGGTGCAACTGGCCACCGAGAACGGCCACGGCGCGCGGTTGGCCGGCGCGGTGGCCGCCAGCGATGCCTTTTTCCCCGTCCCGGACGGGCCGCGGAAACTCATGGACGCGGGCATCACGGCCCTCATCCAGCCGGGCGGCTCGCGGCGCGATGCCGACACGGTGGCTGAATGCGACCAGACCGGCGCAGCCATGGTGATTACGGGTACGCGCCACTTCAAGCATTGATAAGCATAAAATGCGTCCGTACCCAACGACGACACGGATCGTTACGGAAACTCATCACGAAGACAGATCGACGAAGTTGAGGAGTTGATCATGGCGAACAACATGTTCCTGGCGTTGGACCTGGGGGCCGAGAGCGGACGCGGCCTGCTCGGAGCGGTCTCGGACAAAAAGATCGAGCTGACCGAACTGCACCGCTTCTCCAACGGGCCCGTGCGCACCGGCGACGAGCTTCACTGGGACACGCTTCGGCTCTGGTCGGAGATGAAGCAAGCGCTCGCGCTGGCCTTCAAGAAGACGGATCGGCTGGCCGGCGTCGGCATCGACACATGGGGCGTGGACTTCGGCCTGCTGGCGCGGGACGGGCAGTTGCTCGGCAATCCGTTCCACTACCGCGATGCGCGAACGAACGGCATCCTCGAAAAAGCCTTCGCAATCGTCGAACGCGAAAAGATTTTCGAGTGCACGGGCGTGCAGTTCATGCAGCTCAACACGCTCTTTCAGCTTCTGGCCATGCGGTTGCAGAACTCGCCTCTGCTGGAGGCGGCCGAGACGATGCTGCTCATGCCCGACCTGTTCAACTACTGGTTCACCGGCCGCAAGTGCGCCGAGTTCACCATCGCCACCACGACGCAGGCCTACGACCCCCGCCAGGGCCGATGGGCCGACGAGCTGATCGAAAAGTTGGGTTTGCCCCGGCGAATCTTTCCCGAAATCGTTCCGACGGGCACAGTGCTGGGGCCGGTCTGCCCCGACATCCGCGAAGAGCTCGGCGCGACCGACGTTCCCGTGATCTGCTCGGCCGAACACGACACCGGCTCGGCCGTCGCCGCGGTACCGGCCGTCGGGGGCAAGCGCTGGGCGTTTTTGAGCAGCGGCACGTGGTCGCTTATGGGTACGGAAGTCGACAAGCCGGTCATCAACGAGCACGCGCAGCGATTCAATTTCACCAACGAGGGCTGCTTCGGCGGTACGTTCCGTTTCCTCAAGAACATTTTAGGTCTGTGGCTCATCCAGGAATGCCGCCGCACGTGGGAGCGCGAGGGCACAAGCTATTCCTACGACCAACTCGCCACGATGGCCGCTGAGGCGGAGCCCTTCCTGGCGATCCTCAACCCGGACGACCCTTCGTTTCTGGCACCGGGCGACATGCCCTCCCGGATCGCCGAGTTCTGTCGGCGTACCGGCCAGCAGGGACCCAAAAAGCCCGGCCAATTCGTGCGCGTCTGTCTGGAGGGGTTGGCGATTAGCTATCGCCAGACGCTCGAACGGATCGAAATCTGCACGGGCCGATCCATCGAGGTTCTCCACGCCGTCGGCGGCGGCATCCAGAACACGCAGCTTAGCCAATGGACGGCCGACGTGCTCGGCCGGACCGTGATCGCCGGTCCGATCGAGGCGACGGCGACGGGCAACATCGCGATCCAGGCGATCGCCGCCGGTGTGCTGGCCGACCTTCCGACGGCCCGGCGGGTGATCGCCCGTTCGTTCGAGCCGGTCGTGTACGAACCGGCGGACTCGGCAAGCTGGGAAAAACCCTACAAGCAGTTCGAGCAGCTTCGGGCCTGAACACAGAGGCGCCGTGGAACGTATATCCGAGCCGCGACCGTAAGGGAGCGATGTAGCGGCCGCCCCTCCGTCTTCGCTGCGCTTCGCCGTGACGAGTCGTGGCGGCCGTCGCGCCAAGACACGGAGATAGAGGGCAAATGTAGGGCAGGTCAATGACCTGCCTTATACCTTTGCGAAGAACAGCTCACAGGACGACGGCGCAGGTGCCATAAAGAAACACCGCAGGAGTGCGGATTCCAATCAAGCCAGGAGGAGTTATCCATGTCAAATGAAATGAATCCTTTGACGCGAAGGCAATTCGTCCAGCGAGCCGGGCAGATCGCGATGTCCGCGACGGCCGTCACCGCCATGGCAGGCAGGGCTGGCGGCCAGCCGGCCAGCGATCGCAAGATTCGCATCGGCGTGGTCGGTGGGGGGTTCGGTTCGTCCTTCTACTGGCACGAGCATCCCAATTGCGTCGTCCAGGCCGTCAGCGACCTCGACCCTGATCGACGGAGCCATCTCATGGAGCGGTACCGGTGCGAGCGGTCCTACGAATCGCTCGAAAAGCTGATCCTCGATCCGCAGGTCGAGGCGGTTGCGATCTTCACCGGCGCGCCCGACCACGCGCGCCATGCCATCCTGGCCATGGAGGCCGGCAAGCACGTCATCGTCGCCGTGCCGGCCGCGCAGACGCTCGAAGACTGCCAACGTCTGCGCGAGGTCAAAGAGCGAACGGGCCGCACCTACATGATGGCCGAGACAACCTGGTACCGCGCCTACACCATCGCGGCCGCCGACCTCTACAGGCAGGGCGCCTTTGGCGAGCTGTTCTACAGCGAGTGCGAGTACTACCATCCGCGCTCGCCCGAATCGATCCTGAACTTCTGGGTACGCGACGGCAAGCGGACGTGGCGGTGGGGCATGCCGCCGATGCTCTACCCGACGCATTCGACGGGTTTTCTCGTGGCCGTTACCGGCGAGCGGCTCGTTGAAGTTTCCTGCCTCGGCTTCACCGGCCCGACACTCGACATCTACCGCAAGCGCGACAACGTCTACAACAACCCGTTCAGCGCCCAGGCCGGCCTGTTCAAGACGGACCGCGGCCATATGAGCCGTTGCAACGTCTTCTTCGTCGACGGGGTCGCCCACGGCGAGCGCGCCCAGTGGTTCGGTACGGAATTGGCCTACTACATGCCCGGCTCCGGAGGCCAGCCGTTCAAGATCCAGGGAGCCAAAGCACCGGACTGGAAAAGCGTGCCCGACTTCTGGGAACGGTTGCCCGAACCGCTTCGCCACGAGAGCGGCCACGGCGGCTCGCACACCTTTCTGACGCACGAGTTCGTCTCGGCCCTCGTCGAGGAACGCGAGCCGGCCATCGACCTCTACGAAGCGCTGGCCATGACCGCGCCGGGCATCGTTGCGCACGAGAGTTCGCTGAAGGGCGGCGAGCAGATGAAAATCCCCTGCTTCGACAGGCGCCCGAAGGAGCTTACCTGAGAAACGAGAAGAGGTCGGATCCGAGCCGTACCCGTGCCAACGAATTGCACGAAGAAAGCATACACAGAGCCAGTGCAGTTGCTCCATGTGACGCGGACGGCTGACCACCGGCGTCCTGCGGTCGATGGCATCGCCGCAGCTCGCGTGGTATCCTCGTTGTCATGGAATCGCGAGGTTCGGATCCGCTGTCCGTCGGTGTGTCCAGGCCGGCTGGCCATCCCCCTCCTGTCGCACACCGCCTCGGACCGCTCGTGACGATCGAGCCCCTTTCGCACCCGCTGTGGGGCAGGTGCTATGCCCTCGCTTTCGGTGCGATCATCGCGGGGGTGCTGGCTGTCGCCTGGAGCCTGTCGCCTGCCGAGCGGTTCGGCACGCACCGGCAGCTCGGTCTGCCGCCCTGTGGCTTCCTGACGATGACGGGGTTGCCCTGCCCGAGCTGCGGGATGACGACCGCCTTCGCCTTCGTCGTTCGCGGGCGGTTGCTCGAGGCGGCCCGCGCCCAGCCGATGGGGGCGATCCTGGCACTGGCGACCATCGCCGCCGGGTTGGCCTGCCTCCTGGCCGCCGTGACCGGCCGTTATCCCATGATGAACTGGTATCGCGTCAATCCGGTGCGGTTCGTGTGGTGGGCCGCGGCGGCCTTCATTCTCGCCTGGGCGGCCACGATTGCCCTTGGCCTGCTCGACGGTACACTACCGGTACGACGCACGTGGCCCGGCTGAGCCCGTCGCGACAGGGCCGGCCCATTGGCTGAACGCGACATCCGGGAGATGCCTCATGCACATGGCTTGCTCGAGCACCAGGCGGGGCCGGGCCCCTTGGAGGGTCGCCCTTCTGCTCGTATCCCTCCTGACGATCAACGGGGGATGCGACCTCGTCCGCACCATGGCTGTCTACTCCGCACCGGCCACCGAGAAGGTGCCGGCCGAGTACAACCGCTTGCCGGGCAAAAACGTCCTTGTTTACGTCTGGGTGCCGCCGGAGATCAAGTGGGATTATCCTTACATCCGCCTCGACTTGGCCGGCTACGTCGGCGCCTACTTGAAAGAGAACGTCAAGGACGTAACGTTCGTCGATCCGCGCCAGGTGGAAGACTTCCTCGAACAGCACGGCTACCAGATGCTCGAACCGGCCGTCCTGGGCGAGCGTTTCCAGGCCGACACCGTGATCCACCTGTCCGTGCATCGTTTCTCGCTGCGCGAACGAGGCATGGCCCACTTCTACCGCGGACGCATTGCCTCGGCCGTCACGGTCTACGAATTGAGTCCCGGCGCCCCGGAACCCGAGCGCTTCCCGCTCGAGGAAGTCGAGGTCCTCTACCCGGCCGAGCAACCCATCGCCTTTGCGAACGTCCATGCGTCGCAGGTGATGCAGGCGACCTTCGAGACCTTTGCGGTCGAAGTGGGAAGAAAATTTCACACCTGGAGTCGTCCCCTGGATTGAACCATCCGAACAGGCTGAGCTCGACCTCCGTCACAACTGCCCGGCCCGGCCCCGGGGAAAGCCGAAAGGTTCGCCAGATGCTACCTGCTTCAAAATCGTGTTGGTTTGCTGGAACCGGCGAATACGCCTCAATTGCCGTCTATTGGAAGGTGCTGGCGTGCGTGCTGCTGGTCGGCTGCGGGACAGGCTGCCAGCAACTCGGTGTCCTCATGTACCACATGGGGGTCGGGCAGCAGGAGAGGGTGGAGGCCGAGTTCGAACTGCCCAAAGTGCCGACGCTCATCCTGGTCGATGATGATCAGAACCTCGTCCACCCGCGCACGGCTCTCGACGCACTCGTCGACAAGCTCGCGATCGAGCTTCAACAGCGCCGCCTCGTGGAGCAGGTGACGACCAACGAAGAGCTCGCCCAACTGCGGCTGGCCTACTCCGACCTCCATCGGCGCGGCGCGCGGGAGGTGGGCGGGTTGGCAAACGCCGACACAGTCATCTGGATTCAGGTTACACGTTTCGGCCTGCCGGAAGATCTCGAACGCGTCATGGCCGAGGTGCCGTTCACCGTCACCGTCAAGGTGCTCAACGCCCGTGCCGACACCCGCGACGAAGTCCGTCTGTGGCCCGAACAGCGGGAAGGCAAACTCGTCGAGGTCAAGGTCTCGCCGCACACCCTCCGCCAGTGCGCGGATCTCCAACAAGCCCACGAGACGATGGCTGCCGAAATGGCCCAGGAGATCGCGCGGCTCTTTTACGCGCACACAAAGGAACAGCCGTAATCGCCGGCAGACCTCGGCTGCCTTACAGCGGCATACCTGTGACACGGCCCTCGAAGACGAGCTTGTCGTTCACGATTCCTTGAGCGTCGGCGATGGTCCGGCGGGGTTTGATCTCGACGACTTGGAGCAGGATGTACATTTTGGCCGGCGGAACCACAGCCCCGCGGAACTTGACGCCGTCCACGCCGCCGAAGCCCATGAACCGCTCGTCGGGGGAGATCTGGTGGCTGAGAAAGGCGGCCATTTGTGCGGCCGTCTCGATCATGAGCACGCCGGGAAACAGGGGCCGGCCGGGAATGTGGCCCTTCACCCAGAATTCGTCCTCACGAACCTCGCGCAGACCGACGCCTATCTTTTTCTCGTAGTCGAGGTGAATAATGGCGTTCATCTGCATGAATTCGTAACGGTGGGGAAGGTGGGCATAGATCTGCTCTTGGGTAAAGCAGACTTTCGATAAATCCAGTTGGTTAAGATCCACGAACGGTTGGGATGCCATGCCACCGCTCCATGAAAACCGGCCCCCGCCGGGCCGCGGATGTGAGCTTGATAGGTTGTCAGCGTGTCGCGACCTGTCGCGAGCCGCGAACTTCAGGCAGGCCCGATAAGCTCAACGGCGGGTGCTGCAAGTGTCGCGTCCGCTACGTTTCGCGTGCGGAGTCGCGTCACGATCGCTCGATTCGGTCCACTGCCACAGCCAGGATTGCCTGGACATTTGACACCTGCGCGTGGCAGCGACGGATGCCGGTATTCTTCGAGCGATGCATTTGCTCGCCGCCGGGAGCTGCCGGCCGTGTCCTGATCCGGCCGTCGGACCTTCGCCCGCCGTCGAGCCCTGTCATTCGGACACGGAGCGGACCTCGAGGATTTTCTTGCGGACGTCCTGAGCAATCGCCTTGATCTCCTGCATCGCCTTGCGAACGCGCGTACCGGCGGCCTTGTTGCCACCCTCCGCCTTGGCCACATCATCAGCGATCTCTTCAACCTTCTGCCGCAGGAGTTCGTAATCTTGCATGGCTGCTCTCCGGTATAGATTGCCTGTCAACCTCGGCCGCGCTACCGTCCCGCTCGACCTCGGTACACCGAGACTCTGCTGTTGGATTGTGCATATACGCCGCCGGTCACCCCCGGCAGGCACCGCGGAAGTCTAGCAGACTGCCGACCTGGATGCAAAAGCAACCCCGGCTGGCGGCCTCGAAAATGCGGTTCAGGCAGGCCGAACGAAGTTGCGTTTTCGTTGTAAATCGCTTTTTTACAATGTCTTAAGTTAAAAAGCGAGAAAGGGCAATCAGGACGCTACCCACCCACTCGGGACCTGCTTTTCAAGGTTTTTCAGCCAGGTGTCACGCTAGGCGGGTCCGGCTCGCGGTCGGCTACTGCTTGCCGGACGGCGTCGAGGTCCGCGCGAATCTGGCAGCCGAGTTTCTCGGGCGCAGCGAACTGCCGATGCGGCCGGATCCAGTCGAGCAGTTCCAGGCGAATCGGCCGATCGTACAGATCACCTTCAAATCCCAGCAGATGGGCTTCCACCGCCAACTCCTGCTCCCGGAACGTAGCGTTTCGCCCGATACTTACCGCCGCGGCGAATCGGCCCGCTTCGAGCACCCCGACGCCGGCGTAGACGCCTTCTGCCGGGGTCAGTTGGCCGGTCACCTGCACGTTGGCCGTCGGAAAACCCAAACTGTGACCCCGGCCCGCACCGTGCGCCACGCAGCCGATCAGCGCATAGGGTCGTCCAAGGCACAATGCCGCCTGATCGACCGTCCCGTTGGCCAGTAGCTGGCGGATCAGCGAGCTGGAGATTACCGCGTCCGGGTGGCCGCCGAGGGCGATTCGCACCGGTTCGACAACCTCCACCTCGAACCCTCCTCGGCCGGCCGCCTGCCGAAGCGTCGCCACGTCGCCCTGTCGGCCATGGCCGAAACGGAAACTCGCCCCCTCCACGATCGCCCGCGGCGCGAACCGCGCCACGATCACACGTTCCATGAACGTCGCCGGGGCCATCTGGAGAAAGTCGGGGGTGGCCGTCACCAGGACCGCGATGTCCACGCCCGCCTGCTGAAACAGTCGGAGCTTCTCGTCGGTCGGCGTCAGCATCGGCGGCACGTGGTCGGGCGTGAGGACGGCCAACGGATGCGGATCAAAGGTCATCGCCACGAGCGGACACGAAGCGGCGTCGGCGCGCCGGCGGCCGGCCGCCAGTATCGCCTGGTGACCGCGGTGTACGCCGTCGAAATTGCCGATCGTCAGAATGACGCCGGCCAACTGCACGGATTCCCACGATCGCAGAACCTGCATCCGGGTTTCGCCCTTTCGTTCATCTTGCACAAGGTTGGACGCGCGTCTCGCCGGGTGGGACGGGCGTCTCGCCGGGTGGGACGGGCGTCTCGCCGGGTGGGACGGGCGTCTCGCCGGGTGGGACGGGCGTCTCGCCCGTCGTACAACAGTCGCACCCTTTACCCAAAAACCACGGCGGCCACAGGATCGCCGGCCTCTTGCCTAGGCACGGTCCGCTGCCTCACGGTGGCGGGCCGGATCTGTTCCGGCGGTTGCGGCCTGTACCAGTGCACCGCTTGTCGGGCCCTTGTCGTGCTTTTATAGTCCCAGACAAATGCACGATCCAGTGTGGCAACACCGCCGCGCGATTGAAATGGAACCGCATGGTCTGTACGTTCCCCATCCTGGCCGTTTCCAACCTCGAGTCGATCGCCGGCCATTTCACATGGATCGACTGGAGCGTCGTCGTCGGTTACCTGATCGTCACCACGATCGTCGGGGGGGCCCTGGCCGGCAAGCAGGCGACCATCCGCGATTTCTTCCTCGGCGGGCGGAAGCTGCCCTGGTACGCCGTCTCCGGCTCGATCATCGCCACTGAAATCAGCGCCGTCACCTTCGTCGGGGTGCCGGCCATCGTCTTTGCCGCCAACGGGAACTTCACCTACCTCCAGCTCGTGATCGGTTCGATTTTGGCCCGGATCATCGTCGGCTACGTCTTCGTGCCGGCCTACTACAAGCGCGAGATTTACAGCCCCTACGACTACATGGCCAACCAACTCGGCGGGCACGTCCGAACGATGACGACCTGCCTGTTCACGCTCAGCGGGATGCTCGCCCAAGGCGCGCGGGTCTACCTGACAGCCGTCATCCTCGACCTGATCGTCGGCGGGCCGTTCTTCAGCGGATTGGCCGAGGCGACGGGCACGACGACGATGACCTGGTCGATCTTCGCGATCGGTGTGGTGGCCGTCGCCTGGACGCTCATGGGCGGCATCACGACCGTCATATGGACGGACGTCCTGCTGTTTCTGGTCTTCTTCGTCGGCGGGTTTATCGCCCTGGGTTTCGCGCTGGGGAACTTGCCGGGCACCTGGGCCGACAGCCTCGCGTACGTGTTCCGCGTGAACGTCGAGGCTGACCAGGCCGGCCCCTGGGGCAAGTTCACCGTCTTCAACTTCACGCTCAATCCGGCCGTCGAATTCACGCTCTGGACGGCCATCTTCGCCAACACGTGGTTCTGCCTGTTTTCCTACGGGACCGACCAGCTCCTCGCGCAGCGGATGTTCTGTTGCACGGGCGAAAGGGAGGCTCGCCGGGCGATCATCGCCAGCAGTTTCGGACAGATCATCACGCTGGTCATGCTTTTCGTCGGGGCGGGTCTGTTCGCCTACTACGCCCGCTACCCGCTGACCGGCGAGGCGGCTGAGCTGGTCGCCGAGCGCGGCGACCGCATCTTCCCGATCTTCATCATCACCGTCCTCCCGGTCGGGATCACCGGCCTGCTGATCGCCGGCATCTTCGCCGCGGCGATTTCGAGCCTCGACTCGATCCTGGCCGCCCTGAGCCAGACGAGCATATCGGCCTTTTACCTGCCCTGGCGGCGGAGGCGGCTGGCGGCGCGCGGCAAGTCCTTGGACGACGATCCGCACGCGGACCGTGCCATCGTTCGGGTGTCGCGCGGGCTCGTGGTCTTTTGGGGAATCGTCTTGTGTTTCATGGCCCATGTGGCCGACGCAGCGGCCCGCAGCCAGTTTCCCGAGATTTTGAACCTCGCCCTGTCGATGGCCGGCTATGCCGGCGGCGCGCTGCTGGCCGGCTTCCTGCTCGCGTTTTTTCGCCTCGGCATCGACGGGCGCGGGTTTCTCTGGTCCGGACCGCTGTCGGTTCTGCTTATTTTCGCCTTGGTCTGGCATGAGCCGTGGGCGCAGATGGTCTGCTGGGCGGGCGCGGCGATCCTGCTGATCACGTGGTTGTGGCATCTCCGGGCGGCGACGCGCAGGACCGCGCCATCGCAACCGCCACCTGGCGTTTTGCCTGCGTGGGCTCAGACGCTCCTGCTCGTCACGGTGCTCGCGCTCGTACTGTGGGTCAACGCATACGGGTATCTCGACAAAACAGTCGCACCCGACGCCGAGGTCCGCTATACCACGGTCGCCTGGCCGTGGTTCGTCCCCATCGGTTCGACCGTCGCATTCACCTGCGGCTGGCTGCTGGCGCGGAGGCAGCGAACCGAGGGCGACGCTTCGGAAACAATCTGAACCGGCGGGTGACGCGGATTGCGATAAGCCGGCAGGATGCCGGTGGACGGCCGGTCCGCCGCGCGGTACGCTCACCGCCCGCGTGGAAATGTCGTCGACGGGCGAGGACGCTGTCGGCAGAAATGCGTCCCGCGTTCTGGGGCGAAGGTGGGCTGATCGGCCCGGTTGGCCGTCACTTTTTATGGGCTTTTTGCGAATCCAACTGCCATGCATCCCGAGCTGTTCATCATTCCAGGGCTGAACATCGCCGTCCCCAGCTACGGGGCGATGATGATGCTCGGCTTTCTGTTGGCCACGTGGCTGGCGGCCCGCCGGGCCACCCGGCTCAAAGTCAACCCGGACATCGTGCTCAACCTGGGGTTCATCATCCTGATCTTCAGCACCGTGGGCGCGCGAACCTTCTATGTCATCCACTACTGGGATACGCAGTTCGCTCACCAGCCGGGCCAGATTTTCAACCTCCGCGCCGGGGGGATGGAGTTCTACGGCGGGCTCATCGGCGCGTTCGTCGCGTGCTGCCTCTACCTGTGGATCAAGGGCTACTCGAAACGCCTCTTTGCCGACATCATCGCCCCCTCGCTGCTTCTAGCCATGGGGATCGGGCGGATCGGCTGCTTCCTCTACGGGTGCTGCTGGGGCGGAACCTGTTCGCCCGAACTGCCCTGGGCGGTCCGTTTTCCGTACGCAAGCCCTCCCATGTTGAGTCACTGGGAGTCGCGACAGGTGACGGTGCCGGCCAGGTTCCTGTTCGTTGCACCGGACGGCAGCGGCGGGCCGTTGCCACCGGCCCTGTTGAGGCTCGACAAGGACATGCTTCGCGGAACGATCCAGGAGGCGGAAAAGAGAGCGCGCGAAGCGCGCGACTCGGGCGACCCGGACCGGACCCGCGAGGCGGAGGCGCAGTACCGCAAGATCGAGCAGGTGCTCGGGCCTCTGCTGGCGCACTACGAGTCCTTCGATACGACGCCGGCGGAACTGGCCGAGCAGGCCCAGGCGGCCTCCCTCCATTCGCTCCACGTGCATCCGGCCCAGCTCTACTCGGCCGTCGGGCCGATCCTGCTGGCGTGGCTGACCGGGGCGTACCTCTACCGACGGCGCCGGCACGGGATGGTCATGGTCCTGGGTATGGCGCTTTATGCCGTCGAGCGCTTCATCGAAGAAGTGATCCGCGTGGACAATCCGCAGGACACTTTCGGCCTGACCGCTTCCCAGGCGGTCAGCGTGGGGATTCTGCTGATCGCGGTCGCCGCGTATTTCATCCTCCAGCGTCAACCGCTGCGGTCGCCGCGGGTCGAGAAGTCCCGGCCCACGCCGGTCGTTGCGACTGCGCCCGCGCCTTCGGCAGACGCGTCGACCGGGTGAACCGGTAGTCGCGGGCATTTCCCGCTTGCCGGTGTCCGGCCCGATGCCAACTGTTTCTGCCGGCCGATCCAGATGCGAGTAACGTCATGCAAGAAGCCATCACCAAGTCGTCGGTCCTCATCGAAGCGCTGCCTTACATCCAGGGGTACCGCGACAAAATCATCGTCATCAAGCTGGGCGGGTCGGTGATGGACGATCCGGCAGCCGAGTCCGAGCTGCTGCGCGACGTGGTGTTCCTGCACACGGTCGGCATGCAGCCGATCATCGTCCACGGGGGTGGCAAGGAGATCTCCAAGGCCATGGACGAGGCGGGCCTCGAAGCAACTTTCGTACAGGGTCTTCGCTACACCGACGAACGGACGCTGACGCTGGCTGAGCAGGTGCTTTGCGGGCGGATCAGCAGGCGAATCACCGACGTCCTGGCCTCGCTGGGCGTTGAGGCGATCGCGATGAACAGTTTGACGAGCTGTGTGTTGTTCGCGCAGCGCAAGTACCTGACCGGGTCGGACAACCGCAGGATCGATATCGGCTACGTCGGCGACGTGCGGGAAGTCAACGACAAGGTGCTTCGGCTCCTGTGCGGCTCGGGTACGGTGCCGGTCATCGCGCCGATCGCCCGCGACCGTGCCGGTGGGCGGCTCAACGTCAACGCCGACACGGCGGCCGGACAGGTGGCCGCTTCCGTCAGTGCCGAGAAGCTCGTCATGGTCTCGGACACGCACGGTATCCACACGGACGCCGACGACCCCGCTTCGCTGTGCCCGAGCCTGGACCGCGCGCAGATCGACGATCTCCTGGCCCGGGGTATTATCGGGCGGGGAATGATCCCGAAGGTCGAGGCCTGTCTCCGTGCGCTGGAGGCCGGCACGAAGAAGGCCCACATCATCGACGGGCGGATCCCTCACTCGCTGCTGCTGGAGATCTTCACCGACAAGGGTATCGGCACCGAGATCCTTCGATAGCCGAACAAGGAAAGGGCCCTGACGCGAAGTGTCGATCGGAAGCCCTGTCGTCCCGACGGAGCTTGCCTTTCGACGCGTCGCAGGCAGGCCGCCCGTGCTACCCGATCGAGCAAGTTGACCGTCAGAAACCCCCACCCACGATCAGCAGGAGCAGGGCAGCCAGTGCCAGGGCGATGCCGACGGCGCCGGCCAGCGGACCGGAAAACAGAACGAGGCCGTAAGTAACCGCTGCCACACCGGCCAGGGCCAGGACAACCGTGGCGATCGGCGATTCGACCTCGGGCACTGGGATCGGAATCACGTCATCGTCGCCACCATCATCACCGTTATCGTCATCGTCCCCGTTGTCGCCATCGTCCCCATTGTCGTCATCGTCTTGCGTGCTGACACGAATGATGAATCCGGCGCCGCGTTCGATCTGTGCGGCAGGTATGGGTGCGAACGTGTCAGGCTGAAAAACGCTCGCCTCAGGGTCCGGACCGACTTGGACGGTAAAGTCGGCCTCGGTTTCCAACGCGTCGAGCTGGCCGGTGATCAGCCGGCCCTCGACGAGCGGTTGCGGTTCGTCCCAGCCGATGCCGGCTGTCAGGGTGCCTGTGAAGGTCAGCGTGTCCTGGGCGGCGGCGATCTGGAGGATGTTTTCGCCTTCGACAACCCCGAGGTTGGGCAGAAGCCGGAAGGCCACATCGACGGGCGGCACGAAACCGTCGGCCGGCCCCTGGACAACGCCCAGTGTCGTGAGCAGGTCGAAGCGGAAGAACGAGAGGCCGTTGTTGTCCCGGCCCTCCGCGTCGCGCGGGACCGGATTGGCCGGATCCTCGGGGGCCGAGGTGACCAGGGCGGTCATCTGGTAGGCGACCTCCTCGCCCGGCAAGACGGTGACCAGCGGCTGGTCTTCGGGGTCTTCCTTGATGACGGGCTCACCGTCGACGACGGGCCGTACGTCGAACAGGACCGTCGCCGCGGACAGGGCAGGGCAGGTCGATAGAATGCACGCCACCGCAAGCAGGAGGGAAATCGAACGGGCCATGAGCGTCTCGCTTTCCGGGCGGTCCGGGTACGCGCCGCCGCGAGGCTGTCATCTTCGTCGTGTTATCGGAACCTGGCGGGCGGCACCTCTTGTATCCTAGTTATGTTATACGGTCCGGTCCCGTCGCGACTTGAACCGAATCGCCCGGCGGCGGTTCGGATTCAGCCATTGCGCCGGCGGTTTGTCGGCCATGCAGCCGGTCATTGCGGCGTGAAGTTCGTGCGTGGGCCGATCCGGGCCACGGTCTCAGCCACGAGCCGGGCGGCGTTCTCCAGGTCGGCCAGGTGGCAGACCTCGACCGGCGTGTGCATGTAGCGGTTCGGGATGCCGATCAGGCCGGCGGCGACACTGCCGCGGCTGACCTGGATCGGATTGGCGTCGGTGCCGGTGGCATTCGGCGAGGCGCTGAGCTGGTAGGGGATCTTCTTGCTTTTGGCCGAGTCGATGAGCAGCTTGCAGAGGACGGGGTTGATGTTGGCGCCGCGCTCGATGACGGGCCCGCGGCCAAGCGCCTGGTCCCCGGCGAGCTTCTTGTCGACGCCGGGGTTGTCCGACGCGTGGCAGACGTCCACGGCGATCCCGACGAGCGGGTCGATCCGGTAGGCGCTTGTCCGCGCGCCGCGCAGGCCGATCTCTTCCTGAACCGTCGCGACGGCAAACAGCGCGGGTTTGATCTTCCGCCGGGCGAGCAGGCGCAGCGCCTCCATCACGACGAAGGCACCGACCTTGTCGTCCAGGGCCGGCGAGGTGATGAATTCGCCACCGAGCCGTTCGATCTCGAGCTTGCAGGTGATCGGGTCGGCGACGGCCACGCGTTTTTCAGCCTCCTTGCGGCTCGTCGCGCCGATGTCGATCCACAGGTCGGTCAGCTCGATTTTGCCGGAGTTGCGTTCTTCCTGTTTCATCAGGTGGATCGGCTTGCGGCCGATGACACCCTCGACCGGGCCGTCGGCCGTGTGGATCGTCACGCGCGAGCCGGGCAGGACGGTCAGGTCGATGCCGCCGACCGTCGCGAAGCTGAGGAAGCCCTCGTCGCTGATGTACTTGACCATCATACCGATCTGATCGCAATGGCCGGCCAGCATGATACGGGGCGTGCCTTGGGGGTTGAGCGCGACGATCGTGTTGCCGTGCAGGTCCGTGGTGATCTCGTCGGCGAACGGTTTCATGCGTTTGCGGATGATCCGGGCGACGGGCTGTTCGAAGCCGGCGACCGAGGGCGTCTTAACCATTGCTTCGAGAAATGCGAAGGAATCCTTGTTCATAACGTCAGCGCCTCCGTGTGGAATATTCCCAGGTTAGTGAATCAACCCGCGCCGTGGGGGGTGTCGGTCAGCTGGATCGACTCGTTGTCGGTCTCGTTTTTACCGGTCATCGAGTAACCGTCCGCCTGACGCTGGTGATTGACCTTGAGTTTCTGGCGGTAGAGGTCCATCACCCCGTCGGCGTCGAGCCCGACGCACTGGGCGAGGCTGATCCAGAAGAACAGCATGTCGATGACTTCGACGCGGGCGTTCTGCAGATTGTGCAGGTAGAACCGCCGGCCCCGGCGCGCCTCGTCGCACCAGTGCTTCCAGTAGGTGCAGTCGCGCAGCTCCTCGATCTCGTTGCTCATGGCGGCCAGGTAGTTGTTGAGCCACTGACCGGCCTTCTGCGGGTCGAAGTTGCGGCGCAACTCCTCCGGGTCGAAACCGATCCGCTTGTTGAGCTCAGCCTGTTTCTGAAACAGCTCTTGAAGCACGGTCGTCTCTCCTTGGTGATGGGCCGGAATGGGGGCCGGTTGCGCAAATTGCCCGGCTCGCATGATCTTAGGGGATTATCCGCCGCGTCTCAACGCATCCCGACCAGGGCGGGGGACAACGCTCGAGGCGCCGTGACCGGAGGCTTTTCTGCCACTTTACAGACCGTCATGGATTCTGCCTGCGCGAAGAGCCGTGCAGGGATCGGCGGATCGAGTCGAACCGGTGGCGCAGCATGTCGGCGTTCCATTTCCGCGTCCGGCAGTATCGCGCGACCGCCTCGTCGAAGTAGGCCGGTGAGATCAGCACCGCCGCGGGTTGCGGCAGCTTGAGGGCCCGTGCGAGCCGCCACAGGTGCCAGCGGTCTCGCCAGGGCATGTGCAGGACGGCTAATGCGGTCAAGTACAACCGCATCGGTTGCGGGTGGTTCTCGCGTTCGAGTCGCCGCCGTTCCAGGACGGCCAGTACCCACACGAGTACCAATGCCAATGCCAGCAAACTTAAGACGGCCGGCATCTTCCACCAGAGGTTGGGGTCGGTTTGCCGGAACGCGTGGCTCATGTTGTCGAGCATCTCGCGTCCGGAGACCGGCGGCTGTTGGGCGAGGGTATGGAAAGTCATGACGTCACCGCCTCCGCTGCTTGCGGCTCGTGTGGGCCTCTCCCGGTGGGGGCGTCGGCCTTCGCCCTGAGTTGAGCCGCCAGTCGCTCGGCTCGCGCGCGGACCTGCGCGTCGGTATCCGAGGCCGCCATCCGTGCGACGCGGGCCGCCAAAGGCAGCAGCCCCAGATTTTCGACGAGCCACAGCGCGCTGGCGCGGTGGGCGCGGTTGTCGTCGGCCAGCATGCGCAGCAGCGTCTCGGCTGCCTCGCGCACGCCGAGTTTGAGCAGCGCCCGTACGGCATTGGCGCGCTCGCGGTTGTCGGTCGAAGCCAGCAGGGGCAGAAGTCGGCAGGCTGCGGAACAGTCGCCCATCCGGTCGATTGCCTCGACGGCGTTGGCCCGGACGCGTGCGTCTTCGTCGCTCAGCGCTTCGTAGAGGATCCGTCGGGACGCCGGCGAGGTAACCTTCCCCAGGGCGGCCACGACGGCGCTGCGCACCTCCGGCCGGGCGTCCCCGAACAGACGACAGATATCCTCCTCCAGCGTCCCGGCAAGGTCCAAAGAACGTGATATGCAAAGAGCACGAACCTTGCCCACTGAATCGCCGGCCAACAGTCGCTTTCGCAATTGCAACGGCGTATCCGCCGAGCCGGCCAGCACCTCGCGCCCCAGCGCAAGCCGCTGGTTGCCGTCCAGGCTGTCGAAGGCGGTCCAGTAATTGTCGAAGCTGACGGCCTCCGCGATCTCTCCCTCGAGCACCTCCGGCAGACTCGCCGACATCCCGGCCGAACCCGGCAGGAGCGACTCGAGCAGATTCGCGAGCGGATATTCATTCGGCAGCCGGCGGGTCAGTTCGAGACGTGCGATCCGCCGCGACGGTTCGGGGCTGTTGGCGGCTATCCGCCTCAACATGAGCGTCGCACCGGGGTCTTCCCACAGCGTGAGGGCACCCAGTACGCTGTCGCGCACCGTCTCCGGGCCGTGCTCGTACACGTCCTGCAGGAGGCGCAGCTTTCTGGCGGTCGGTACGCCCGTCGAGGTCAGCCATCGCCCGAGCATGCGCTGTGCATCGGAATCGAACTGGGCAGGGTCGAACGCTTCGCCCTCCAGGCAGGCCGGCGTGCGGACCCACGCCATCCCGCGCGCAACTTTCGGCTGCGCGAGACGCCAGGACTGGCGAAGCCACGCGTTGATGAACTCCGGATCGCGCGCGCTGCTCAGGGCGTCGGCCACCTGCTGGCGGAACAGGCCCCGCTCCAGGGCCGCCATCGTGAACGGCACCAGTCGCGGGCAGAGCGGATTGCTCAGAATCTTGATGACCACCCGGCCCACCCGGCCACCGGGGGCCGACAGCAGCGCCCAGAAGCGCATGCCCGCGTCGTCAGCGAACCACATCGCCGCCCGGACGACCTCCTCCTGCCGGTGCGCGTCGAAGGCGGCCAGTGCAGCCTCGAGGGCGGAGGCGAGTTGGTGGCGGTCTTCCATGGCCGACTCGATCCGGGCTATCGTGGCGGGTTCCGCACCAAGTTGCTGGCGGCCCGTCTCGTTTGTCCAGGGATCATCCGGCGTTTGGCCCATGAGCCGCTCAGCCAGCCCGACAAGAGCCAGGCAGGCGTGTTCCCGCACCTTGGCGGAACGCTGACGCAGGGCGCTCTCCACCAGGTAGCTCGCGCGAAAAAGGCCGCCCCTCCGGATGAGTTCGAGAACATTGAGCCAGGTTTGTTCGTGACGCGACTGGGCCGCTTCCCGCAGGACGGTGAAAAGCTGGTCAGCCTCTTCGAGCAATCGCCTGGCGTGCGGCTCACCGAGCAGGTGCATCCGCTCGATGAGCCCGCGCAGGCCGAGCCGGGTGCCGCGCGCCAACAAGGACTCGACGATCCAGCCGGCCGTCTGCTCGTCGGCCGCCGACAGGGCCTCGAGCAGCGCGTCGTCGGCCGCCGGGTCGCGGCTGTCGCGAAGGAACAGGAAAAATGCGCGTCGCTTCGTCATCGCCACCCGCTTGCTCTCTCAGGCCTCCCTGGCGGTGACTCGCCGCTCCCCGCGCGCTTGTGCGCAGCGCGGAAAGCGCGGTCTTTCCGCGCCCCACCTTCTTTCGGGCTTATCGGCTCATCGGCAGGCTCGAATGAGCGCCGAATCCACGTCCGGTAACTGCCCCAATGTGAGGCAAAAAGTTGAGACGGACACTACGCGCAACGCCATCGGTCGCTGGTAGGGTGTCGGTGTCTGGGGGGGAAAATGTTTATCGGTCGCGTTCCGCCGGATGCCACTTGAAGATCCTCGTGCCCAGGTGAGGGACGTATGGCGTCCAGTCGCTTTCGGCGTCCGGGTCGGCCGCGATCTTGTCCAGGAAGATGTTCACCTTGGCGTCGAGGTTGTCCAGGTGGTGGATGAGGACGGCCTCGGCCATGGCGGGCAGTTTCGGGCTGCCGAAGGCGTAATCCCCGTGATGGGCCAGCACGAGATGCTCGAGGGCGGCTTTCAGGTCGGCCGGGAAGGGTTGGCCCGTCGCCTGCTCGACCTGCTTGATCTTTTCCTCGATCCAGACGACCGCCTGGACGATGTGGCCGACGAGCTGGCCCTCGTTCGTGTAGGCGAAGCGCGTCTCGTAGGACAGCTCAGCCGTCTTGCCGAGGTCGTGCAGGAAGACAGCCGTCAGAACGAGGTCGGCGTCGAGCCGCGGATAGCGCGGCAGCACGAGCGTTGCCAGCTCGAGCACGTTCCGCGTGTGCTCGAGCAGTCCGCCGAGATAGGCCTGGTGCATCTGGACGGCTGCGGGCGCCCGGCAGAAACGCTCCATGAGCGCTTCGTCTGTTACGAACGCCTTGATCAGCTGGAGCAGGTGGACGTTGCGGACCTGCCTCAGGATCTGTTTGACGCGTTCGAACATCTGCTCGACGTCCTCGCCGGTGCGCGGCAGGAAGTCGGACAGGTCGACGTCGCCGGCGGCAACCGGCTGCATCGCGTCGATGATGAACTGGAGCGCGCCCTTGAAGCTTTCGGTGCGTCCCTTGAACCGGCCGAACCCGCCTTCCGGCATCTGATGGTAGAGCGCCTCGGTTGCCTGCCAGTGGCGCGCCAGCAGCTGGCCCGTCCGGTCGCGCAGGATGCAGTGGATGTAGAGCGAGCCGTTCGTCGTGGTGCGCAAGTCCTTGGCGCCGATGAGGAAGACCTGGTCCTCGATGATCTCACCGCTTTTGAGATCGGCGATGAAACGGCGCTTCGGCCTGCCGGCGTTGTCGTCGTTGTGAACAGTGTTCATGTGTGGCCACCGCGATTCGTTCGTCCGGCGGGTTGCGCAGCGTCATTCGTTGTTGGCCGGCGCTTTGTCGAGTTCGAAGGCCTCGTGCAGGAGGCGCACCGCCTGCTCGCCGTCCTTCTTGTCGATGAGGCAGCCGATGACGATCTCGCTGGTCGAGATGTTCTGGATGTTGATTTTGGCCTCGCCCAAGGCCTTGAACATCCGCGACGCGACGCCCGTGTGCGTCTTCATCCCGATCCCGACGATGCTGATCTTGGCGACGTTCTCGTCCGTCTCGACGTCGCGTATCCCGAGCTCGTTGCAGAGCTGCTGGCAGAGCACCCGGGCCTCCTTGACGTCCGCCAGCGTCGTGGTGAAGCCGATGTTCGCCTTGCGCCCTTGTTCGTAGACGTTCTGGATGATGTCATCGACGACGATGTTGTGCTCGGCGATCCGCGCGAAAATCCGGGCGGCCAGCCCCGGCTCGTTCGGCACGCCGACGAGCTCGACGCGGGCGAGGTCCCGCTTCAGCGTTACGCCGCGAACGACGATCTGTTCCATGCCCGGTGTCTCCGCCACAATGAAGGTCCCCTTCGCGTCCGTCAGCGAGCTGCGGACGTGGATCGGTACGTTGTATTTTTTGCCGAACTCGATGGAGCGCGAGTGCATCACGCCCGCCCCGAGCGAGGCGAGCTCGAGCATCTCGTCGTAACTGATGTAATTCATCTTCCGCGCCTGGGGTACGATCCGTGGGTCGGTCGTGTAGACGCCGTCGACGTCCGTGTAGATTTCGCACTCGGCGGCCTGAAGCACCGCTGCCAAAGCGACTGCCGTCGTATCCGAGCCGCCGCGTCCGAGCGTCGTGATCGCGCCTTCCTCGGTGATCCCCTGGAAGCCCGCGACGATGACGACTTTGCCGGCGTCGAGCTGACTGTGGATGCGTTGCGCGTCGATCGAGCGGATCCGCGCCTTCGTGTGCGCGCTGTCCGTGACCAGCCCGACCTGCCCGCCGGTGAAGCTGATCGCCTCGTGGCCGGCCGCTGAAATCGCCATCGCCATCAGCGAGATCGAGACCTGCTCGCCGGTCGTCAGGAGCATGTCCATCTCGCGCTGAGGCGGATCGGGGTTGACCTCATTGGCCAAAGCAACGAGGTGGTCGGTCGTCTTGCCCATGGCTGACAGCACCATGACGACCTGGTGCCCGGCGAGCTTGGTGCGGATCGCCCGGCGCGCCGCCCTGGCGATCTTCTCTGCGTCGGCTACCGAGGTGCCGCCGAACTTTTGAACGATGATGCTCATGTCGGGTCGGGTTCCCGCAATAGAGGCAGTTCGTCGAATCCTGACAACGCATCCCTTCGCCCATCAAAAAGAACGAAGTTTCCTGATGGGGATTTTAACTTTTCAGTTCCGCCGTTCCAACCACGCCGACGCGTGACGGCCTGTATTCAAGCTTCCAGGCCGCTCTTGAGAAAATACTCCATCAGCTCGTGGCCGGGATCGATCAACAGATGGCTGTCCCGGCCGGTCTGTTCGGTGAAAGCCGTCGCCTGGTCGCAGATGACACCCGTGCCGGCCATGCAGAAGGGGACGGGGTCGGCCGTGTGTGTTTTGAGCCGGACCGGCGTGGGGTGATCGGGCAGGCACAGCACACGCCACCGCTCGAAGCCCGCGAGCTTGTCGAGGATCGGCCCCACGATGTGCTCGTCGATGGCCTCGAGCGCCTTGACCTTGGCTTCGGCGTCGCCGTTGTGGCCGGCCTCGTCGGGCGCTTCGACGTGGACCACGACGAGGTCGTAGGCGTCCAGCGCCGCGACGGCAGCGGCCCCCTTGCCGGCGTAGTTCGTATCGATGTATCCCGTCGCGCCCTCCACTTCGATGAGTTTCCAGCCGACGCTCAGGGAGATACCCCGGATGAGATCGACGGCCGTGATCGCCGCCCCGCGCACGCCGAACCGCTTGCGGAACGGTTCGAGTCGGGGCATCGTGCCTTGGCCCCACAGCCAGATCGAAGTCGCCGGGCTCTCGCCCAGGTCGCGGCGCACCGCGTTGACCTCGTGGTTGGCCAGGATCTCCTGAGAGCGCCGCATCAGTTCGATGAGAACGTCGGCCCCCTTGCCCGTCGGAAGGTGGCCGGTGACCGGCCGGCCCGTCAGGTCGTGCGGCGGCGTGCACGTGACCCGCATCCCTTCCGCGTCCTTGATCGTCATGAGGTGCCGGTAGCCCACCCCGGGGTGGAACCGGATGCGCGCGTCGCCGAGCGCAGTCTCGAGGTCGGCGATGAGTTTGTCCGCCTCGGCCTGGGAGATGTGGCCGGCCGCGAAATCCTCCATCACGTCATCGACGAGCGTCACGAGATTGCACCGGAAGACGAGTTCGCCCGGCTCGAGCACGATCCGTTGCGCGACGGCCTCGAGCGGCGCGCGCCCCGTGTAGCACCGTACCGGGTCGTAGCCGACCACGCTCAACGTCGCCACGTCGCTGCCGGGTGGAAATCCTTCCGGCACCGTCCGAACGAAGCCCACCCGTCCTCGCTGGGCGATCGTGCGCATGTGCGGTGTGCGGGCGGCCTCGAGCGGCGTGTGGCCGTCGAGTTCTGCCAGCGGTTCATCCGCGCAGCCGTCGGGTAGAATCAACGCGTACTTCATGACGCATACTCTTCATGCTCGGAAACCAGGCGGATCGTCACGGGAGGCGCCTTGACGACGTCCAATTGCGCGACTTGGTCAAGCGCGCTGCGCATCCGTCCCTCGGTTGCCAGGTGCGTCAGCACCATGACCGGTACGATATTGCCATTCGCACCGTCGGGCGATTCGTGCTGAACCACCGCGCGGAGGCTGATACTGTTGTCGCCGAAGATCTGCGTGATCCGGGCCATCACGCCGGGTCGGTCGACAACGAGCAACCGCACGTAGTAGCGGAGTTCGAGTTGTTCGATCGGCGCGTAGACCGGCGGGTCGGCCACGTCGTTGAGGCACCGGAACATCTCGAAGACGCGTGGCTGGTTGCCTGCCGCGATGTCCACGAGGTCGGCGACCACCGCGCTGGCCGTCGGCCGGCTCCCCGCGCCGCGCCCGTAATAGAGCGTATGGCCCACCCAGTTGCCGTAGACGCTCACCGCGTTGAACGCGCCGCGATTGCCTGCCAGCGGATGGCTCTGCTTGACGAAAGCGGGGTGCACGCGAAGGCTGAGGCCGGCCGGCGTGCGGTCGGCGATGCCCAGCAGCTTGCACACATAGCCCATCTCCCTGCCGGCCGCCAGGTCCTGGGCTTCGAGGTGCTCGATTCCCTCGACGTGCAGCCGACCGAAGTCCACGTCGACCCCGAACGCGATCGAGGCCAGAATGGCCAGCTTGTGGGCCGTGTCCGTGCCGTTGACGTCGAGCGTCGGGTCGGCTTCGGCAAAGCCCGACTGTTGCGCCTCCGCCAGTGCCTCGGCGTAGGATTTCCCCTTGTCGGCCATCTCGCTGAGGATGTAGTTGCATGTGCCGTTCAGGATGCCGTAGAGCGCCGCGATCCGGTTGGCCGCGAGCCCCTGCCGGACGGCCAGGATGATCGGAATGCCCCCGGCGCAACTGGCCTCGAAGGCCACGCACCGCTGGTGGCGACGCGCCTCGGCGTAAATCTGCCTGCCATGGTGGGCCAGCAATGCCTTGTTGGCCGTCACGACGTGTTTGCCGGCCGCCAGTGCCCGCAGAACGAGCTCCCGCGCGACGGTCGTCCCGCCGACCAGCTCGATGACGACGTCGATGGCCGGGTCGTCGAGTACTGCATTCGCGTCGGTCGTGATGCGTGCTTCGGGCACGCCGGCCCGGCGGACCCGCTCGGTGTCGATGTCCGCGACGCGCGCCAGATCGAGTGTAACGGATGTTTTGCGCGCGATCTCCTCCCGCTCGGCCGCGAGGAGTTCGACGACCCCCCGGCCCACCGTGCCGCACCCGATCAGACCGACCCGCACGACCGCAGCCATGACTAGAAATCTCCCGTGTCACTGTTGCCTGCCCGTTCCTTTCTGGATCGGGCCCGTGACGGCTGCACACTGTAGAGGCCGCCGCCCGCTGTTGCAAGAAACCCCTACGCGATGCGAACTGTCGCCATCGGCCGACTCACGACAGAACCATGGCTGCTTGTTTTTTGTCGACCGGCTCAACGTCCGTACTTGCGGAGTTGGTTCAGCGTCGCCCGAAAATCCTTGGGCAGAGGGGCCGTTATCGTGAGCGGTTCGCCGGTGGCCGGGTGCGTGAAAGCGAGGCGTTCGGCGTGGAGCGTGAGACGGTCGATGAGCGGGCGCTCCGGGCCGCGACGGGTAGGTCGATAATCGCGCTTGAACTGCGAAAGGTACAATGCGTCCGCGCCACCGTAGTTCGCGTCGACCGCCAGCGGCAGCCCCACGTGATTGAGATGGACGCGAATCTGATGCTGGCGGCCGGTCAGCAGCCTGCATCGCAGCAACGAAAAATGCCGGAAACGCTCGACCAGTTTCCATGCGGTCCGGGACGGCCGACCGCCGGTTCGCGGAACGGTCATAAGGTGGCGCCGGCGCGGATGGGGCGCGAGCGGGGCGTCGATGAGCCCCTCGGGCGAGGGTGGTTGGCTACGCACGAGCGCGAGGTAGTCTTTGTCCACCTCGCGACGGCGAAACTGGTGGGACAGTGCGCGCTGGGCATCGAACGTCTTGGCCAAAACGAGCACGCCGGAGGTCGGCCGATCGAGCCGGTGAACGAGGCGCAGCTCCGATGTGATCTTCAGCCGCTCGGCGAGCACTTCGCGCAGCGCCACCTCGCCGCCCTGCCGGCCCGGGATCGTCAATACACCGGCGGGCTTATTGACGACCAGCAGGTGGCCGTCTTCGTAGAGAATGTCCAACCCCCGTGCCAAAGAGCCTCCTCAATCGTTGCTTTACCGATCGCCCCAAAGTGATTGGCTGCCTGTGCGGCGAGCTGCTTCGGCTCCGGTAAGGCTCACGGAACATGGTATCCGAGCCGTCGAGGATGTTGTCAGACACCTCCCTGCGAAGCGAGGAATGCCTCGATCTCCGCGCGGTGGGGGATTGACGGCTGGGCCCCCAGTCGCGTCACCGAGAGCGCGGCGGCTGCACACGCGCACCGGATTGCGTCGGCCAGTTCGCGCTGCTCAGCCAAAGCGACTGCCAGTACCCCGTTGAACACGTCGCCTGCACCTGTCGTGTCGACGGCCTTCACCTCGAAACCGGTGACCTTCGCGGTTCCTGTCTTTGATAGGACGAACGCACCGGCCGGCCCAAGCGTGACGATCACCGTACCCACGCCAGTGGCCCGCAACCGTTCCGCCGCGTTTTCAATCTCGGCTTCGTCTGTGCCGTTGGCATCCCCGGCTGCGTGGAAGCCGGCCAACTGGGCCGCCTCCGTCTCGTTCGGCGTCAGAATACTGACTGCCCGCAAAAGGTTCGCGTCCAGCTCCTGCGCGGGTGCAGGGTTGAGCAGCACCGGCACGCCGGCGGCCGAGGCGATCCGTACCGTTTCAGCCACGGTTTCGATGCGAACTTCGAGTTGGCATACTACCATCGATGCCGACTCGATTGCGTCCTTGGCCGCCCGTACGTCGTCCGGAGAGAGTCGACCGTTGGCGCCCGGGGCGACCGCGATGCTGTTCTGTCCGGTCTGCTCGACCTGGATGAGCGCCACACCTGAGGCTGCCTCCGGGTCGCGCGTCACGTGTCGTACGTCGATGCCGTCGGCTTGGAATCCTTCGATCGCCTTCTGGCCAAAAAGATCGTCGCCGACCCGCGCGACGAACGTTACGCGCGCTCCGCTCCGGGCGGCCGCCACCGCCTGGTTGGCCCCCTTCCCGCCGGCCGCCATCGAAAACGCGCCGCTCAGTATGGTTTCGCCCGGGCGCGGGATCCGCGCGACCTGGACGATCATGTCCGTATTCGAGCTGCCGACCACGACGATGTGCGGGCGCGTGCTCATACGAGCGGGGTCCTTTCATTGGTAAGTGACGGAAAAGAGCGCATCGTTTTCCTTGCCATGATCGGGAGCGCTTCGGTGGAACGGGTTGATTTCTAACAGATGCAGGTGCAGCGGGCAACCGGAGGCGTCCCCCCGTCGGCAGTGCTCGTCGTTTTTGGGATGCGTGCGGCGGGCGGAGGGAGCACAGGGTCATTCTGCCTGCCCGTGGCGTGCGAACCAGCGATCGTACTGTTCGGGATAGTCCTGCGGCAGTCGTTCGAGCGTTACCAGAAAAGCGTCCAGAACATCCGCGTCGAGTTTGGTGCCCCTGTCGTTTTTCATGATCTCCAGGGCGCGGGTGTGGCTGTACGCGTGGCGGTAGGAGCGCGTCGAAGTCAGGGCATCGAAGGTGTCCACGACGTGAACGATCCTGGCCAGAAGGGGGATGCGGTCGCCGCTCAGGCCGGTGGGGTATCCCCGGCCGTCGGGCCTCTCGTGGTGATAGAGGACCACGTCGAGGACGCCGGCCAGCGAAGCGACCGGCGTGAGGACGGCGTGGCCGCGGGCGGGATGGTTCTTGATCAGGGCGAACTCCTCGTCAGTGAGTTTGCCCGCCTTGTTCAGGACATGATCGGGCATGCCGATCTTGCCGATGTCGTGCAGCAGCCCGCCCCATTCGAGTTCGCGTAACTGACCGGGCAAAAGTTTCATCCGTTGGCCCACGGCTCTCGCCAAAAAGCCGACGCGCTCGGAATGGCCGGAGGTGTAGGGATCTTTCTGGTCGATGGCGTTGGCCAGGGCGCGGACCGATTCGAAGCTTGCCCGTTTGAGTTGTTCGATGAGACGCAGGTTGCCCAGGATGTGGCTGCCGAACGTCAGGGCCGAATCGAGCAGCAGCATGTCACCCGCTTCGAAGCAGCGGCCCCGGCGGATGATGCCGACCGTGGCGAACCGATCCTGCGCGTGACGGAGCGGGCCCCAGAGGGACGTGCCGTGCCCGCTCTTGCGGAGGTCCACAGGGTTATCGCTGGTCACATAGGAACGCGGAGATGCGTGCAACTGCCGGATGGCTTCGGCTGTTTCCGAGGGAAGTTGCACCTCGTTGAGGCTGCGGGGCTGCGAGGGTACGCCCGCTTGCTCCCCGTCCACCTCCCTCAAACCCGGCAGGAAAAAATCGCCTTCGACCCGCTTGAAACGCCCGTCTTGGTTCACCTCGAGAACCGTGTTGGCATCCTCGTCGATGCACAAGACCTGGTCGGCGTCGTAGATGACCTGGAGTTTTTCCAATAGAACCCGGCGGACGTCGGCCTCGTTGCTGAGCGCCGTCACCTGGCCGCTGATATCGAAGATCAGGTTCACCTGCTCATAGCATTGGAGGACTTCGTTGGCCAGCCCTTCGTTCTCCTGGTTGAGGTGCCAGTGATCCCGCATGGCGAGGTGAAGCGCGTCGATCGCAGGACGGGCGACACCCTCGTCGTCCGCGCATGAAAGGGGCGGATGGAGTACGACCGTGATCCGTTCGCAGCCGGACGGATCGGGCTGAGCCGAGACCTCATAGCCTTCGGGGCAGAGGATCTTTTCAGGCGGTCTCGAACTGACGTCGACCTGCGAATCCTGCGCGTCGCTGAATCGGGCGGCGAGGCGCCGGAGGAAGGGGCATCCGTCCGTGACGGCCCGGCCGGGATCGCCCGAAAGGCAATGCTTCAGGCACGCCTGCGGGATCTGGCAGCCGGCCGTCGAGAAATACCCTGCGCTCCACCCGGTCCGGTGCGGCCGGGTGAGCGTTGCAGATCCCGTTCTGCAGGGTTGCGTTTCATTCATCGAGTCCTGCCTCCCCCCGCCGCAGGCGCGGTGCCTGCAAGAGCAAAGCCCTGGGCCGCCCCGACCGTGATGGCATATTCGACCGTCGCGGTCAGATGCATCGGGCTGAACGGTTTCGTGTGGACCACCGCACCCACCGATGCGGCCGTTCGTTCCAGTTCGGGCCGGTCGCAGCGCGAAGTCAGAATAATAGCCAACCGGTCGTTCATCGCGCCGGTGCGGACGGCCTCCAGAAGCTCGAGCCCGTTCATGCCGCGCAGGTTCGCGTCGGTTACGATGACGTCGATTCTTGCCCGGTTCAGCAGCGTCAGCGCCTTCAATCCAGTGTCAGTAACTGACACTTCATGACCGTTACGCTTCAACCAGAGGGCGATGACCCGCCGGGTGCACGCATCGTTTTCGGCGACAAGGATTCGGGCCACTTCTCTGTTCTCCTCCATGGCCGGCCCTGCTTTCCGCCGGTTCCGACCACCTTTTCGTGCGGGACGGCCGCGGAAAGCCGCTTGCCCTCGCAAAGGTTGGTGTGTGCGCGCCGCCTCGGGCGGCTGACCGCAGCACACGCCTCCGCACGACACACATATCGTGTGGTTGTCATGCGAACTTAAGGCTCTGTGGCACAAGCAATTGGCCCCGTAGACGAGTGTATCGGAACCTTTAGCAGGCGGGCCTATAAGGTCTGTGACGACAGATGAGGGCGGCCGTTTTTTAAGAACCCGTCAACATTCAGATGAAAAAGTGAGACCGGTCTTTAGTGCATGAACGATGTCCGATAGCCGCGTTACCTGCTCTTTGGTTCGACCGGGGGAATCAGTGCGTGACAGGCATAAATCGGTGCGGTCTTCCTTGCGGTCGGTGGCGGCCGGGGGGATGGCATTGACGACGATCTCACCCGTATGGGGGTTGTAAAGCCAGCCGGCGCCGATCGTTTCATCGACGATGGGGGGGGTATGCTTCGTGTCGATCCAGACGGCCGTGCTGTTTTTATGGGCGCCGAACGGTGCGGGTGGAATCCCATCGGGCAGATAAGGTCCGTAGGGGTGTGCCTCGTCGCGGGTCGTGGAGACGTCGCCGGCCTCATTGGTGAAGAGGGTGAGCTGGGCGATGAACGTGGCGGCCGTCCCATCGGTTGCCCCGGGGTAGACGCCGCCGTGTTCCTCGGCGTACCGGGCGATGGCTTGACGCAACGTTGCCACGCTGTGGTGCAAGAGAGTGGGGTCTTCGTTGCGCGCCCCCCGGCTCATACGGGGAACGGTGATGGCCGCCACGATACCGAGGATGATGACCACGATCACCAGATCGACCAGCCCGAACCCGTTTTTTCCGTTGTGTTGCATGGCCATGGCTACCCCTGAAGGACGGCGGATATCAGGCTGACCCGTCTGGTCAGTACTGTGCGCACAACTGTAACTCTGCCGGGATCGGACAGAACAGCCTGCTTCTTGACATCCGTTGCGGCTGGGCGACCCTTGTGACATAACCTTGCGGCGACAGGGTATGCCTGGTTGTGGGGTCCTGTCCTGTCGCCGTTGCGCATCGACGGGGGACGCGAAAAAAAGCTTTATGGGACGTGTCAGAGGGATAGTGGTGCCCTACAATGTAACACCTCATTGGAAACGGCGCATTCATCTTCGAGGGTATTCGTGAAAGCGATGCAGCTTCAACGGACGGCGGCGATCGAAAGCGCGCCGCTGCGGGCAGTTGAACTGGCGACTCCGGTGCCTGGAGCTGGACAGGTGCGAATCAAGGTCCATGTGTGCGGCATCTGCCGGACGGACCTGCATGTTATCGAAGGCGAATTACCCGAGCGTCGCCTGCCGATCATCCCTGGCCACCAGATCGTTGGGCACGTGGACGCGGTAGGCGAGGGTGTGGGCGAGCTGCTCGAAGGCGATCGCGTCGGCGTGGCCTGGCTTCGCCACACGTGCGGGTCGTGCCGATTCTGTCGGAGTGACCGGGAAAACCTGTGCGAGCGGGCGGCCTTCACCGGCTACGACGCCGACGGCGGATACGCCGAATACGCCCTCGTACCGGCCGCATTCGCCTATCGGATACCCGATGCGTACGACGACGTTTCAGCCGCACCGTTGTTGTGCGCGGGAATCATCGGCTACCGGGCGCTGAGCCGGGCGCAGGTCCCGGCCGGCGGCCGCTTGGCGCTGTACGGCTTCGGGTCGTCGGCCCACGTCGTTTTGCAGCTCGCGTGTCATCGCGGCTGCCGGGTTTTCGTGGTGACGCGCGGCGCCGGGCACGTAGAACTGGCCCGTCGGATGGGGGCCGAATGGGTGGGTAAGAACGCGGCCGAGGTGCCCGAAAAGGTTGACAGTGCGATCATTTTCGCGCCGGTTGGCAGGCTCGTACCGGCCGCTCTGGAATCGCTCGCCAAGGGGGGCACGCTCGCGCTGGCGGGGATCTACATGAGCCAGGTGCCCGCACTCGATTACGAGAAGCACCTGTTTTACGAGAAGGACGTGCGGTCGGTGACGTCGAACACGCGGGCCGACGGGCGCGCCCTGCTGGCCGAGGCCGCCTCGGCAGGAGTCCGGCCGCACGTGACGACCTATCCGCTCCACGAGGCCAACCGGGCCTTGCTGGATCTTAAAAGCGACCGGATCAACGGCTCCGGGGTTCTGACGGTCGCGCAGGGATAACGACTCGGTTTTTGAACGAGTTGTGAGAGCTTCCGTCGGTCATGCAGGGATAAGCCTGCGACCGGAGAGACAGCAAAGTGAAAAACGTCATCATTTCCTTGCCAAGGTTCGTTGGTTAATGGGAGGAAAAAAGAATGAGTATGTTCTGCTATCAATGTGAACAGGCTTCCAAGGGCACGGGGTGCACACAGGTCGGCGTGTGCGGCAAGGACCCCCGAACGGCAGCGCTTCAGGACCTGTTGGTCCACGTGGCCAAAAGCGTCAGCCGATGCGCGCACCGCGGCGCCGCCCACGGTGTCAAGAACCGCGCTGCCGACCTGTTCGTCGTTGACGCGCTGTTCGCGACGGTGACGAACGTGGATTTCGACCCGCAGCGCATCGCCGAGCTGATCCGCCGCGGCCTTGTGTTTCGCGCCGAGATGAAGCGCGCCTGCCAGGAGGCATGCCGCGCGAGCGGGCAGAGCTTCACGGATTTGCCTGGTAACGGTGAACTGCAGCCCGATGCCGAACTGGACGAGTTGGTCCGCCAAGGCGAGGAGGTCTCGGTTCGGCGACGCATCGACGCACTCGGCGAGGACGTGGCCGGTCTCCAGGAATTGATCGCTTACGGGCTCAAGGGCATGGCCGCCTACATGAACCACGCCCGGATACTCGGCGTGGAGGATGACGACGTCTATGCCTTCGTCCACGAGGCGCTGGATTTTCTGGCCGATGAACCAACCGACGTCAGCGCGCTGGTCGGCATGGTCATGCGTGTCGGCGAGGTGAACCTCAAGGTCATGGAGATGCTCGATGCGGCCAACACGGGCGCCTACGGGCACCCCGAACCGACCCGCGTCCGCGTGACACCCATCGCGGGCAAGGCGATCTGCGTCTCCGGGCACGATCTGAAAGATCTCAAGATGCTCCTCGAACAGACGGAGGGCAAAGGGATCAACGTCTACACGCACAGCGAGATGCTGCCGTGCCTGGCGTACCCGGAGCTGAAAAAACACCGTCACCTTGTCGGTAACTACGGCGGTGCCTGGCAGAACCAGGCCCGCGATTTCGACGCATTCCCCGGCGCGATCCTGATGACGACCAACTGCATCCAGGAGCCGCGCGAAAGCTACCGGGGCCGCATCTTCACCACGGGCCTGGTCGCTTGGCCGGACGTCGCGCACATACTGGCCGACGCGACCGGTCACAAGGATTTTACACCGGTCATCGAGGCGGCCCTGGCGGCGCCGGGGTTCCCGGTCGATGCCGAAGAAAAGAGGATCACGATCGGCTTCGCCCGCAATGCCGTGCTGAACGTGGCTGACAAGGTGGTCGAGGCGGTCAAGGCCGGCCAAATCCGCCACTTTTTCCTGGTCGGCGGCTGTGACGGCGCCAAGCCCGGCCGCAACTACTACACCGAGTTTGCCCGGCAGGTGCCCGACGATTGCGTCATTCTCACGCTGGCCTGCGGCAAGTACCGGTTCAACGATCAGGAGTTCGGCCAAATCGACGGGATACCGCGGTTGCTGGACTGCGGCCAATGCAACGACGCCTACAGCGCGATCCAGATCGCCCTCGCGTTGGCCAAGGCCTTCGACTGCGGCGTCAATGAGCTGCCCTTGAGCCTCATCCTGAGCTGGTACGAGCAGAAGGCGGTCTGCATCCTGCTGACGCTGCTCTATCTGGGCATCCAGGACATACGTATCGGGCCGAGCCTGCCGGCCTTTGTCGGCCCCAACGTGCTGAAGGTCCTTGTCGAGCAGTTCAACCTCATGCCGATCACGACGCCGGAGCAGGACCTGGCGGCTATACTGGGTGATTCCTGCGCCGAGTCGGCTGGATCGGCCGCCAAGTGAACGCGACGGGGGAGTTGACGACGTGGCAGCACGCCGGCCGGCCGAGCTGTCCGGCACCAAACGAAAACGCAACCCGCGGACGATGCTTTCATCCGCGGGTTGCGTTTTTTGTGCGGAAGGATTCGTACCGCGTCAAGCCGTCGCCTCAGATGCTCCAGCCTTTCCGGTATTCACGTTGGATGTACTGGTCAGCCTCGGGGCAGCTGACAGCCTTGCCATTGACGTGGTCCCATTCGATCTTCCGACCGAGGCGATAGGCGACGTTGCCCAGCAGGTTGTGCTCGATCAGCAGGCCGGAGTAATCGAAGTTGCACAACGTCGGCGAGCCGGTCTTGCAGGCACGAATCCATTCCTCGTGATGGCCGGGCGAAGATTCGAGCTTCATCTTGGGCGGCGTGAAGCCGCGGTAGTCCTGGTTGGGCAGCAGGATGTGCTTGCCGTAGTCGGCCACCAGCTTGCCTTCGTCCCCGATAAACAGCACGCCGATGTTCCACTGGTTCAGGTCGATCCCGGCAGGGGACTCGGGGCGCTTGTCCGCGTCGTGCCAGGTCATCTTGACGGCCGGCCGCTCGCCCCGTGCCGGATGTTCCCAGGTCGCCACGAGCCAGGTGGGGTTCGTGTAAGGACTGACCGGCGAGCCGGTCGCCTCGGCGGTCGTCGGCTGCTTCAGATCGAGTGCCCAGAAGGGTAGATCGATGAGGTGGCTGCCCATGTCGCCGAGCGTTCCGTTGCCGAAGTCCCAGTACCGGTTCCAGCTCAGGTTGCCCCTGTGGGCATCGGGTGCTTCGATGTAGTGCGGATGGTAGGGGCGGTCAGGTGCCGGGCCGAGCCACAGATTCCACGACAGGTAGTCCGGGACGGGTTGGCTGCCTTGCGGCAGCCCGCCGCCGGGGCCTTTGCGGTTGCACCATGCATGGGCCTCCCGGACCGGCCCGATCGCGCCGCCGCGGACGAGTTCGACGACTCGCCGATAGTTTTCCGTCGCGTGGATCTGGGTTCCCATCTGGGTGGCGACCTTGCCGTTGCATGCCAGGTAGGTCTCGCGGACGATGCGGGCCTCATGGACCGAGTGGCCCAGCGGTTTTTCGCAATAAACGTGTTTGCCGAGCCGCATCGCCTTGACGGCCGCCAGCGCGTGGACCTGGTCAGCCGTGCTGATCACGACGGCGTCCACATCGTTTTGATCCAGCAATTCCCGCCAGTCCTTGTACGTCTTGGCCTTGGGGAAGCGTTCGGAAGCCTCGCCGAGAAACCGTGCGTCGATGTCGCACAGGGCCACGATATTTTCGCTCTTCACTTTCTCCAAATTGGCTCCGCCCTGGCCGCTCACTCCGATGATGCCGATGTTGAGTTTCTCGTTGGGAGAGACGCGGCGCCGTGTGGGGGCGTTCTGTGCCATGGCGGGTCCCGCCCCGGACAGGGTCGAGAGGCCCGCGGCCACGGCGGCTTTTTTCAGAAACTCGCGACGAGCGATAGGCTGCACCATCAGATCGGCTCCTTGTTCTGACCGGTAAACGGTTTACCCCTTTTGGCTGTAAGGTGTCGGTGGACCGCTCTGGGGACTGGCGCGGCCGCTCCCTTCCCTCCATCCTAACCGCTTGGCCCTCGAATGAGAACCTCGTGCGGCTGGGGGCGGGGTCGGGCGTCATCGCAGCTCATAAAACCGGTTGTCGGGCGAAAGAAAACCGTCGTCCGGGCCGAGGTTGACCTTCTCGGTCTCATAGGTCTCGGTGAACCGCTCGTTGAGGGGGGCGGCGTGCCCGTCGGCGAAGCCTGCGTTCGTTCGGCCGAGGTGGCGGAAGCCCTGCGCGCCCGCGCCGCGCCCGACGGTGAACCATGTGTCGCGCGCGCCGTGCTCGGTCCCCCAGGGCGACCGCATGAACTTGTTGGCGCCGCCGGCGTAGTGCCCGTCGCCGAAGACCGCGCAGCGGGCCGGCGTACGGATGTCGCCTGTGCGGGCGGGGCAGACCGTGATCTCCCATCCCTCAACGATCGTGCCGTCGGCGGCGCGGCTCCTTGTCTTGCGCTTGTAGAACGTCCCGACGTAGCTGGTGTTGTAGTTGTATCCCGTATACGGATCGTCCGACCAGTTGGCCGGCCCATCAAAGGAGGGGCACTGGTGAACCCGTGCATTGGTCCGGCCCTGCCAGAGCGACCCGGGGCGGAGCGTTACCGTACCGGTCGTCGTGTCCTCGGTGCGCGTGAAGTCCCAAGCGTACTCGATCCGCTGGTCGTAGCCGACGAAGGTGAAGTCCGGGACGGTCACCGTGTCCAGATAGATGGGATAGCTGTCCTTGTGGACGGCCGTGTAAGCGTGCGCGGCGATGAGCATCTGGCGCAGGTTGCTGAGGCACATCGCGCCGCGGGCCTGCTCGCGTGCACGGCGGACCGAGGGGAGCAGGATCGACACGAGCAGCGCCACGATGGCCGCGACGACGAGCACCTCGATGAGCGTGAAGGCGCGCATCGGCACGGAATTACGCCGTTTGACAGGGATCATCCTGTGATCGTCGTTGCGCATCGCTCACCATTCTGACCGGAAGCTTCTTTACGGGTTGTTCATGCAGTCCTGGTCGAACAACGCGTCCGGTCCGCTCCGGCAGGCCTGCCACAGGCCGAAGTCGGACATATCCACGTCGCCGTCCTGGTCGAAGTCTGCCCGGAGGCATTGCGTGGAGCTCACCGGCACGGCCGAACCCGTCATGCAGTCCAGAAAGATGGACAGGTCGTCGTCGTCAGCGTCCGAATCGCAGTCGAGGTCGGGTACGAGTCGCGACCGGACCGCCGCGACGGCGTCGATTTCCGGCGTCATGCCGCTGCCTTCGGGGTTTTCGATCTTGACGTACTGGATCCAGTCCAGGCCGAGCGCGCCGATGTCGTAGCCCGTACCCCCGGCCGAGTAGCCGTACTTTTTCACCATGTTTTCGAGCGTCCAGCTGTCGAAGTGGGCAGCCGTCAAGTTCGGATCGAGCGGATAGGTCGGGTCGGTCGGTACGGACCACCACAGGTTGCCCGGCAGGGAGGGTTCGGGGTCGGCGGGATCGAAGATACGCCCGAGCGTCGGCGCGAAATCGTCGGCGAAGGGCCCGTCGGTGAAGGTGTGCCACGTTATGGCATCCTGGCTCACGGAAACCAGGCTGGCTTCCTGGATGAGGGTACCCGCCACGACGGTCTCGGCCGGATCGCCGTTGTTCCAGTAGCTGAGCCAGTGCAGGTTCTGGGCGGCGTTGCCGAAGATGATCAGGTCGATGCCGCAGGGGTTGAGGGGATCATCGAAGACCGGGTTTTCGAAGGCCAGGATGAGGTGGCCGCCCTGGCCGATCGTCACGACCTCGAATGCGCGGAAGGCAGGATAGACCGGGACGACGGGAACGGGGTCGGCTGCCGAGCCCGTGCCGTTGGGGTTGTTGTCGCCGGTCGTGTCGATGGTCGGCGGGCCGGCCGCCACGCAGGGGTTGTTGTATTCATCGTAGCTGATCGGGTCCTGCGGGATACCTGTTCCCTCGACGTAGTAGATGCCGTCCTCGAAACAGAGTTCATTGTCGCCGGGCCAGTAGGCGAAGTCGGAGGCATGTGCGAGGCTGCAGAGCGTCCAGCAGATCGCGGCCCACACGATCACCGTGCCGGGAGTTCGTTGCATTGTTTGTTGCCCGATCATGCCGTCGGCCTCCCTCGGTGATGGCATACCGCGCCAAGGCCGGCGGCCAGCAGCAGGGCACTGGCCGGCTCGGGGAAGCGCGGTTGCATGCCGTCGAAGCCGTTGTACCAGCCGTCGAAATCGCCGTGCGACAGCGGCCGATCCGACATGCCGACCGATGGCGAAAACCATTCGACGCTGCCGTCCGTGGCTGAGCCGACCCAGTAAGCCCACCAAAGGGCCGGGTCGCCGGCCTCGTTGTTGTAGAAGAAGTTGTCGATGTACACGCCCCAGCTGTAGGTGGTGGCGAGGTAATCCAGCGTGCCGGACGCGGCGATCGTCTGAATCATGTCGTAACCCGTGGCATTGCCGTCCCAGCGGTAGCCGAAGGCGTAGAAGTCGCCGCCGGTCGCCAGGAAATCGACGATCATCACTGCCTCGTTGGTGCCCGTGCCGGACCAGTATGCGATGTCCAGATCCACACCCTGGAAGGTCTCGGCATGGGCCGTCGCTGCGCCCAGCCAGCATGCTGTGGCGAGTGCCAGAAGCCAACCGGTCGCTCCGCCCGCCCCCTTGAGCCCCCTTCTCGACGACTGCCTCATTCCTCCCTCTCCCTTCCGTGGCCGAGCCCGAGCCACAAAAAAAATCCCAGCGCCCGGGTCACGGGCACTGGGATATCGTTTCTCGCCCAAACGAGAACGGGGATCTGAAACAGGCTGTTCGCGCGGCGGTCTCGACTGCCTGCCGGCCGCCGCGCACCTGAAGATCCCCGGTGACGTATCGTACCCATCCAACCCGAGGCACTTCTACGAAAGTATCTGCGGTTGCGGGCAGGTCTTCTGGCTTACGGGCTGCAGGGCCGAGGTACACCCCGAACGGGGCGCCCGAACCTGCGAGCCGTCACGCCTTCTCATCCGGTTGGCGTGCCTCGGCGGCGGACGGATGTCCGCCCGAGACGACCTTCGTCCGGACAATGGCTTCATGTGAAGGCTCGCACCCGATCACAGCGGCGGGTCCGCGGTGGATTCGCACCACCTTCCCTTTTCATCCCCCGAAAGGGAGCCTGCAATCGCGCACCTATTCACTTGTTCCGGGCATCCTAACGCGATCTGCGCCGAATGCAAGGGTGTTTCACGCGGTTTTTTTCCTTCCGGGGCTGGCCGGGGTCGGCGGTGTGGTGTATCCTGTTTGCTCCCAATGAGTTGACGCATACTTGTTGAGCGGGGAGGCTTGCCATGTCATTTTCGTTTTTCACGAGATCTTTGGGTTGGATCGTAGGGCTTGCGGGAGTGGGGTTGCTGGCCGGCGGCGAGGCACAGGGGCTGGAAGGGACGCACGCCCGGCTTCGGCCCGTCCCGTTCACGGACGTGCGGATCGGGGAGGGTTTCTGGCTGCCCCGGATCGAGACGAACCGCACGGTCACCCTGCCGCACAACCTCCGCTGGTGCGAGGAGACCGGCCGGATCAGCAACTTCGCCAAGGCCGGCGGCCTCATGGAGGGCGAGCACGAAGGTGCCTACTTCAACGATTCGGACGTCTACAAGGTGCTCGAAGGGGCGGCCTATACCCTGGCACTCCACCCGGACAGTGCGCTGGAGTCCCGCATCGACGCGATCATCGACACAATCGCCTCCGCCCAGCAGCCCGACGGTTACCTCAACACCTACTACACGCTTAAAGAGCCCGACCAGCGCTGGACGAACCTGTCCCGGATGCACGAGCTCTACTGCGCGGGGCACCTCATCGAGGCGGCTATCGCCTACCACGAGGCCACCGGCAAGCGGAAACTGCTCGACGTCGCCTGCCGGTTCGCGGACCACATCGATTCGATCTTCGGCCACGGCAAGCGGCTCGGTTATCCCGGCCACCAGGAGATCGAGCTGGCCCTGATCAAGCTCTACCGTCATACCGGCGAGGAGCGCTACCGCAAGCTGGCCGAGTTCTTCATCGAGGTGCGCGGCCAGGAGGATGCACACTGTCCGCACCACCGCGACCTCGAGTCCTTCCAGGCGCATCTGCCCATCGAGGAGCAGTCCGAGATCGTCGGCCACGCCGTTCGGGCGATGTACTTCTACAGCGGGGTAGCCGACGTGGCCGCCCTGACGGGTGACCGGGGCTACCTCGACGCGATGGAGCGTCTCTGGCAGAACGTTACGGGCCGCAAGATGTACATCACCGGCGGAATCGGCGCCGAGGCCAGCTACGAGGGATTCGCGACCGGCTACGAACTGCCCAACGACACGGCCTACGCCGAAACGTGCGCCGCCATCGGCATGGCCCTGTGGAACCATCGGCTGCTTCTTCTGCATGGCGAAGGGAGATTCGCCGACGTTCTCGAACGCGTCCTCTACAACGGTATTTTGTCCGGCGTGTCCCTGGATGGGAGCCGCTTCTTCTACACCAACCCGCTGGCGAGTTTCGGCCAGCACGGGCGCAGCGAGTGGTTCGGTTGCGCGTGCTGCCCCACGAACATCGTGCGTTTCCTGCCGTCGATCGGCGGATACATCTACGCGGAAGGCGATGACGGCGTGTGGGTCAACCTTTACGTGGCCGGCACCGCCGACGTAACCGCCGGCGGCCAGGAGGTGACGCTCACCCAAGAAACCGACTATCCCTGGTCGGGTCAAGTGACGATCGCCGTCGAACCGAAAGCGGCCAGCCAGTTCGCACTGCACGTTCGCATCCCCGGGTGGGCCGACGACTATTCTCTGTCGGTCAATGGACAGCCCGTCGAGGGAGCGGAGGTCGTCGACGGCTACGTGGCGATCACTCGTACCTGGAAACCCGGCGACAAGATCGAGCTTGACCTGCCGATGGACGTCCGGCGTGTCTATGCCCATCCGCGGGTGACGGCCGATGTCGGGAAGGTCGCTTTGCAGCACGGCCCCGTCGTCTACTGCATCGAAGGGTTCGACAATGATGGGGCGGCTCGGCATCTCGCCCTGCCGCCGACGGCCGAGCTGGCCGCGCGTCCGGTGCCGGACCTGCTCGGCGGCGTGGTCGTGGTCGAGGCGGACGCGCTCGCCCTCGAGCCGGGCGACTGGGGCGACGCACTCTATCGTCAGGATGGACTTACCCGGCCCGCGCATTTGACGGCCATCCCGTATTACGCCTGGAACAACCGCCGTGACGCTCTGCCCCCGGGCCACCGGCAAGGGCAACCCAGCGCCCCCGGCCAGATGACCGTCTGGATCCCGGAAACCGCCGCCTTGGCCGACAGGCCCTTAACACCCTGCAAGGCCCAGGACGCGACCGTTACCGCCTCCCATACCGCGCCGGGCAGCAGCGTCGAGGCTGTCAACGACAACCTGCGACCCCGCGATTCCGCCGACCGGCGCATGCCGCGTTTTTCATGGGGGCCTCGAAAGGGCACGACCGAGACGATCACCTACAAGCTGCCTCGTCCCTCGATGCTGTCGTCGGTCGAAGTCTACTGGCTCGTCGACGATGGGCACCGGTTGCCCGTATCGTGGTGGGTGTCCTGGAACCGCGGCGGACAATGGGAGCCCGTGGCGGTCACCAGCGCGTACCCGGTCGAGGAGGATACGTTCAACCGCGCGACCTTCGAACCGATCCCTACTTTGGAAATCCGTTTGGATGTTCAGTTGCCCGAGGGTGCGACAAGCGGCATCCTGGAATGGCGTGTCGATTGATTTTTCAACCCGTTGCGTTTTTCAGGGAGGTATCCGATGAGCCAGCCCCGCAAAGTGATGTTGTCGGCCGTGTGCGCCGGATTTATGGCTGTCGCGATGGGATGCAGCAGCACCAAAGCGCCCCAACGCGTCGAACTTTTCAACGGAAAGGATCTGACCGGCTGGCACGCGATGCACAATGAGAACCAGTGGCAGGTCGTCGGCGGCGTTGCGCTCGACCCGGAAAATCGGAGACATTTCACGCTCACCGACGGTACTGGTATCCTCGTCAACGGCCCGCGTGGGCAAATATCGGATCTCGTCTCCAGCTACGAGCACGGTGACTGCCATGCCCGCATCGAGTACCTCGTGACGGAACACTCGAATTCGGGCATTTATTTCCAGGGACGCTACGAGATCCAGATCCTGGACAGCCACGGCAAGGCCGACGATGAATTGAAGTACGGTGACAACGGCGGCATTTACGCTTTCGTGGGCAGAGATGAGCCGTACCCTTCGAACGGTTATCCGCCGTGCGTCAACGCATCGCGGGCACCCGGCGAGTGGCAATACTTCGACGTGGTCTTCCGGGCGCCGCGGTTCGACGCCGAAGGACGTAAAATTGAAAACGCCCGGTTCCTGAAGGTCGTGCACAACGGCCAGCTCATTCACGAGAACGCCGAACTCTACGCGCCGACGCGCGGCCCCATGAAAAACAACGAAGTCGCGGTCGGCCCGTTGCGTCTCCAGGGCGACCATGGCGCGGTTGCCTTCCGTACAGTCTGGATCGAGCCGCTCAATCTGGATTGAGGGGGGCGTTCTGGAACGTGCATGGCCTGGCCAGCCGCGGTTTCGGAGGTCAGCGCACCACAGTCGAGCGACCCCGAAGCGGTCGGCTCGCATCGAACGGCTGGACGAGTCGATGGCCGAGAGATCCATGACCAACCACGACGGTCCTGGCCGCGACGACACCGTGACGGTCGTCGGCATCGACGAAGCCGGCTATGGCCCGTTGCTCGGTCCGCTCGTGGTCTCGGCCGTAGCTTTCGACGTGCCGGCCTGTCTGTTCCACAGAGACGCGAAGGGTTCGCCGCCGGACCTCTGGCGTCTGCTGCGGGCGAGTTTGTCGCGCCGCGTGAACCGGCGCGATCCGCGGCTCTGCGTGGCCGACAGCAAGGTGCTCTTCAAGCCCGCGGACGGCCGGGGGATCGTGCTGCTCGAGCGCGCGGTGCTGGCGTTTCTCAGCCAAACAAGCCAGATGCCGACGACGCTTGGCGCGCTGATCCAGATGACCTGCCCCGATCTAGGGCCGCTTCTGGCTGACGATCCCTGTCGCAGCGGGGAGGAATTGGCGCTGCCTGTCGAAACGAGCGTGGCCGACATCCGCACGCAGCGCAACGCGCTGCGTGCCGACCTGGAGAGTGCCGGGCTGCGATTCCGGTGCGTCCTGAGCGAAGTGCTGCCGGTCGGCCCGTTCAACGAGCGGGTCGAGGCGGCGCGCAACAAGGCTGTCGTTCTCTTCGCGCTGACCACGCGGCTGATCGAGCGCGTTGCCCGGCTCACCGGTGCCCGCCGCCTGAGCTTCTGGGTGGATCGGCAGGGTGGACGGATGCACTACCGCAGTCCCCTGATGTCCGCCTTTCCCGACGCCCATCTGGAGATCCTGGCCGAGTCAGCCGAGTTTTGCGGCTACCGCCTGTCGGCCCCGGAGATGCGCCGGCGCGTGCATTTCATCAAAAACGGCGAATCGCACCACCTGCCGATCGCACTGGCCAGCATGACCAGCAAATATTTGCGGGAGCTGCTCATGCTCGGTTTCAACCGGTTCTGGTCCAGCCACCTGCCGGACCTCAAACCGACGGGCGGTTATTACGAGGACGGGCGCCGTTTTCTCAAGGACGTAGGCCCGATGATGGCACGCCTCAAGATCGATCCGCGGCGGGTGTCCCGGCTGTTGTGACGTACCTCTGCAGAATATTCTCCGGTCGTGCTCAGACAGGCCGACGGTTTGTCCATGCACGACCGAACCGGGGCAAAGCCGCACAGCGGCTGTCCCATCGCCGCGGCGGTCGTTGACACCCGCGCCCTTGACAGCTAGAGTGCGGGTGCGAATCTTTCCAGGGAGGGCCGCCGTGATGCCGATCCAGAACTGGTCCGACAACGTCCTGCTCGTCGAGCTGGCCGACGATCCGCAGTTCACGGACGACATGAACGCACTGCTGGAAACGCTCGAGAAAAACAAAGCCACCGACATCGTGCTCAATTTCCAGAACGTCAGTTTCGTGAACTCCTCGAATATCGCCAAGTTGCTCAAAGCGCGCAAGCTCCAGATCATCTCGAACCATCGCAAGCTGCTTCTGTGCGGGATCAACACACATGTGTGGGGCGTCTTCCTGGTCACCGGCCTCGACAAAATCTTCGATGTCTTCGACGATGTCGCCAGCGCGATGCTCAGCCTTCAGATCAACCCCTGACCGGACCGCGTGTGAGGCTTTTCAAGCAGGCCGATCATCCGCTATGCTGCCCGGTGATCTTGGCCCGACCGCGCACCGGGCCGTGAAAGGGGCTTCATGCAGAGATCGATGGCCATCCGGGCGACGATCGTCGGCATCGCCGCCAACGCTCTCCTGCTCGTCGTTAAGTCGGTTGCTGCCGGCTTCTCTGACAGTCTCGTTATCTTTTCCGAGGCGCTCAACTCGCTGTCGGACGTAGTGGCTGCCCTGGCCATCCTGGTGTGTGTGCGCTGGGCGTGGCAGAACCCTGACGCGTCGCACCCGTTCGGCCACCGCCGGGCCGAGCCTGTCGCCGGGCTTCTCGTGGCGATGTTCATCGGCATTCTGGGCTTCGAGGTTTGTCGGACGGCCGTAACAGATTTGTGGGCATCCACCCACCCGGAACACATCGGCGTCGCCCCGATCGCGGCGCTGCTCGTCACCGCGGCCACCAAGACTGCGATGACCTTCTACTTCAAACGCAGGGCCGGTCAACTGCACAGCCCCGCTTTCCGCGCGGCGGCCCTCGATTGCCGCAACGATGTGCTCATCTCTGTGCAAGGCTTGGTCGCGGTCGTGCTGGCCCATTATCAAGTACCGGTTCTGGACACGCTGGCCGCCCTGCTGGTGGGGGTGTACATTCTTTACTCGGCCTACGGCATCGGCATGGAAAATATCGACTACCTGATGGGCAAGGCCCCGGACGACGAGTTGCTTGGCGACATCCGCCGCACGGCTGAGCAGGTTCCCGGCGTCGTCGAGGTCGACGACATCAAGGCCCACTACGTGGGCACTTTCGTCCATGTCGAACTGGCGGTGCGCGTCGATGGAAGCCTTTCTACCGTGGCGTCTCACAACCTGGCCGAAGCCGCCCGGCAGGCGATCGAGCAGCTTCCCATGATCGACCGGGCGTTCGTGCACATCGAGCCGGCCAGGTAGCACCGGGACGCGCCGATGCGACGACGCTTGCTGTCTGCGAGAATCTTGGCGAAAAAGGTGTTCGGGTGGTTTGACGCCGAGCGATTCGCCCGCTACCGCTTCCTCCTGCTTTACGGGCGGGCTTCTATTCCATTGTCCGGGCGGCGATGCCCATCCCCGCCAGGCAGCTCCGCGCCTCGACGGCCCAGGGCGTATCGGGATGCAGGCCGATCACCTCCTCGAAGGCGACCCGAGCCTCGGCCGGCCGCGCGTCCAGACGGTAGGCGAGGCCCAACTCGTACCGTGCACGCGGCAGTGCGTCGCTGTCGCCTGCCTGCAGCAGCGATTCGACCAGTGCATTGAGATCCTCGATTCTCCGGCTCCGGGACGGCTGCGTTGCCGCGATGAGTACGTCGAGGTTGTCGGCCAACGGCGTCATCGGGTAGCTGATAGGAATCTCGGCCCGAAGCTTCTTGAGGTTCCAGCGGTACATCGGGTGGCGCGGGTCCAACGAGAGAAGCCGCACGAGTGGAAGGTCGTTTTGCTGTGGGTCGCGGTTGTTGACCAGCAGGTCGCGCAGCTTCCAGGCCGCCAGATAGAACGACTCCTTGTTGAGGGCCAGCCTGTCGGAGGGAGAGGCCTTGGCCAGCAGCGACCGCCAGTCGCGCTGCGCCGGTTGGGTGGCGCCTTCGAGGTCTTCATCCATGTAGCGCGCCATCAGTCCCTCCAGCAGGCCGACCGCTTCGTCCACCTGGCCGGCCCGTGCTTCGAGCACCGCCAGCCGGTACGTGGCTGCAATGCGCAGCCGCGAATCTACGAATTTTTCGTGAAGCGTTCGCCAGATCGGCCTGGAGGCCATTGCCGGGAAGTTGTTGTAGTACCGAAACACCATCGCTTCCTGGAACGCCTGCTGGTCGAGCCGCATGTCCATCGCCCTCCCTTTGAGGTAGAGGACGTTCGGAACGTAGCGGCTGTCGGGGAAACGTGCGAGGAAGGCGTCCAGCGACTGGATCGCCTCGGCCTGCTGCTGGGCGAACAACTCGGAGGCAATGGCTAACCGCCATTCGAGGCGGACCTGTGCGCGGACCAACTCGGGCGGCCCGTCCGATGCGTCGAGGTCACCCAGCCGCTCGCTGATCTCCCGCGCAATGAGCGGAGTAGCGTCCACGTTGTTGACGAAACATGTCCGGGAGTCCGGGCCGTAATCGGTCTCCAGCAGCCGGTAATAGAGCTCGTCGCGCCCGACGTTGAACTCGAACAGCAGCACGGGCGCGATGAACATGACGGCCATCAGCGGCGCGATCGCGCCCGGCCGATAGTTGACCAGCCACGCGATCGTAAGCACCAGGGCCATCAGGATGCAGGCGGCCACAATCGCCAGGATCCAGGGCAGGTAGAGCTTGGCCATCTCGACCGGTGGAAGCACCATTGCGACCTGCGCGTTGCGGGTGGCCAGCGCGTAGTAGCTCAAGACAGGCAGCAGCGCGATGAGCGACGTCGCGTAATGGAACGAAAACCGCAGCGGCCGCCACCTCGCCAAAAAGCAGCAGAGCGTTACCGTGATCGCCAGCCACGGCAGCATCGCCACGAAGCAGATGATGAACGTGAAGATGAGCGAAAACGGAAAACGGTAGAGCATCGAGACGAGGATGGGGACGGCCGTCAGCGAGGCCAGCACGAGGCCCATGATGACCATCATCATCGGAACCTGGTCCACCGGGATCGGGTGGATGAGGTAGTCGATGAGCGTCAACTGGTGTTCGCGAGTCGGGTCGAAGGCCGCCCACCAGGCCTCCCAGTATTCCTCCGACGAGCCCATCACGTATCGGCCGACGCGCAGCCAGAGGGTGAAGCAGCCCAGGCCAGCGAACAGCAGAGCGTTTACCAGCAACAGGAGCACCGCCCGCAGGCGGTACTTGGAATGCGTCCACCGCCAGACGTCGATCGATCCGTCGTCGGGCGGACGATGTCGTCTGCCCGGCGGTGGGCGCAACCCCATCAGCCAGCCCAGCACCCGGAGCGGGCGGGGCGGCGCGCGTCGAATTGGTCTGGGAATCCTGGAAATCACGCCGTTGTATCCCGAGACGAATTGAGACTTTTGCGAGCCACGTGGATCGTAACGATACCGCAACTTTTCCGGTGGGCGGACACGCCGTCAAATCCCGCCGCCAGCAGGGCCGACCGGATCGCCTGTGCGTCGTAGAAGCTTAACACCGATTCGGGCAGATAGCGATACGCGCCGGTCGCGTCTCCGCTCAGCCATGTCGCCAAGTGGGGCAGAAGCCTACGGAAGTAGAACAGGTAGCCGGCCCGCAGCGCCGCATGCCGCGGCAGGCTGAACTCCAGCAGGATCGCCCGTCCCCCGTCGCGCAGCACACGATACATCTCGCGAAGGCCCGTCTGCAAGTGCGCGAAATTGCGGAGGCCGAACGCACAGGTCACGATCGTGACTTGCTCGTCTGCGACGGGTAAATGCAGCGCGTCGGCTTGGACGAACACGCCTCGGCCGCCGGCGGGTGCCCGAGCGTGGCGGAGCATGTTGGTCGCCAGGTCGATTCCTACCCAGTACCGCGGCCGGTCGGGGCCTTTCAGGAACGAGCGGACCACGTCGCCCGTACCGCACGCCACGTCGAGCAGCACATCGCCGGGATGGACATCGGCCAATCGGACCATTTCGCGGCGCCAGTGCGCGTCGCGGCCGGCGCTCGCCCAGCGATTGACCCGTTCGTAGGTCGGCGCGATCGCCTCGAACATCGCCCGCACGCGCCGGCGCTTGTCGCGTTGGCCGTGCGGGTCGGCCAGTCGGGCCGTGTCCCAGATTGTTTCCGCCCCCGACGAAGCTGGGCGCTTGTTCCACATGTGCACATTGTACTCTGGAACGGCCGCATGCCCCATCCGCGCTTTGCGGTTGTGCGGGCTGGTCCTTGCTTAATCGAGGCCGAACTCCCGCCACCGATCGGCCACGCGTGCCAGGATATCCTTGCGCATCGCCAGCGGCGCGGGCCATCGGCGGATCGTTCCCTCGCCGGGGATCTTTCGCGTTGCGTCGATGCCCATCTTGCCGCCGGCGCCTTCATGGGGGGCGGCGTGGTCGAGGATGTCCAGCGGGCCTTCGGTAATGATCGTATCCCGGCGCGGATCGACGTTGGCCCCCAGCGCGAAGAGGACGTCCTGCTCGTCGTGTACGTCCACGTTCTCGTCCACGACGACGATGAACTTGGTGAAGCTCATCTGGCCCGCACCCCACAGGCTGTGGATGACGCGCCGCGCCTGGTAGGGGTAGCTCTTGCGGATCTTGACGAAAGCCGCGTTGTGAAACGCGCCGAACATCGGCAGGTGGTAGTCGATGACGTCCGGCACGAGCATCTGGACGAGCGGCAGGAAGAGCCGCTCCGTCGCTTTGCCGAGGTAGTAATCTTCCATCGGCGGTTTGCCGACGATCGTGGCCGGATAGATCGGGTCCCGCCGATGCGTGACGGCTGTCACGCGGAAGACCGGGTACGGCCCCGACAGCGAGTAGAAGCCCGTGTGGTCGCCGAACGGTCCCTCGATGAACCGGTCGTGCGGATCGACGAGCCCTTCGATGACGATCTCGGCGTGGGCGGGCACATCGAGCGGGATCGTTTTAGCCGGCACGAGCGGGATCCCCCCGCCGTTCAGAAAGCCGGCCATCATCAGCTCGCTCACCTCCGGCGGCATCGGGCAGGTGGCTGCGTAAGTCAACACGGGCTCGCCGCCGAGCACGACGGCCATCGGCATCGGTTCGCCCCGTGCGGCCCACTTGGCGAAGATCCGCGCCCCGTCATGGTGCACGTGCCAGTGGGCAGCCGCCAGTCGCGGCCCGAACACCTGGATGCGGTACATGCCAACGTTCACGTAGCCGGTGTCCGGGTCCTTCATGTAGCTGCCGGCCAGGGTGATGTACCGGCCCGTGCGCCCCTCATGGCCGGCTGCCTCGACGACCGGGGCGGCTTCGTGCGCGACGGCCGGCGGTTCGGAATCCAGATCGCCGTCGTCGGGCCAGCATTGAATGATGGGCAGCCGCGTCAGGTCGGCCTGTTCATCCGTGTGGATCACCTCCTGGCAAAGTCCCTGCCGGACGCGTTTCGGTCCCAGGCCGGCCATCCGGATGAGGTCGGGCAGCCGCCGCACTTTGCCCAGGAGCGTGTCGGGCACCTCCGGCCGGACCATCTGCCGGATCTGTTCGCCGAGTTCCTCGAGGTCTTCGCAGCCCAGCGCCAGTTTGATCCGCGCATAGCTGCCGAACGCATTGATGAGCACCGGGATGTCCGATCCCCGCACTTTTTCGAACAGCAGGGCACGCCCGCCCCGCCCGCCGTGCGCGGGGTCGGTGGCCGGCGCGCCGGCCGGCCCCTCGGGGCTTGACGATTTCATCATTCGCTCGGCGACGGCTGACAGCTCGAGAACCGCGTCCACCTCCGCGCCGACGTGCCGGAGCTGGTCCCGTCTTTCCAGTTCAGCCACGAAGGATTGCAAATCAACAAAATGCATCCGGTTGCCTTTCGTCAGGGTTCTCCCAGAACGCGCTTGCGCACCATGTGGTAGGCTGTCACCACCAGATTGTTGCGAACGAACAGGGCCGTCAGGATCCGGTCCGGCGGCATGTAGCGGACTCGTTCCTCGACGAGTTGGCCATGCTCGTCGATCCGGCCGTCCTTGATGAACAACGGGATGCGTCCCTGCCCGACGTCGGCCCAGTAGCGGCTGTCGAAGTCGGCCAGGAAGTCGACACCCACCTCGTAGCGGAACCGTCCGTCGGGATCGGAATGCCCGATCATGTAGAGGTTGTAAAATCGACCCTGGAAGATCATCTGATGTTGGACGCGCCCGCTGGCCAACATGTTGAACCACGAGTGCATGTACGTGAAATTGAACCGTGCCAGGTTCAGTCCAGGAAAGATCCGCGTTACCGCCAGAGGCGCCGCCCGTCCCTCAAGCCACCCGCCCTCGATGATGAACTCCCCGTGGCCGGTGCCGTACACCGGTCCGGAGGACCGGTTCGCCAGCCGGTGATAGCTCTCCTCGATGATCGTCAGCGGTCCGGTTGCGGTCATCCCCGGAAACATCACGCGGAGGTAGCCTTCCACGACCGCTCCCGGCTGGATGGACTCGGCCCGGTAGTTCAGGTGGAGCATGGGCTCGGCCACCTGCATTTGGGAAACGATCGTTCCCTGAACGTTTCCGCCGTCCACGACGGCGTGAAACTCCGCGGAGACCGGTCCCTTGTTCAGCTCGACCCGCACGGCGAGGTTGTCGCCGTCGATCTGCTGTCGGGGCGGAAGAACGATCTTGAACCGATCCGCATGCATCTCGATGACCGCCTCGACGTTCTGTAAGAGATTCAAAACCCTTTCGACACGGGCGGCATCCGCGGGACTCGTAGCGAACAAAGGCGTTTGCGCCGTATCCGCGTCGTTCAGGAGCCCCATCATTTTCCGCACCCCCTGAACGTCCAGCGCGCCCAGCGCCAGGCCGACACGCGCGTCGAATTGATCATCGGTGCGACGAACGTGCCCGCTCACGGTTCCGTCCACGGGAGTGGCGCGCAAGGCGAGCTGGTCGGTGTTCCATTCTCCGTCGCCATAGCTTAAGGATCCGTGAAAGACCAGCGGTTCGGCCCGCCGGTTGACGTGGAATTCTTCGAAGTCGACCAGGCCCGACGTGATCGACCAGGTGCCCTTCTGGCAGCGTGCGACGAGCGAGGCCTGGCATCGGCCTTGCGCGGGCTCGATGTCTGTCAGCCGAACGGCGTCGGCCCAGCGGGGCGCGTCCTCGATGACCAGGTATCCGAGCAGGTCGGCGTCCTCGACACCGACCGGTGCGGTCGGCGCGTTAGCCAGGTCGGTCAGCGTCGCGCGTCCCTGGAGACCCGCCAGGTTGCTCCCAAGCGACAGCAGCAGCGTATCGACCGCAACGTCGAGGCGATCGGCTCGCTCGCTCTTGCGCGCCGATACGTCCAGATACAGCGTCGCCGGTTCGTCCGGTTTCTTACGCAGCGCCTCCAGAAAACCCTCTTCGAACGCGGCTGTCATTCCCAGCGCGTCGCCCCGGACAACGCCGGCCACGCGCAGGCCATCCATGTCGGCCTGCACCTTCAGCGACGCCTCGCCCTGACCGTGCAAGGCGTAGGCTGCCATCCAGTCGGCCAGCTTCGGATGCAGGATGGCCCACGTCGGGTCGAGCACCAAAGAGGTTTCAAAAGCCAGCCGCGCACTTTGGAACGCCACATCGGCCGGTTCACGCAGGAGGCGCAGCAACGGGCGGATCGTAGCCCCATCCGAGGACGAAACTCCGATCGTCCCCCTGCAATCATGGACGTTCAGTCCCGCCAGTTGTCCCGAGGCAGCTACGACCTCCCAGATACGCTGTGCCCTTTCGCTGCCCGTGATGCCGCCATCCGGCCCGGTGCGCAGGGCCAAGTGCAGCTGCGCCGGCGTACCGGCCGGTTTCCGTATCTCGGTGCGTGGGTCGTCAAATGATACTGGATTGGCATCCAGGTCGAACCATACCTGCTGCTCTTGGCCGATGACCGTGCTCTCCATGCGTGCGTGGAGGGCCCCGGAAACGTGTCGCGGATGCACCCAATCGGCCAGGCGCGGCGACAGCGCGAGCCACTCGGACACGTCCGAGAGGTCCGCCTTGGCCAACACGTGCTCGAACGTCGGCTGAACCGAATCGA
>Ga0272443_10000863_pt1 | contig 50062 bp, 45 predicted proteins | sample SSMAcet12_FD_193581 | JGI IMG/M metagenome (GOLD analysis project Ga0272443, IMG submission 193581) | Marine sediment archaeal communities from Little Sippewissett salt marsh, Falmouth, MA, United States - SSM-Acet-12 | ecosystem: Environmental > Aquatic > Marine > Wetlands > Sediment ...
AGATCAGAGGCGGAACCAATCTCACGAAACCGCACCGCTGCTAACTTAGATAGACACGACTCGTCCAGGTCGTCAGGCAGCATGCTCAAAACATGAAGCCAATCATCATCCCCAATAATATATCTTGTATCCATGCTGCATCATAACACCAACACAGCATGAATCAACAAAAACCATATCCTTAAGTTAGCGCATATGGGCAGGAACCCTGTGTTCCTGCCAAGCTCGCCTGAAAGGCGAGCTACTATTGTTGGGCATTCCAACGACACTTTAACCTGTCACCCCTGCGCAGGCAGGGGTCCAGGCCTTATCTGCAAAAGGTAATGTTTTTTTCATAATAAATACTGATTTCGGTCTTCATGTAGGTCGAAACCTTCATGGTTTCGACATGTCGAATCCGCAAGGGATTCGACCTACGAGAATTCAAAGAGTCTCATTCAATAAATCTTCTGTGATTTTCTATGAACGCCTTTTATCACCTTGCCTGGATTCCTGCCTCCGCAGGAATGACATGGCGAACATTTCCCTTAGTAAAATACATCGAAGAGGAGTATTCCTGCCATCCAGACAGTTGCCTGTCACCCCTGCGCAGGCAGGGGACCAGTCCTTTGCAGTCAGGGAATGTATCAATCGATTCCTCATATATCTGCCAATCTCTCAAACGTGATCTCTGTTTAGCTTCACGCTGTAACCGTCCACTGCACGTCTCAATCCACCTTGCCTGGATACCCGCCTGCGCGGGTATGACATTGAAGGATCTGGTGGTGCATAAAATATCTGGCAGAACCGCAAGGATTCTGCCCTCTATTGCTCGGCTGCCCTGCTTGGCAATTCCACAGATCACCGCCCAGCCTTCAAGCTGTCTTCCTCCGCCTTTTTCTCATTCAGGAACCTATCAATTTCAAGTATTAGAGAATCACCTATTTCTTCATATTTATAGTTATCCCAATCTATTTCTTTAAGGTGATCATACACTATTCCAATGCTATCTCTACAGTTCATATACATCTCTTCCAATAATATGTCTGTAGTTAAGCCACAAACTGTGTCGATGTAAGACTGTATCAATAATCCCTGAGCAATCCATGTTTCATGAAAAGTCCAATTTCCCTTACATATCAGTCTTTTCCTAAAATTCATGAACTCCGTTGAGTCAGAAACGAAAATGTCTTCTAATCTCCCTGTAGAATCAGCGTTAACTAATGAATCAGCTGAATTAATTCTGAATATGAATCTATTTCGGTACCAGCCAGCGGAGATACTTGCTGAATCCATAAGTATCTGATTCCAACTCGGAATTGAATCGACATCGATGCTGGTTCCGAAATAAATACCTGTCATTGAAACAGAAGATGTGTCAACTACAGCACCACGGAAATGTGTCCCTTCTATATAGGTACCGTTCAATTCGGTTTCTTCTAAATAAGCACCGGTCAACTCGGCTCCTGATAAATTAGTACCGTTCAATTCAGTCCATCTTAAACCAGCACCGTTCAATTTGGCGTCTTTCATATAAGCGCCATTTAATTCAGCTCCGAAAAGGTCAGTACCGTTCAACTCGGCTTTGTTCAGTATAGCACCATTCAAGATGGCATAAAATAGGTCAGCATTGTTCAACTTGGCTTCCTGCAGTATAGCACCATTCAACTCAACGAATAACAAGTGAGCACCATTTAAATCCGCCCATTTTAGATTAGCACCATTCAACTCAGCCATAAAGAGCTTTGCGCCATTCAAATCAGTTAAAATGAGTGAGGCATGGTTGAGTTTAATACTGTCTAATTGACCATTGATTATCTTGCAGTAATCAAGCCGTGCATAGTTCAGGTCGCGTCCCCGTAGATCAATTCCCGTTGCATGATCCGTCCATGCCTGTTCAACCGTCTTCCCCTGATTTAGGTAACCGTTAATGATTGCATCACTCGGTGGTTTGCTCACCAGAGTTGCCTCTGCAACATCCAAACGCGGAATATACATCCAGCTATAGATATTATGGTTACCTATAATTTGATATACAATTCCAACACAACCGATTGACAGGATCATCATAACAAGAAAACAGGGGATATAACCAAGCAGGATCGACAGGTTCTTTCTCTTGAATAGAAAAGCTCTGAGAAAGTGCCAGAACCGATCATATTGGGGTTCAAGATAATCAGGATAGGCAATTCGGAACCAGTAGACAAACAGGATGAAAACATCAAGAGCTATGAGAAAGAGATGCCAGGCAGTCATCCATATATCGTGATAGTCCGCAAAGCGTATCTGCACAAACAGGAGTACCAGCAGTGGCCCGAAGCATAGCATCAGCACCTGAAGCAACCGTACCAGCCAGTAATTGAATGTTCTCTTCGGAAATACATAGGGGTAGTTGACGATTGCTCCCGGCATCATTGTCAATTGCTCCTCGGATGCCACACTACGCCATGATTTGAGCTTGCGTGCGTGATCGAGAAGATTGAGCAGGACATTAAAATGAACGATCAATGCCAGAAGCGGAGCGACAATGAAGAAACCAAACAACGGTATCTTGACATCGACAATGGGCAGAGACACCCTGCTATCGGGCAGCAATAGCTGAAGATCGGTTGTGGCGGCGACGGTTATCAGCAGATACAGAAACGTCACTATCAGCGTGGTCAACTGCCGCACATGCCGCCCGGTCGATGCCCGTACAGTATCCTGCAATTCCTCAAAAGACAGCGGAGGATCAGCGTGGTTATCTTCCTTTTCACCCATTCGAATTCTCAAGCCCCGAGGTGTTCAGTTAATTCTGTGTCTGTGCGTAAGTTGTTTATTGAAGCTAACTTTTCTGCCCTGATATGGCAAGGAAATCTTAGCCGATGGCTTCATGCCACTTTCAGGTATCTGTTTCAAAATGCAAACCCTGAGGGGTAATTCGCTATCACGAGTATGTAAGAAGTATCTCACATAGAACCAATGATACCGCTTAAGCAGGTTTCACCTTGAGATTTGGTCAAGAATTGCCGAAAATGTATTGGGGCTGATTATTTGCCAATCCTTCTGGGGACCAGTGTTGTCGCAGAGCGACATCTGCTGATATGAAGGTGGCGGGGGGAGCTACATGCTTGCATCGGGAGCAATCTCAGAAATTGCGCTTACATTCCTCACAAGTGAAGATTTCGACACTCAATTAAACAAAGCTCTGGCCATAGTCGGCAAGAAGCTCGATGTTTCGCGCTGTTATCTTTTCCTTGATTCGGACGACGGCAAAACCACGAGTAATACTCATGAGTGGTGCAACACAGGCGTGCAGTCGCAGATTGACAGATGGCAAAATGTACCATACTCAATGATTCCCACATGGAAGGAGATTATCGAGAACGAGCAGATCTACGCTGTCTCGGATACAAGAACTCTGGCTGCTGATATCAGAACCGCACTCGAAGAGGATGAGATAAAGTCCATCATTCTCGCTCCTTTACGTGTTAATGGAACTGTTAAGGGTTTTCTCGGCTTTGACGAGTGCACTCGCCAGAGGGTTTGGGGTAGTATCGAGATAGAGACATTGAAGATGATTATGAGTCTTATCTCGGGAGCCTACTCTAAAAAAATCCTTTCGGAGAAACTTGCGGCTTCGGAAGAGAACTTCCGCAGTTTCTTCAATTCAATGGATGATATTATCTTAGTCGGGAATCTTGAAGGACGGATTGTCTTTGCAAGCGATGGTGCGAGTCGCAAACTGGGCTACACTCTTGAGGAATTCCGAAATAAATCGATTATCGATCTCCATCCCGAAGACAAGCAGGAGGAAGCAAGACAGATTCTGGCAGCCATACTTCGCAGGGATACCAGACAATGTCCACTCGAACTTGAAACATGGGATCGGATACGTATCCCGGTAGATACACGGGTTTGTTTTGGTCAGTGGGATGGTCAGGAGTGTATCTTTGGAATTTCGAAAGACCTCTCTTCGGAGCAAGCCGCTCTCCAGAAATTCGAGCGTCTCTTCCGTAATAACCCGGCTCCGATGGCGTTGAGTCTGGTTGACAGCCGGAATATTATCGATATCAATGATTCATTTGTCGAGAGGATTGGCTACAGTCGTGAGGAAGTTATTGGACAATCAAGCATCGATATCGGTCTGTTTGTCAATGATGATCGCTGGCTTGCCGTTAAGGAAGAGCTTTTGGAAACAGGTACTGTACATAACCGCGAGCTCGTCGTACGCCACAGGGACGGCAGTCATTTGTATGGCCTCTTTTCGGGTGATGTGGTCGAAGCTCAGGGGCAAAAGTATCTTCTTACGGTTATGGTAGATATCACGGAGCAGGTGAGGCTTCGGTCAGAACTCGAAATAGAACACAGCAGATTAGCTCACATAATAGAGGGTACAAGACTCGGTACATGGGAATGGAACGTACAAACAAAAGAGATCATATTCAATGAAAGATGGGCAGAGATAATCGGTTATACTCTCGAAGAGATGGGACCGATGACGGAAGATACATGGAAGGCATTTGTTCATCCGGATGATCTAAAGGAAGCATCACGTCGTGTTATGCTTCATTTTGAAGGGATAACAGACTACTATGAAAGTGAGATTCGGGTAAAACACAAAGATGGACACTGGGTCTGGATTCAGGATCGAGGTAAATTTATCGAGCGTGATAGTGAAGGTATTCCATTAAAAATGTATGGAACACACACAGACATATCCGAGAGAAAAGCTATGGAAGAACGGATTCGTGAGCTTGCAATCCGCGATCCACTTACCGAAGTATATAACAGAAGATATATATATGATCGTCTCGAGGAGTTCGGCGCAGAGTATGTACGGCGGGGTAGAAATTTCTGCGTGTCGATCCTCGATCTCGATCATTTCAAAGCAGTGAACGATACTCATGGTCATCAGTGCGGTGATTTTGTCCTCAAGGAATTCGCTTCCACTATTGGTTCGTTAATCCGCCAATATGATCTTCTCGGTCGATATGGCGGCGAAGAATTCATTATCATTTCCGGTAGCACAAGCGGGATAGAAACATCCTCAATGATAGAACGCATCATGACAGAATTACGAGAGAAGACTTTCCCGTTTGGAGAGAAAGATATCCGCTTTACATTCAGTTGCGGAGTTGCCGACAGCTCTGAAATCAACAAAGATGAATTTTCCGTTGATGCAATGATTGCTCTCAGCGATAAACGGCTGTATGTTGCCAAGGCTGCGGGAAGAGACCAGTGCATTGGTCCCGTAGTACAAATATGAGATAGAGGTTAGAACTCAGATATTGGAATTCCTTGTTTACCTCAATTGGTACTTTTTTCATCTGACAATTCTCTATTAGGGTGTACAATCGTCTTGTAACTTGCTCATGTAGTGAGCAAAAACTCATGTCCGGGAGAACCATATCTGTATCAATACGTGGTGTAAAGGAAACTCAAAGTAGTGGTTGGTTATGTTCTATGAGTAGGCAGCTTTCCCAAAGCTATGTATTACCGTTATTCACGCTAATCATTAGCATGCTCTTGATGGTGAATTCACCGTGGAGTGCGAAGGCGGTTTCTTATCAGGGTAAGCTCTCTACGGAGATCACTTAGTTTATTGATTCTGGTTGCTCCTATTTCGTCGAGCACGTCCGTGTAAGTGGTAATAGCCCGTCCGCCGGCTACGATCTGAATATCCGTACCGATCATTTTACGCAATCGCCGGAGTTCACGGATGATTTCAGGATCATTCTCCGGGTAAACCAGACTAAGCGTAATAGCATCCGCACCGCGGCTGATAGCTGTATCGGCGATATCATCAACCGGCATACTCGGACCGAGATAAATAGTTCGCCATCCCTCGGAAGCTGCGATTACTGATACCATCAGTGCACCGAATTCATGTAGCTGACCATATGGGCTGGTACTCAATAGCAGGGGATTCGAATCACCCGAGTTATTATGGAGATACATCTCCCCAAGTAGTGAGCGAATCACAGCCGAAGCCAGATGTTCATGAGCAACCTGAAGGTGACCATCAGCCCACATTCGACCGATCATCTCCATGAGTGGATGAAGCAACTCTTCCAGGAATACACGTTGATCGAGACTGACAGAAGCGCGCAGCAGACGGTTTTCCAGTCCCACCGCATCCATATTTTTAATCGCCTGGAGACACAACTTGAGATGATTTTCTATGCTCATTCGTTCAAAATTCTTATCTTTGTCGACAGAATCTTCCACATCTTTCGAAATTAACTCCCGTAGCTGATCCGGATTCAGATCTGCGATTTGGCTTATAGACTGACCCTCCAGAGTTGCGCGCCGCAAAAGAACGAGGCGCTCAATATCTTCATCACTATATAATCTCCGACCGGTAGAGGTTCGTCGGGGTGTAACAGCGGAATATCTCCGCTCCCACATTCTGATAAGGTGAGGGGACATCCCGGTTTTCTTCGCTGCGATTCTAATTGGGTACCCGAGATCCATCGTAATATATCCTTGTTTAATTATTGTCTAGCTTTAGTAACGCTGAATAGTAGTCTCTGTTCCTCAAAATTAAGGGAAATCGGATGAGAGTACAAATCACTAATATCTTAAGATGAAGAAATACAGTAACATAGCTTGGGCGCATAGAAAATTTAGACAAATAATGAAAAAAGTTATACATTAGCGGAACAAAACTATAACAGGATGGTTTTAGTCTTCAAATGGCAAATGAAAAAAGCAAATAGAACACTAAACAAGGAGAAAGAGATGAAGAATCTGGACGTAATCATGGCAATACTGCTGGTAGTCGGTGGTTTGAATTGGGGCTTGGTTGGTTTTGCCAATTTCGATCTGGTAGCTACGGTGCTTGGAGCCGGAACAGTACTCGCCAAGGTAGTCTACATACTTGTCGGCATTTCGGCACTTTATCAGGCTGTGCAGTGGAAAGCTATACAGCGCCGCTGGGTAGCAACGGCACAGGCTTAGGGGCAAATGGTTGTGTATAAGGGCAACAACTTGAAAAATCGAAACACTTAAGTAAGAGGATAGGACAATGTTGAACAAGAATTTTAAACTGATGATTGGGCTTCTGACGATTATGGCCTTGGGTTTTGTTGGATGCAGTGACGATAATAATGATACGATCTTGAGTTCCAGCCCGGAACCGTCGATGGATATTGTCGAGACGGCGGCAGCTGCCGGCAATTTCACGACTCTTCTGGCAGCTGCTGAGGCAGCGGACCTTGTTGATGCTCTCAAGAGCGAGGGACCGCTCACGGTTTTTGCTCCGACAGATGAGGCTTTTGCTGCTCTGCCGGATGGTACAATTGATGCTCTCTTGAATGATACCGATGCACTTACAGCGATTTTGACTTATCATGTCGTTCCTGGTGCTATAAAGGCTGAACAGGTTGTGACCCTGTCCAGCGCTCAGACACTCAATGGTGAGTCGCTGACAATCACTGTCACTAATGATGGTATGGTGAAGGTAGACGATGCTACAGTTATCGTGACAGATATCGAAACCAGCAACGGTATCATTCATGTTATCGACGCTGTTATTTTCCCGACCTCCGATGCGCCGTTGGGTAAGGGTGACTCATCCGACATCACCCAGGGCTTCGGAAGGTACTCGTTTGGTGGTGGTTGGATTGCAAATGCCATCATCGAGGGCCGTTTGACCTGGCTGACTCGAAATCTTTCGATCTACACCGTGTCTCGTCTGGCTGGTCTGAACACGCTCGCAGCTGCTGTCAAGGCTGCTGATCTGAAGAAGACGCTTATTCGCTCCGGTCCTTTCACGGTTTTTGCTCCGACCGAGGAAGCATTCGCTGCTCTTCCTGATGGAACGATTCCGGCTCTTCTCGACGATCCCGAAACTCTGAGCAATATCCTGCTCTATCACGTGACCACCGGCAGAGTGTACGCTTCCGATGTGGTTAACCTGACCGAGGCTGAGATGGTAAACGGCGGATTTGTGAGTATTTCGACTGAGAACGGTGTCATGGTAAATGGTGCCAATGTTATTGCAGTCGATATCAAGGCTCGCAATGGCGTCATTCATGTAATCGACGGAGTTCTGCTTCCTTAATATGCACTTTTGACATACATCTCCAACCGGGCGCCGGCACTACTCGATAGTGCCGGCGTTATACTTTTCCAGCTACTCCAAGTATTTCCTCAGTTATAAGGATGCCATATTTACGCAAGAACTGAAGCTTTTATGATCCAAACTCTACCCGACTTTCCTCGGAAAGTCACGAACCTCTGATACATCCAATCACGTTTATATCTATGAAGATTGTTTGCATTAATTCCAAGTTCTCGGGACATATCAGATATGCTCCGACCTCCGTCTGTCACAAGACGGACAGCCTCCTTCCTGGACACTCTGTCAAGACTCTCCGTTTTCTTTCTTTGACCATGTGAACTTCTCCCGAACGAAACATAATTCTGTCCTTCCAGCTGCCCACTATTTCGAGGAGTATCAAAACAGGATTACGACTTGAACTTGACAAGTTGTTAATAACTTGAGTAATATCGTAACAGAAAAGCTTGGGATGCAATCGTTACGATTCCCTGTAACTTAGAGATCTATGTCCGATTTTCATGGTTGATTGCCATTTCAAGCTGCTTTCTAATCGTGACACGTAAAGAAGAATAATTGGATTTGATGAGATAGCAGAGAGCATGGAAGTATCGAAGCAGCACATGTCTCCACCATCGAATCAGATGTTTTCACAAACTATATGATAGAACCGGGTGTGCTTGGTGTTTTGATTCTGTTATTCGTAATTTCTCTTCATGTCTTTCACAAGCACGGAGATACTGATCCAAATCCGGCTCTGAATATGCCGGGGGACAAGGAGTAGTCTATGGATTGGAAGGAACTCATACCCTCGCCCGATGTACTCCCGGCGGCATGGGGGATATTCGAAACGCTGGATGTGTTGACATTCGTAGTACACATTCTCTTTATCAATGTGGTTGTTGGGGGTAGCCTCTTTGTTTTGGTCAATAGACTAAGAGGCAGAGGGGAGGACATCGAGAATTGTACGCACGGAGCGATAGCACTCAAGATCCCAAGCCTTATTGCACTCTCTGTGACAATCGGAGTTGCGCCGCTGCTCTTTGTACAGGTCCTCTATGGTCATCTTATATATTCCAGTTCGGTATTGATGGCCACCTATTGGATCCTTGTCATTCCCGTTCTAATTCTGGGTTACTACGGAGCCTACATATTCACGACCCGGATACACAGAGAAGATAGTTGCTCACCCTGGGCAACAATCGGGATTACTGTTACAGTTCTTGCGGTGCTCTACATTGCATTCATGTTCGTTAATAACATGACATTGATGTTGAATCCACAGGAATGGACGCGGTATTTCGGTAATCGCGATGGTTTTCTGCTCAATCTGGGCGATCCGACGATCTATCCACGTTATCTGCACTTCCTGACAGCATCCATTGCGGTTGCAGGATTGGCCTCGGCGGTCGTCTGGAGTTTCCGTAAGCACATTGACAACTACAGGGTCAAGATCAGGAAAGGACTCAGAATATTCGCATTTGCTACCATGATTCAGGTTATCGTTGGTGTATGGTTGCTTCTGTCAATCCCGTCCGAGTTTGTTTCGATGTTCATGGGTGGCAGTGTTGTTTATACCGGAGTGCTGGGTATTGCAATCATACTTGGACTTGTTGCTATAGGTACATCGATTCGCGGAATGCTCTGGCCGACAGTATGGCTGCTGGTTGTAGTGGCACTACTAATGGGGACGATTCGCGCATTTGTTCGGGCAGCATATATCTCGCGGATTTTCACATTTGATGAAATGACCGTGAGTCCGCAATACGGTCCAATGATACTCTTTGTTGTAATACTTCTGATAGGTCTTGTAGCGGTTGGTTGGATGATAAAGATGGCGATTGCTGCACAGCAGAGGAGGGTGGCGCAATGAACTATCCAATCTGGGAGCTGCACTGGCTTGGCGGCGGGACTCTGATTGCCATTATCTCCATTCTTCATGTCTATATCTCACATCTTGCTGTTGGTGGAGGGATTTTCATCTGGCTCACCGACAGGAAAGCCACCCGACAGAATGATACGAATCTCCTGGACTACGTTAGATCGCATACATGGTTTTTCCTTCTACTTACAATGGTGTTCGGTGGAATATCCGGAGTCGGTATATGGTTTGTAATAAGCCTTGTAAACCCCGCTGCAACATCGAGCCTGATTCATACATTCGTATTCGGATGGGCTATTGAATGGGTCTTTTTTCTGGGCGAGGTTACCGCGCTATTAATTTATCACTACTACTTTGATACGCTTGAACCAAAGACTCGTACCACAATAGCCTTTCTATATGCGCTGTTTGCGTGGTTAAGTCTGGCTGTAATCAATGCAATTCTAAGCTTCATGCTGACTCCCGGCAACTGGCTGGAGACCGGCAGTTTCTGGGATGGTATTCTCAATCCGACCTATCTCTCTTCGACTGTATTCCGCACATTTATCGCCACGATGTTTGCAGGGTTGTTCGGGTATGTTACAGCCGTATATCGCAGGGACAGTGATTTCCGTATCCAGCTGATGCGGTATTGCTCGAAGTGGCTGCTCGTTTCAGCGGTGGGAGTACTGGTAACAGGGCTCTGGTATTTCTATAGTGTCCCGGAGCACATCCGTTTAACAACATTTGTTCTCAATCGTGATACCGGAATTTTCGTCTCTGTATTCTTCATTACCTCGATTCTCGTTGTATTGCTTGGGGCACTCTTAATGTTACGATTCCCACAGGGGCTTCAGCGTATAACGGTTATGCTATTGGTATTGATCGGACTGGGCTGGATTGGTGGTTTTGAATACGTGCGAGAGATTGCTCGGAAACCGTACGTTATTTATGATTACATGTACTCAAACTCGATTTTCAAATCTGATGCTGACCGTCTCGACACGGAGGGTGTACTGCGGAATGCAAAATGGAGCGCTATCAGGGATGTCACCGAGAGGAACCAGCTCGAAGCCGGTCAGGAGTTGTTCAATATACAGTGTCTCGGATGTCACACTATGAACGGTGTGCGAAATGATATCAAACAGCTCATACACAGATATCCATACCTCGGTGTCAGGTCGTTGCTTGAGGGTATCGGGACTGTCAACAACTATATGCCGAGGATGATAGGAACAGATGAGGAGAGAGAAGCTCTGGCTCTGTTTCTTATGGGGATTGGTGAAACACAACCACTCGGGCACAATGTGGAGGCTTGTATAATCAATCCGGAGGATGTTGACATACCGGAATTCGATGTGGAAGAGAACGAGTATGTTCTTCTTGCGTGGAATGATCTCGGTATGCACTGTGTTTCTGATTGTGACATGTGGTTTGTGATATTGCCACCTGCAAATACTCTTGAAGCGCAACTAATAGGGCGTGGCGATAACCTCGATTTGATAGAGGAGGATGTTATCATTACCTATGCTGTAGAGCCGGATCATGAACATCCCGCCGATCATGTCGATTTCTGGAAATACTGCCAGTCCACTTTCGGGACTGAACTAGAACCGAACATTGGATTATCCGGTAAGGGGCTTACCGGAACGATGGAGTACGATGATGATGCCGGAGCGTATGTTGCACACCATATTCCGGTGGTGCCATACGGCGATGACAGCACATTCAATCCATTCCCGATTTTTACTATTGAGGCACGAGATGAATCCACCGGGGAACTGCTGGCTTCCACAAAAGTGGTCGCACCCGTTTCAACTGAAATGGGGTGCAGGAACTGTCACGGCGGTGAGTGGAGTTATGGTAATCAAGCCGGCGTTTCGGATGAGACCGCAATTGCGATATTGGAAGTACACGACCGTATCAGCGGGACGAACCTTTTTGAGGAGGCACTTGCCGGAAAACCCAAACTTTGCCAGAGTTGTCATGCAGATCCTGCACTGGCTGCCGAGGGTAAACCGGATGTGCTATCGTTCTCGACCGCAGTGCACGGCTGGCATGCCAACTATATGCCGTTGGAGGGTGCGGAGGCATGCGTAGCCTGCCATCCCGCCTCACTCATGGGGGCAACTCGATGTCAGAGGGGTGTTCATTCATCCGTTGATTTGGATTGTGTGAGCTGTCATGGCAGTATGACAGATCATGCGCTGAGTCTTTTGGTTGCGGAAGCCGACAAACCATCGGCACAGCGGTTGATGAAGAATCTGGAGCCGATTTTGGTTAGTTCGATTGAGGATATCAATCCCCGTACCCCATGGATCAATGAACCCGAGTGTCTGACCTGTCATGTCGATTTCGAAAAACCGGAAGAGGATGTGGTAAGCTTCAATGAATGGTCACCGGAGTTCAGTGAATTGTTCCGAAGGCGGTTCGGGGATGCCGGAATACGGTGTGAGGCGTGTCATAATTCACCGCATGCAATCTATCCGACCGCTAATGCGTACGGCAGGCATCTGAGCAACATTCAGCCGATGCAGTATATGGGTAAACCGTATGCTATCGGTGAGGATTATGCCTGTGAGGTATGCCACATGGAGCCAATGGAGTATCCGGTACACCATGAGAACATGGGGCATACTGCACGTATTCGTGTCGATGAATAGGTTTTAAGCTGACATATGGCTGATTAATTAGTGGACCGGTCGTTTTATGCGATCGGTCCTTTTTTGCCCGAATCTCAAAGACCGGGCACAATAGTATGCGTATCTTGTTCTTCTAAAAGCGCGAAATCAGAATTAGAGAGGAAACATTTTGATAGATACTACTGTTGACCTTTCTCCACGAGTATATTCAAGAATTGCCGGAGTTGGATATCTCATTATCATAGCAGCCGGTATCTTTGCTGAGTTTGTCATTCGGTCGAGCATGATCGTACCGGGAGATGCAACAACAACGGCAAACAATATCATGGCGTCCGAGCAGTTGTTCCGTGTCGGTATTGCCGGTGATCTTATCATGCTTGTATGTGATATTGTTGTGGGGCTTGCGCTTTATGTTCTACTGAGACCGGTTAGTAAGAACCTTGCACTGCTTGCTCTGCTCTTTCGCCTTATACACACCGCAGTCTATGGAGCAAATCTTCTCAATCTGTTTTTGGTTCTGCTGTTTCTCAGCGGAGAAGGATTCGGTTTCGATCAACAAAGCGGACTCGTATCGGTTTTTCTCGATGCTCATGGAATCGGATATTCACTCGGTCTGGTCTTCTTCGGATTCCATTGCCTTCTACTTGGCTATTTGATCTACAAGTCGGGATATATTCCCGGAGTGTTGGGAATTCTGATTGCGATAGCAGGCTTGGGCTACCTTATAGACAGCTTTACAAATGTTCTTCTATCCAACTATACTCAATATGAATCGGTACTAATTATAGTGGTGTTTGTACCGGCTTTTATCGGAGAATTGTCGCTCTGCTTGTGGCTTCTGCTTAAAGGTGTTAGAGTAAAGAATGTCGCTATTTCTGATTCTTGAAGTCCCGTCTCGCAATTAGAACAGTGATGAGTATTGCAATTGGTATCGTGCCGGTTAGCAGTGCAAGCTGGTAGTTTTGTATCGGTTGTCTGAGACCGTATCTGCCTATCATTTGCGCTTGAAAGTCAGAGTATCAATATTAGCTGTGGGGAAATTCACTCACAATGGATTCGAAAAACTCGAGGGAGCCGTTGATATCATTCCGTGAGAGATACAGCCTCATGTTCTTGTTTCCCTCGATCCCCTTGATAATGATCTTATCCGGGACATCGACGCGAAAGAAGGGACGTGCGAACGACGGAAAATATTGAAGTTCTCCGAAGTTACCCATATGTTGTATGAAGTCGCTGGTGATCTCGGAATCAAAGAGTACATCCTTCATGAAATCACCATCGAAACAGTTCTCCATCTCTTTTATCTCAATGATTTTCACATCAACGCTCTTGCGTACATCATCTGATGGACTGCTTCCAGGAAGAGATCGATTTCATCATCTGTGGTGAAAAAGGATGGGCTTACACGAACCGACCCCTCGGGATATGATCCAATAGTTTTGTGAATCAGCGGTGCGCAGTGAAGACCGCTTCGAATGATAATCTCAAACGAATTCTCCAGCATATACCCGGCATCGGCGGGGGAGAAGCCGTCAATTGTGAAACTGACCACAGAGCTGCGTTTGTTGATATCATTCGTTCCGTAGAGTTTTATCTCTTTCATATCTGAGAGGCCATCTAAAAGCTTTTTTGTCAGCTTCTTGTTTCTGGCAGTGATATTCGAGAGTCCGGTTTCCCTTATAAACTCAACACCTGCTCCAAGTGCCATTATACCGATAAGGTTCGGGGTTCCGGCTTCGTAGAACAGAGGACGCATCGGTGGCTGGTGAAGGAGTTCGCTCTTGACTCCGGTACCGCCGACTTTCATTGGTCTGAGTTCCAAATCGCCTGATATATAAATACCACCTATACCCGGTAGCCCATACAGGGACTTGTGACCGGTGAATATGAGCATGTCGATCCCCAATGATTCAACATCAATTGCAATCGAACCTGCCGACTGAGCGGTATCGACAATGAGAACCAGACCATTACGAGAGGCGATATCTGCGATTGCTTCAATGTCGGTGATAGCTCCGGTGACATTCGAGCAATGGTTGACAATAATTGCCTTAGTCGTCGACCTGATCTCTCTGGAGAAGTCATCCGGGTCGACAAAACCGGATTGATCGCAACCGATGAAACTCAGTTCAATCGTCCCCTCTTCTTCAAGTCTTTTAAGCGGTCTGATAACCGAATTGTGTTCAATTGTGGATGTTATCACATGTCCACCGTTGAGATCGAGTCCGTTAATTGCAAGATTCAGTGACTCCGTAGCTCCCGAAGTGAACAGTATGTTGTTGGGATCGGAGCAATTAAACAGGTCAGCGAGACCTTCCCGGCAGAGTCTGAGACAATCGGTATTTTGATTCTCGAATCCGGTCCGGGATGAATGGAATGGAGGCGACTCGAGGTAGGACGACACTACTTCGCGCACGCACACTGGTTTTGGATAGCTTGATGCAGCGTTGTTAAGGTATATCATCTCTGAGCTATCGCAGGCAGCACCCTGTCAGTCAGGACTGCTGCCCGCTTTATATTTGAAAGGTGTTGACGTTTTATGCTTTTGTTACGACAAATTCGCCATAGGGATCGCCCTTTTCGATTCCCTTGACCTGCTCACACTTGTATTTGCCGAGACCGTCCGGATATGGATCACTGTATGCAAGATCCATGAAGGCTCGCGAGACGCCTCTGATCATATATGCAAACGGCTTTTTTGGATTGACTACATCCGACTCATAATAATCGTAAGCACGGATGACCATCTTTTCACCGGGCACCAGATCAACAACCTCTGCGTTAGCCCAGCCCCAGGCGGTGAAAACACCGTAAGCGCCATGAAGAACATCCTCGGGCTTGTTCTCTATCATGGGACCGACAACAGAGTTGAATTCTTCTGATGTAATAATTCCATACCCGGTGTGATAACCGCACTCGGCGGCTGCGTTTTCAAGAAGTCCCTCGGCGGCGTCCATCAAGTCATCACCGGCGGCCTGCAGAATCTTCTCTGAGAAGCTGTTCCAGAAATTGGCCGGTAACTGCTGAATAAGCACACCAAATGCCGGGATCATTCCATCTTTGTTGCCCTGGACTTTTATTTTTGAAAGATCACCTATAACTTTGTTTCTATCTATAGCCACAGTACCCCTCCTACCAGTTGATGGCAAATTTCGATTGTGAGTCACCACAGACCAAACTCTGTACTTCCTCTACTTTGACCTTGACCGGATCCTGCCCGTAGATTGCAGCCCAGGCAGCCTGAATATAACCTTTACCCATGTAGTTAACCGGCTTGTCATGCTTACCCCATTTTTTGAGCCAGCCTTCATCGACATGGGAATGGGTCATTATAGCCTGTCCGCTGTTGTTGGAAAATTCAAACTTGATGTCTCCGAGTCCGACAAAGCTGCAGTACTGTTCAGCGATGGCAATTCTATCTGTAATATCTTCAACACGGTTTTTCTTGTAATAGTCGCGAAGAGTACCCCAGAATGTTTCCGCACTGGCTTCGGTCAGAAGATCCGTTCCACCAAAATGAGCGGCATCCAGTGCCAATTGTGAAAACAGTGTAGCGTAGTGATGGCAGTGCATTACCGTTACTTGACCATTCAAATAGTGGCGCATCCGATTGGAATCGAAAGACTGTTCCGCTTTGAAGGTCACGGTGGAGCCCTTCGAAGTGTATTTCTCCTGTTTGACTTTCGTTACCATTATTTCCTCCTTTAGAATTCCTTTTTAACTTCCATCAGTGCACCCTTGACCTTGTTGAGATTGTCGGGCGAATCATCGGCGGATTTTGCCTTATCCGAAGACATGCCGGAGATCATGGCCAGACGCATCTGAGCTTTAAGCCCCCCTAATTTCTTGGCCTCATCATACATTTGTGCCAGCTGTTGACCCATTGTTTCCCTCCTAAGTTTGCAATACTTATTCCATTTTACCGGAAAGAATCGTCCTTATATCTGTGGTTTCGGTAATAATGAGGATATTTCAAGTGTCAAATTGCAATTAGAGTGCATGTGCAATAATAATTCACAATTAACTCTACGTTTGGGGCTACTAACATACGTTTCTGATATTTCATGCTGAACAACAACTTACAAGCACAGACAAGACGAGAGGGCATGAGTTCCACACCCTCTCGACTCATAATAGTTCCACTTTGTTATATCACGAACTCCGAAACCATATTCTTCAGACCTTCGGCCTGTCGGTTAAGCTGTTCCGCCGCTGCTGCAGATTGTTCGGTTCCTTTTGCGGTTTCGTGAGTCACTGCAAGCATTGACTCGACATTCTTTGTTATCTCCTCAGCCGTTGCAGCCTGTTGTTCTGATGCAGTTGAGATCTGTCGGATCATATCCATTACCCGATCGGACATATTGACAATTTCGGTCAGGCTGTTGCCGGCTTGATCTGTCAGTTCCCGGCCCTTATCTACCTCGGATAGACCTGATTCCATAGAGGTAACCGCATCGTCGGTATTGGTCTGCACCGTTTTAATCATAGCCGTAATCTCATTTGTAGCTTTTCCGGTGCGTTCGGCCAGCTTGCGGACTTCATCTGCCACCACTGCAAAACCACGACCCTGTTCACCGGCCCGCGCTGCCTCAATAGCGGCATTCAGTGCGAGAAGGTTGGTCTGATCAGCGATATCATCGATGACATTGATTATTTCACCGATTTGTGCAGCGGAGTCAGCGAGCTTCTGGATATTATTTGCGGATTCATTCACCACACTCTGGATTCGCTGCATACCGTCCATATATCATGAATAATCCGTCCGCCCTGACCGGCTGTTTCGGAAGCCGCTCTTGAGGCTTCACTGGCATCATTGGAATTCTTGCTTGACTCATTAATCGCTGCTGTCATCTCCTCGACAGCTGTTGATATCTGCGTGATTCTGTCTGACTGATCGTTCGCGCCCCGAGCCATTTCTTCCGATGTTGAAGCGATTTCGGTTGAAGCTGTCACGAGTTGGTCGGCATTATCGCCGATCTGGCGAATCATACTGGACAGATTTGATGCCATAGTCTGGAATGGATGCCCCAGCACATCCTTCTCGGATTTGGGATTTATCTCTACACGCAGATCTTTGGTTGCGATACTCTCTGCTGCAGAAGACAACCCTTTCATGTAGTCAATCAGATATCTGAAAGCATTGGCAAGAACTCCGGTCTCATCCTTGCTGTCGATGTCGATTTCCTGCTGGACATCACCATTGGAGACATTGACAGCAACATCCGAGAGCCTGGATAGCGGTCGTGTTATACTGCGGGCTGCAAAGAGTCCGACGAACGAGATCAGTACGGCGACAATGATACCGATTCCCAGAAACATGGGTACTGTAGCGGCAACATCCTCTTCCGTCTGCTCTGCAGATGCGAGTACGAAGTCCCGCCTTTCGCGGACGAGTTTATCCCGCTCGTTTACGCGGTCGCGCTTGAGAGCAATTTTGGACATCTCTGTCTCAACTTCCGCCTGCTGAATGCCCTGCAGCTGGTCAACCAGGTCACGCATGAAATTGAATGATACCTGGGCGGATCCTCCTTCACTCAATTTACGGGCGAAGACAAGTCTCTCCGGTGAGTTCGACATTTCAATAACTTTACGGGTCTGTTTCTCCCATTCAGCAAATGCTGAGAGAAAGTCCTGATATGTCGACTTGGCATTTAAGCTGGTGAAATACTCCGATGCCTTTCTCATTCTCTCTCTGGCTTGTTCGATGTTCTCCTTATTGGTTTTGTCAGCAGCGGTGATTTCGTTCTCCTCGCTTGCAACGAGACTCAGCTTTTCCGCTATGACAGCCTGATGAAGATCGCGGTCCGCTTCCAGCATGAGTTCCATGCTTCCATGTAGATCCTGTATGCGAGCGATATCCTCGTTAATCAACGGAAGCATATCCTCCTGGATCAAGGGGGTGATTTCCTCATCCATCAGCACCACGAATTGATCGTTTACCAGTGAGTCCAGATCGTTACTCACTCCGGTTATGGACCATGAGCCGTATCCGATGATGACCGCCAGTGATAGAATCGGTAATCCCACCAAAGCAATTATTTTCTGTTTCAGACTCATCCTGTAGAACACTCCTTTCATATATCTGCGAGGGGCATCCCTGCCTCTTGTGATTATCTGGCGGTTCTCCCCCTGTGGCACCCGAGGCGTTGTCGATTCTAAGCATCGAATGAGGTCGGATGTTGCCTGGAACCACCGGCATTAAGAATCGGAACAGTTACAGTGATACACCAATACAAATTGCCCCTATGACCTTACCGGAGTTGTCGATGATTGGCAGAGATATCTTCTGGTCGATACGGTTTATGGATTTGTCGAGTTTTGCCTTTCCAACTTCCACACCACCTTTTCCATCATTGTACGAATTCTGCCATTTTGGTTCATCACCCTGCCAGTAGTCTGAGGTAATCGTATTCTGACCGACATTCGCCCCCTGGTTATCCATTACGAATATCTCGGTTAACTCCGTAATTTTCTTTGCGATACGCTTTATCTCCGCAGCACAATCATTCGACAGAAGTTTTTCATGAATAGGCAGAAAATCTTCAGCAGCCTGCCATGTTTCATCGATCTTCCTGATCTCGTCAAGCGTCATTCCCTTTGCATTCTGAGCCTTCACGGACTTGACGAATAACTCATTGGTACACAGCGGTAATAGTTTGTTCTTCGCGAGTGTTTTCATTTCCGGTGATGCATTGGATGAATTGTCAATCTGAGTCGAAATGGATGCTAATATTTCAGCAGTACCCGCGATGACTACAGTGGTGGTCAGCAAAATTGCTGCCCCCACTGTCAATATTATAAATGCATGTTTCATTTCTTCCTCCTGTATATCTTTATGCTATCAGTCCTCCTTGTCTGAAGCTTAGAATGCAACCTGGATATTCATAAGGATTTCATCGTTATCGACCGATGTGCCTTCCTCACCGTTGAACTGATAGTTTGCCTGAAGCTTCGTGTATTTCCCGTCAACAAAGAGAGTGGTGCCAAGCGTAATGGTGTTTGTTCCGTTGTCATCGACATCCATATCCGTGTCGATTGTTGCATAGCGAGCCACTACCTGAATAGCCGGCAGAAATCTCGCGTTTGTTTTGAATGTGTGTCCACCCCAGATATGCCAGCCGTATTTGTCGGTGTTACCGACTTTTGAATAGATATATTCACCCTCTAAAATCTCGTTCTTCCATTCCCATGTAGCTGAACCGCCATAGGTGTTGATACTCTCTTTGGCGTCTCCGACTTCATCGGTCTTGCCGATGTATGCGTTCGGTGCGAGTGTGAGTTGGTCGTTGATGGTAAACTCTCCACGTGCGACGAAATTTTTGTCTGAATTCGCATCACTGTTGTTGTAACCGGAACCATTGAAAACACCCGCCATGATTGCGAAATCGACATTTTCGGAAGCCGAGTTCTTGTAGGTCAGGTGTGTACCGATATCACGGTCGGTCCCCAGTTTCTTCACGGCTGTTGTGTTCACAAACGGCCAGTTACTTGCAGCGCGAAGGAACTCGGTTCCGAACGGTGGTTTGTACTGACCGAAACTCAGCGACCAATACTTGTTCGGAGAGATTGTCATTACACCATCGAGAAGTTTGGGTGAACCGGCAAACTCGCCCATCAGCTTGACACTTGCATAATCATTGAGTTTACCCATAATAGCCAGTCGTGCACGCTTTGAGATGAAGGATGATTCGTCCTCTGACCTGTCATCATAGTATTGCTGATGCAGATAACCTGTAACGGTGACTTTGCCATGCCCCGCGGCTGCGGGATTTTTGGGACGCTCTGCCTCTGCGGTTTGTGCGTCGGTCATCACCTGAGTGATATCCGCTACGACCTGCTCGAGGTCCATCGCGAAGTCATACATTAAATCACGTTTCAGGTCATCCTCTGTCATTTGCCCCTCAACATCTACATACTGAGTCGGCTCGGTGTTGAGAATCTCATACTGCTCTTTGATTCGCTTGATTGTGGAATCGAGCTTTTTCAGTGATTCAAGAACAGCGTCGTAGTTCTGAGCCATACTTTCGGCGCCAAAACATAGGATCATTACTGCCACAGTAATAGCTATTAGCACATGTCTCACAGGTGACTCCTTCTGTGATAAATTGCAACCCAGAGTTCCGCAGATGCGATTACTCGTGAGTTTGATTTCCTGATTTGGCGTCAGCCCCTTGCGTCGCCCCGCATCTTGGCCCCTGAAGTTCAGATTGAACCTGCAGACATTGTGGTTGACGCCCCCTGTTTTTCATATTTTAGGTGCATTATAAAACCTCTTTAGCCTTTATTTGTGGTTCTGGTATTGGATTTAACAGTGTTGTGGACAGACTGTTAAATTGTCCAATCAACTCAACTCTGTTCTTACGAATCGAATTGAAACGTTTGTACTATTTTAGAGCATGACATTGGGGATGATATACTTGCAATGAAGAAACATGGATAAGATTTCAGACTGTCTCGTTTAATTGAGTTCTTTCAGTTTTCTCCACAGTGTCGATTGGCTTATACGGAGAATTTTCGCTGCACTGGGTCTGTTGCCGCCTGTGAATACCAGAGTTCGTCTTATGTGCTCGGTCTCAATTTCTTTCAGGCTTCTCGGCGAAAAGGTGTCTGGTAGTGATACAGCAGTCTGCGGATTCAGCAGTTCAGGAGGAAGATGCTCTTTTCGGATGGTCTTTCCCTGTCCGAATATGGCAGCTCTTTCCATCACATTGTAAAGCTCACGGACATTGCCCGGCCAGGGGTAGTTTAGAAGATATGGATGGCATTCTTTGTCCAGCTTTAACAGAGGCAGTTGCATTCGGCCGGACAGTTCGGACAGGAAATGCTCGGCCAGCACCAGAATATCCTCTGTACGCTCGGCAAGTCTCGGTACTCTGATTTCAATTACCCTCAATCGGAATAACAGGTCCTTACGAAAACTGCCCTCCGCTACTGCTCGTGAAAGATCGGTATTGGTTGCAGCAATGACCCTGATATCGACTCGGCGCGGTATGTTCTCTCCGATTCGGAGTATCTCTCGCTCCTGAAGCACCCGTAGCAGTTTAACCTGAATCGCTCCATCTATATCACCGATTTCATCGAGAAATGCTGTTCCGCGTGCAGCCTGCTCGAACAACCCGACGCGGTCGTTTACAGCACCGGTGAATGATCCGGCTTTATGCCCGAACAGCTCGCTTTCGAGAAGTGCGGCTGGAAGAGCGGCGCAGTTGATTGTGAGCATCGGCCTCTCACTGCGGGGCGAATTGTCATGTATAAAACGCGCTACGATCTCTTTTCCTACTCCCGTATCGCCGCTGATTAATACCGATGAATCGAATTCGGCTACCATTCGTGCCATTTCGAGCACATCCCGAAAGGCCCTGCTCCGCACCGGAGCCATGTAGGATGGAAGGTTTGTCATATCAGCAGTGTTCATAAGTAAATTTCATAATAGAATATATGATTCTATAATAGAATTGTTGTCGGTTTGTGTCAAGTAAATAAGCCACTTTAAGTTATTATTTGTTAATAAATTATAAGATATTACGGCATTTTGGTCCGTTGCTTGCTATATGCCGAAATGAAGAGGACTAAAAAGAAAGGTAGTGTGATGCCGGAAGCCGGAAAACGCAGAATATTGGATGAATTTTCCAGAGGATACAAATCTCTCAAATGGCGGATTGTGGCTGTTCTGCTTGCTGCAGCACTGTTGCCGCTTCTTCTCACCGGATTCGGTTCCTGGATCGTTTTTGGTGATCTGCTGGAGAGAAAATCGATTGAGTTAATGAGTCGATCGGTTCAGCATCATGCGGATGCAATCGAGGCACGGTTGACCGAGCACAGGTTGCTGCTGCAGACAATCTCCGAAAACAATACTCTATCGGATTTAACGAACAATGATCGCATTCAGGAGCTTTTCCACAATTTGAATGAGGTAACAGATGACGGCTTCGTTGATCTTGGTGTGATTGATAAAGACGGGAACCATCTTGCGTATGTCGGGCCATACGACCTGCGGGACCGCAATTATAGTGAGGCTGACTGGTTCCGCGAGGTTCTGATTCGTGGTGAGTTTGTCAGCGATGTTTTCCTCGGATTTCGCCGGGTTCCCCACTGCATAATCGCGGTTCGATCCACGCGGGATGGGGAGACATGGGTATTGCGTGCGACGATAAACAGCGCCCGGTTCGATGAACTTGTAAAGGCTCAGTTTCCCACTGACGGTAGCGAGGTATTCATTGTCAACAAGGATGGATTGTACCAGACAACACCTCGTGACGGGCATCTTCTCGATTCATCCACAGTGACCGGTGTCGGTACATTCTCCGGTTTGCGGGATATCCGGGTTGATTCAGACAGTGGTACAGAGATCCGTGTGATGACATGGATCAACGACAACCGGTGGCTTCTGGTTGTCCAACAGGATCTCGCTGTGGTGCAGACTCCGGTCAATCAGGCGATAGCTCGTGGAGCCTGGGTAGTACTTGTCGCAGTCGTTATTCTGATATTTACAGCTATTCTCGCTACATGGCACCTGACGCGCCAGATTGAGCGTGTGACTGCGGAACGTGAGGAGATTTCGAGAGCATTTGTTCGATCTGCGAAGCTTGCATCGATCGGTGAATTTACTACGGGACTGGCGCATGAGATAAACAATCCGCTTGCGATAATAAGTGCCGAGCAGACCAATATCTCTGACATTCTCGCAGATTCCAAATCGGAATCCGCCGATTATGAGGAGGCGATGGAATCCGTGAAACGCTGTCAGAACCAGGTTCGACGCTGCGCGGCTATAACACAAAAATTGCTGCAATTTGGTCGCAGCAGGGAATCGCACGTTGAACCGACAAGTCTCCTTCCGAGGCTGACGGAGATACTCGCGCTGATGGAGCGTCAGGCAAAACTTCGCAACATAACCATGAATCTTAATGTCGATGAAAAACTACCGCCTGTGCTTGCAGATCCAATTGAGATAGAGCAGGTACTTGTCAATCTGATAAACAACGCATTCGATGCCATGCCATCCGGTGGCGAAATCAATATCCGCGCAAACCGAGATGCTGACAAGGTGGTGCTGGAGGTTACCGATACAGGCACCGGCATTCGGTCGGAAGACATAGAGCGTGTCTTCGAACCATTCTACACGACCAAACCGGTTGGCAAGGGAACCGGTCTTGGATTATCGGTCTGTTTCGGGATCGTAAGATCATGGGGTGGCGAGATTCAAATCAACAGCGAGATTGGTCACGGTACTACGGTCAGATTGATTCTGGCATTTCAAGAGAAATCAAATTCCGGTAAACCGGAGGTGGAGTAATCATGGAGTCAAATAAGGAGAATATTCGACTGTTGCTGGTCGATGATGAGGAGGAGTTTCTTCTGGCAACATCCCGGGCGCTTGGCCGGCGCGGATTCGAGGTGACTGTTGCGCCAAATGGTGTAACAGCGCTCGACAAAATTTCATCCGAGTCCTTTGATGTTGTGGTACTCGATGTCAAAATGCCGGATATAGATGGTCTCGAGGTTTTTAACCAGATTAGCGGTCGTTATCCGGAGATCCCGGTGATTCTGCTTACCGGACATCCATCACTCGCGGATGCGTTTCGAACATCCAAGCAGGGTATTGCAGATTACCTCTCGAAGCCGGTCGAGATTGAGGAGCTTGCGCATAAGATTCGATATGCAGTTGACATAAGTCGCAACACAACAATCGAAAACGGAGGTAATGGTACTTCAGATATTTCTGCTGAAAACATCCGGGTTATGATCGTGGATGATGAAACGGACCTTCTGGATTCACTCGAGAGAGTTTTTTCACGGCGAAAGATACATACACTGACAGCTCAGTCCGGTCAGGAAGCGCTTGAAATGCTTAAGGACGAGCCTGTGGATGTCATGGTTCTCGATGTCAAGATGCCCGGTATGGATGGTCTCGAGGTATTGCAAAGGGTGAAAGAAAAACATCCGAGTATTCAGGTTATCATGCTGAGTGGTCATCCCTCAATGGAGGCTGCTCTGGAGAGTGTAAGGCTGGGAGCGAACGAGTACATGAAAAAGCCGCCGGATATCGGGGAGCTTGTCGAGACAATTACCCGGCTCTATTCACAACGGCTTGAATTCCTTGAAGAACAACAGCAGAAACTGATAGACGAAATCAGGAGGCGGTACCCCGATTGATGGGTGGGTATAGGAGTTACCATCCGGAATTCAATACGGTATCGTTTTATATAGAAGGAGATAGTAACGCATGGGAGAGAAACTTAAAGCAAGAGTCAGCGCTTATGACCGGTACATAGACTACAAGCGCTTCTCGATTGCCATCGGATTGTTTGTGGTGATTCTGCTTCTTCCCATTCCCGGCAGCATGAAAGATGTTGCGGTGGAATACTCCGTTGGCAAAGAGTATGTTGAGAACAGCGTTGCGCAGGAGTTGTTTGGCTGTGATATCGATGAAGTCGAACAATGGCAGAAAGTGACGGCTCAGACAATTCATGCGGCAATGCTTCAGGGTGTTTCGAAAAAGGAAACGCTTCAGAAGCGGAGTCAAAAAGACATAAAGAAAATGGGGATCGAGGTTGATGAGACTCATTTCAAGCAATATCGGGAGTATCTCGATTCGCTGCCTGCTGAAGATGTCAATCAAATCCTTTTGTATGCACGCACTCTGCGGTATGAAGATCTTACCTATGATATGTTGACAGACCAACAGAAGGCTCGTGTAGATAAATGGGCGGGGCACATACTTGTCTGTATTGCGATGGTGGCATTTGTAGTGACGTGTTTTATAACGGAAGCGATGCCCCTACCGGGAGTGGCATTCTGCGTGGGATTGATTCTCGTATTCTCCGGGATCATTTCGCGTAACGAAATTGCCCAGCTGTACTGGTCGGACGCGGTATGGTTCATCATGGGGAGCCTGATGTTCGCCGCCGCTTTCGTAAAAACCGGAGTCGACAAGAGAATCTGTCTTATGATATTCAAACGACTGGCTAAACCGAGTGTGGGCTGGGTGACCGCAATAATGATTCTTGTCATAGCTCCTGCGGCATCATTTATCTCCGATCATGCACTCGCAGCCATATTTCTACCGATCGGGATTGTGCTATACAGCAACAGCCTGTCGAAGAACATGCCCGAAGATAATGAACTGGCAAAATTGCTTATGATTACAATTGCAATGGCATGCAATATCGGAGGTTTCGGTTCACCGTCGGGAGGAGCGAGAAATGTTATCATGATGACATACATGGAGGATATGTTCGGAATCTCGATGGGATACGGGCAGTGGATTATCTATGGAATGCCGTTTGTCTTCGTAATGATGCCCATTACGTGGGTTGTGTTAAACCGAACATTTCATCCAAAAATCCGGGATCTTCAACCGGCTATGGTTGCGCTGAAGAAGGATATCCAGCACATGGGTGGATGGAATCGCAAGCAGGTAATTGCTGTGGTTGTATTTACCCTGATGTTTCTCGGCTGGGTAACGGAGAAAAACCTGATACTCGAGTTGACCGGTATCCGCCTCGGTATAGGAGTAATTGCGGTTGCCGGCGCGGTGGCATACCTTCTTACCGGCATTGTCAACTGGCGTGATTACCATGAGAGGGTTGACTGGGGAGTGATATGGCTGTATGCCGGCGCGATTGTATTCGGACGTGCTCTCGACCAAACCGGCGCGGCATACTGGATAGCGCGCTCGATTGTGGAGGGTCTTGCATCCATCGGTGTAGCATCGGGAACGGCTCTTCTTGGTGCAGGCAGCGCGGTGACCGTCTTTATGACAAACCTGATGGCGGATGGTCCCGCAGCGGCGTCCGTTGGTCCGATTACACTCAATATGGCTGCCGTATCTAATCCGGGTACGACACTCGTGCCGTTCATGGGAATGGCAACAGCCTGTGCATCGTCAATGGCATATCTGCTGGTTATCGGTACACCTCCGAACGCAATTGTGTATTCGAGCGGATTATTGAGTGCGAAAGATTTCCTCAGAGCCGGTATTATATGTACCATTGTCGGATTTGTTGTATTGGTCCTGATGAGTATTTTCTATTGGACAATGATCGGATTCAGCGGAATGCCAAGCCATTAAGATACGAGCGAGATTAGGAGAATAGATTATGAATAAAGAGAAATCAAAAATCAGGTTGCTTATTATTGACGATGAGACCGAATTCAGAGCGGCAATCTCTCAGGGATTATCCCGGCGGGGATTCGACGTTGCAGAGGCGGCGAACGGTGAGGAGGGACTGACAGCAATCCGAAAGAGTCTGCCTGATATTGTCCTGCTTGATCAGAAAATGCCCGGTTTGTCCGGCATTGAGACATTGAAAGAGATAAGAAATATCAGTGAGGATCTTCCGGTAATTATCCTTACAGGACACGGTGATTTTAACACTGCATTCGCAGGTATAAAACTGGATATCGTGGACTTTATCCAGAAACCCGTAGATGTTGACTCATTGAGTGAGCACATTCACTCTCTGTTGACGCGCAAGACCGATGATACCATGCGTGAGCCGACAATTGCTGAACTTATGGCTCCACCTGATCTGTATCCGAAGGTGTATTCCGATGAACCGATGACCTCTGTTCTCAAGGCGATCAGTGATGCCTATCGTAAACCAATCCCGGAGGATTCCAAATACGGGCAGGTTCGATCGGCACTTGTCTATAATCGAGAGGAGAAATTCCGCGGCATGATTCGTTTCTCGGATCTTCTCCAATTGCTTATTCCGGATGCTCTTCGGGATTCGCCATACGCATCGTTTTTCACCGGAATGCTGCTTGCTCAGAGTAAGATTTTCGGGAGGCACACAATTGAGAGTCTGGTTCAGAAGCAGACTTTTGTAGATATTAATACTCCGCTGATGGAAGCGGTTCATCTTATTGTGGAACACAAGCTGATAAACATTCCGGTTGTCAATAATGAGAAGCTGGTTGGAATACTCCGGGGACGCGATATTATTCTTGCTGCATCCAAACTTGCGGGTGCATATCTGTAAGATGTCGAGAAACACTCTTCGCTCATTGAGCGACAGACAGCAAAATGCACCATGTTTTAAGAGAGGAGAGGAAGGTTGATGTTGAGGTTCCTGTTGATTTCCGCGATTACGATTTGCATGTGGGCGTCCACCTCACGAGCTATTGGTCCGATTGAAATATCGGATCGGGATAGCAGCGCCGTTCTAAGACTTCAACTTGCAGCCCAGTTACTGACAGCATGGGAGAGCAAGGATAATGGCACCGGGAGAGAGAGCGATGAAGCTCTGTATATGAAGGCTCGACGAATCCGGCCGGTAATGGTACTCACGATTCCGAAATACAAGACATCTTTCCGGCTGCACCTGAGTACTGCGCCGGGGTCTATAGAGTTGATGGATTTCTACTTCAATACGGAACTCTGCTCGAAGATGTCATTGAGAGTGGGGCAATACAAGATACCGTTCACCCGATACCGTATTCAGTCGTTCCAGCGATTGACATTCGCAGATTGGTCTATAGTTACCAAGTATTTCGGTGCTGAGCGGCAGATCGGTTTCTCGGTTCACAACGGTTACGAGAAACCGCCGAGGTTCGCGTATGCAGTGGGCGTTTATAGTGGTACCAATGCGCGAGCCTCTCACGCAACCGGTCTCGCGACTATATATGGCGAGAAAGTCTCCAATCCCTCTGATCTGTCCGAATCTGCTCCAAAGATCAAATTTCATCCGGAGATCGCCTGTTATTTAGCATATAATTCGGGCGGTATAAATGTAAGGACCGATTCTGATGATAAGGGAGGCGGGCTGAGATATAGTGTGGCGTCGAGTGTGGCATGGGATCTCGATCCCACAGAATACGAAGACCTCGCTCTCAGAGTCGCGCAGGAATTTCTGGTTAAATATCGGCATTTCTCTTTCATGGGTGCCGGATATCTTGGTTTCACCGATGTAGACACTTCACTACGGACTCGTCTTGCGCTCTCTGGAATTCTGGTGCAGTCAGCATGGCGTGCAACAAATCGGTATGAGTTCTCAGCGCGGTATGCATTTGTTGATATTAAGGATGCAATTACTGATGATGCGCTCTCACGGGCGCAGTCGATCACGGCCAACTCGAATGATGCCGACCTGATATCTCAATACAAGAGTGCCGGTATGGTCGCAAGGGAGCATGAGGGGACGGTCGGATTCAATGTCTATCTCGATGGGCACAATCTGAAACTGCAGAACGACTTCGGTGTCTCCAGAAAAGTACGCCGGAATGAAAATCGAACCGATTATCTTCTAAGATCACAGATTCAATTGTCGTTCTGAGTGCTGGCTTGAGTAACGATAAATCTGGTCAGTAATCGATTCTCTCGCGGATATCATAGTGTTGAGATCTGTCATCAAAGTGTGACAGAACCTCTCTTGCCTTTGGAGGAACGTACACCCTCTCGTAATCCTCTCCAGCGAAATCTTTTACGGCACTCCATGAATCAAACCACATTATAGTTATAAATTCGATTTCATTTTCGAGTGGTCGTCTGAATAGCTGGATCCCTCAATAGCCGGTTACATCCCTGGATGCGATGCCGGGGAATAGACTTAAATTGATGCTTGAAATACAATTTCGTATAAATACATATAATACAATGAATATTTGCCGGTTGCAGAGGTATTTGTCCAGTATATTATGCTGTATGGAGTTACAAATGATGCCGGAATTTCTACGTCAACGGCGATATAACTCGAGATATTTTACTATAGTCATTGCCATGTTGTCGATCCTGGTGATTGTAGTCTATTCCTCGTGTGAGAAGGCTGAAACGGTTGCAGACCAATATGAAAAGTATATCGACAGCGCCGAGGAGGTCTGGGGATTTCAGGGATCATGGCTTCTGGCGAAGGGTGACAGCATCCTCGCTCAGGGGAGTCGCGGCATGGCGAATCTTGATGCGAATCGTCCCAACACCCCCGAAACGAAATTCATGATCGGATCGTTAACAAAATCGTTCACCGCTATCGCAACAATGCAGTTGGTCGAGAAGGGACTGATTGATCTTGATAAGACAATCTCAGATTATCTGTCCGACTATCCGACGGAAACAGGCAATGAAATTACGGTTCACCACTTACTCTGCCACCGCTCAGGGATACCGGATCCGCTGCGCAATCGTGAGTTCATAGCCAGAATGGGAAGCCCGATAGAGCCAGCAGAGATCGTGTCATTTTTCAAGGATCAACCGCTCGATTTCCAACCGGGTGAGAAATACGAATACAGCAGCGCGAACTACGTTCTTCTCGGCTTAATCATCGAGGCGGTCAGCGGTCAGGCATGGGAAGATTATATCGAGGTGAATATCTGCGGAACGTGCGGTATGCTGAACACTGCGGTCTTCAAAGGCTACGCGGATCGTGAGGATGTTGCTCTCGGTCATTCCTGGAGTGAACATGGCGGAGGTTTGTCAATACTCCCGGTCATTCATCCGAGTTTCGGATATTCTGCGGGTGCGCTGACATCGACAGTCGGTGATCTGTTCAAACTGAATCTTGGTCTCTATAGCGGGAGTCTGCTCTCCCCTGAATCGATTGAATTGATGCTCACTCCCCATTCTCCGACCTACGGTTATGGATGGTATGTGGATGATTTCGGCGGGCATAGTCTCACAGGGCACGGTGGCGGTGTACCGGGGATTTCCTCACTTATTCAGCGCTGGGTGGATGACTCGGTGTGCGTGGTTGTGCTCTGTAACCGGAGCGGACTAAAGACGCACACAATCGCCAATGCTCTCGCAGCTATTGCACTCGACGAAAATGTCGATATGCCCGTTATCAAAAAGCCAATAGATGTGAAAGGAGATGCCCTGACAGAATATGAGGGGAAATATGTTCGGCAATCGGGAGAACATGTTGTTATATCAATTCTGAATGGTGTCTTGAATTCTCAAGTTTCTGATGGAAGACCATATCAGCTATTACCCGAAAGTACGGATAAATTCTTCTTAAATCATGACATGATGACCACAATAACATTCATTCGAGACAGCACGAACACGGTGAACTCCTACATTCTCGCACAGGCATTCGAGCGCGACACGGCGATTCTGATAGAGCGAGGACATATTATTACACCATCCGATTCTGTAATTTCATCATTCAAACGAGAGATTCTCTAAGAAATATTCTGTACGACAAGCCATTAATAGACCATAAGTTATGGCGTTTTTGCGGCTACAAGCCCCAAAATATTTTGTCATCTCCGCAACTTTCCCCTTGCTATATCGTAAAGTACTTTGTATTACAAAGTAGATGCTTTGATTTCAAATTCGATATCAAGGAGTTGTGTCATGAAAACAGAGGATTCTCTGAAGAAAACCGAGAAGAAGCTCTATCGGTCATACTTCAACGATGGCATTTATGATATCCTTGCGGGTTTCATATTTATCCTGATGGCCTGGTCATAGGTCATGGTGTCATTTGGCATTCCGACAATACATGCATTCTTTCTCGGATTCGCGGCAATTGTCGGTGCGATACTTATTCGGAAGTTTGTAGTTGTACCGAGAATGGGTTTCGTGGAGTTTGGTCAGAAGAGAAGAGCCAGGAAATGGATAATGATAGCAATCTCAGTAGCGATTCTGTTTTTGATAATGCCGCTTCTGATGCTGATGGATACAGAGTACAATATTGTCATAATTGGTCCGATCGTTGCGCTGATTGTCTCTTTAGCGGCATATTTCCTTGATTATCCCCGTCTGTACATATATGGAATTCTTCTCGCTTTCGGTATTATCGAATCGAAATTTATCTATTCGCTGATCGATCCCCCTGTACATGCACTAATCAGCTTTGGCATTCCCGGTGTCGCCATAACGGCATACGGAATATCGCTTCTTTACAGGTTTCTCGGACAGTATCCGAAACCGGAGGAAAACCATGCAGAGGGATAGCGCCAATCGAGGTTACCATGCACCGGATATCGACCGTTTGATTCACGAACCGGCGAGATACAACATTATGACTCTGCTGTATGTGGTTGAGAAGGCAGAATTTCTCTTCGTTCAAAATCACACCGGAATGACACCGGGCAATCTATCAGCGCACATCAGCAAACTCGAAGCGGGTGGGTATGTTGATGTGGAGAAGAAATTCTTTGGAAAAAAACCGAAGACTTTCCTGAAGCTGACTCCAAAGGGGAGGGTGGCATTTGAGGAATACAGAGAACACATGAAAGGAGTATTCAACTCACCTCCCGAAATTCCAAACGAGTCCCTTGATTGATACAATATACCCTCGGGATGATATGTCCCGAGGGTGATATTCAGCTTTGCATCTATTCGACTATTTCGGCTGCCATACTTCCCATACTTTCCCAACAAGATCCGGTCCCGGTTTGAGTGTCATATCTCCCGGTCTCCAGTCGGCTGGACAGGCTTCGGCGCCCTTGGTTTTCCTGACATGCTGGAACGCTTGAACCTGACGAATCGTCTCCTCGATATTACGACCGACAGGCGGAGTCATTACCTCCATCGCCTGTACAACGCCATCGGGATCAATAAGGAACCGTCCCCGGATATTGACGCCGTTATTCTCATCGTAAACGCCATAGACTTTTCCAAGATTCCCCGCACCATCCGAAATCATAGGCCAGGGAATGCCTTTTTTCGTCATTTTGGATAGTTCGACTTCTTCCCAGATTTTGTGAACGAAAGCGCTGTCAGTGGATGCGGACAGGACTTCAACTCCGAGCTTCTGAAGCTCGTCAAACTTGCCGGCGACCGCCGACAATTCGGTCGGTCAAACGAAGGTAAAATCGCCGGGGTAAAAACAGAGTACGACCCATTTTCCGGCATAGTCGGACAGTTTCACGGTTATGAATTTACCCTTGTGGTATGCCGGAGCCTCAAAATCGGGCGCCTTGGCACCAACTTTGACCATTACCATACTTTCCTCCATGCTTTCGATACTTTCCTCGGTCTTCTTCTTCTCTTTGGATGTTTCCCCAACCACTTTCCCGGTTGGCTTTGCACATCCAACAGGCTCTTCCGACATAAGCATCTCCTTTCCTTACAACAGCCTGTTTATCCATTACGGAATTATTATAACATTAGACTCATTCCAATTTGCATTCAAAAAAAAGTATCTATGCTATCTACGCTTCTTTCCGTGAATCACAACATGATAATCAATAACATCGAATTCGTCCAGATTATCAATACCGCTGACTTTCAGTTTGTCCCACGGTATATCGTGTATTTCGCCGGTTTTCTCATCTATAATATGGTGATGCCGGTCCGTGTTCGCATCAAACAGGACAGTCCCCTCCCGCAAAATCTGGGCTTTCACAAGTCCTTTCTCCACGAGCAGTTTCAGGGTATTATATACCGTTGCCCTTGATACAGTCGGACATTTTTCCCGAGAGTAATTCAGAATTTCGTCAGCGGATGGGTGTGTCCTGCACTTGAGTATATACTCTATCACCGCAATTCTCTGCGGTGTAGGCTGAATACCACACTCCCGCAATACCGAAATGGTGTCGTTCATCAGCTAACATATACTTCCAGTACCGAGTGTTGTCAATCTAAAGTTGTTGTTTTTGAGGTAATCCGGAACAACTCATGTATCGTGATGTGTATCAAATTACAACGGATGTTCATGTTATTAGCTTTCCAACGGGATCAATGAATTGTTAAAATCCTGTAAGGTATGACGATAACATAATTGGGACCGCCCGGATGGAGATCGACTCCACATCCCCGTATGTGCAAATAACTATTTTATAATTTCATGTATTTGGGAGCTTGTTAAGTGACCACTTTTTCAAATCAGGACACCTGTGGGGCAGAAACCAATGGTTCCGACTTTGAACATGATGAAATAACTGAAGCCGGGAGTAATCAGTCCAGGTTGGAACAGCGGTGCAGGGATCTTGAGAGTGAATTAAGCAAGCTTAAAAGTCGCTTTAGTGAGACAATGGAGCGACTGAGAGCATTCGGAGATGCGAGTCCATTTGTTTTTTTGCTGTGCGACAGGGATCTCAACATCAAAGACATAAACTCTGTTGCCCTGCGTGGTCTCGGCTTCGATGATGCTGAATCCGTAATTGGGAAGAATATGTCAGAGTTGTTTCCGAAGTTACGGGAGTCAGGGCGTGAAGATACTTATAAAAGGGTTCTTGAAAGCGGTCAACAGGTGGAATTCGGAGAGGTGTATCCCTGCGTAGGGAGTGAAGACAGATGCTATTCTGTGACTGTATTTCCAGTGGGATCTGATATTGGGATTATCGGTGTTGATGTAACCTCTAAAATTCTTGCTGAAAAAGCCTTGAAAGATAGTGAGGAAAGACACCGGCTTTTATTCGAATCTTCGGGACTCGGAATTGCCTACTGGACTACAGATGGCAGGCTGATCACAATTAATGGTGTAGCAGCATCCCATTTAGGCAAAACGGTTGATGAATTGGTTGGGAAAAAATGTACCGAGCTTTTCGATGACAAGCGGGGAGAAAGTTGTTTTGAGAGGATGCGCGAGGTTTCGAGAGTCAGAGAAACACGGAGCTGGACAGATTGTATCGAGATAAACGGTGAAAAGAAATGGTTTCTAACTTCATATTCACCAGTGATTAACTCGGACGGCAATGTGAGTGGTGTTCAGGTCATTGTTGATGATATTACGAGCATAAAAGCCGCTGAAGTTGAACTCGGTAAAAGCGAGCGATTGCACCGTGATATGTTCGAGAGAAACAGAGCTATAAAGATCCTTATAGACCCCAATTCAGGTTACATTGTGGATGCCAATCCTGCAGCGTGCGAGTTCTATCAATATGATCTCGATACAATTAAAACGAAACATATTTGGGATATAAATACTCTGGGTGAAACGGATGTGCGGAAACTCCTGCATGAGGCATCTAATGTCAATAACATTGAATATCAATTTCAGCACCGTCTTGCTTCCGGTGAGATTCGAGATGTACAGGTTCATACCGGTCCGGTCGAATCCGATGATCGTAAACTCGTTCATTCGATCATAATTGACGTTACCGAGCGCAATAGGGCTCTTGAGGACCTGAAAATAGAGCGTGACAGAACCAGGCAATACATGGATGTCGCAAGTGTTATGTTCATCGGACTTGATAGAACGGGAACTGTAACATTAGCTAATCCGAAAACATGTGAAGTCCTCGGATATTCAGAAGATGAAATAATCGGCAGGAATTGGTTCGACTATTTTTTACCCGGGAGAAGTACTGAGTATGTTAAGAGTGTTCATGAAAAAATCATGGCTGGCGATCTTAAAGTCACGGAACATGTTGAGAATCCGGTTCGCACCAAAGATGGCAGTGAAAGGCTGATTCTCTGGCATAACGCCCTCCTGAGAGACGGTGAAGGAACACCTACAGGGACATTCAGTTCCGGTGAGGACGTTACGGAGAATAGACGGACCCAATTGGAACTCCAGACTATATTCGATGTGAGTCTCGACATAATTACCATTGCCGATAGTGAAACCGGAGTATTCAAGAGAGTCAATCCGGCATTTACAAAAACCCTTGGTTATACAGAGGATGAACTCCTTGGAAAATCATTCATTGAGTTTCTCCATCCTGAAGATAGACATAGCACTCTTGCAGCAATGGATGAGGACAAAGAGAGAGGGAAGAAACCACGCACACTCGAGAATCGTTTCCGTACGAAATCGGGCGACTATCGATGGCTCGAATGGAGCAACCTTGAGGATCTCGGGAATGGAACTTCATTTGCGGTAGCTCGTGATATAACCGAGCGAAAAGCCGCAGAGAAGCGGTTGAAGATGAGTGAACGCAAATTCCGTAGCTATGTGGATAATGCGCCCGATGGGATTTTCGTTGCTAACCGGGAGGGGCGCTATATTGATGCCAACCAGATGGCGTGTGAATTGACAGGATACCCAAGAGATGAACTGCTTACCATGAGTCTGATCGATCTCATTCAGGAAGGAAGTGTAAATGCAGCAAGAAAGCACTTCAAGACTGTTGTGGAGAATGGATTTGCTGATGGTGAGATCGAAATCCGGAAAAAAGATGGATCCGACAGGTATTGGAGGGTAAAAGCGGTCACGCTGGATAGTGGGAAATTTCTTGCATTCGTACAGGATATTACGGAGACAAAACGACTCCGTGATCTTGAGTCCCGCGCGGAGCGTCTCGAACTCGCCGGCACTATTGCAGGTCAGGTAGCGCATGATTTCAACAACCTCCTTGCACCGATTATGGCATACCCGGAATTTATACAGGAGCAGCTATCGGAAGACCATCCGGCTCAAACCCTGCTTCAAGATATTGAAAATGCAGCCGGGAAGATTGCCGATATAAATCAGGACCTTCTCACAATGGGACGGCGAGGACATTACACACAGAATATCCTCAATCTCAATGAGATTGTCAGGCAGGTTGTTAAGGAGGCGGAAGTACAGTTCAGCACAGTTTCCATTAACATGGAATTAGGCGGAGATCTGCTGAGTATAGTCGGTGGAGAGGCGCAGATATACCGTATGCTGAATAATCTCATCTATAATGCACTGGATGCAATGCTTGGTGTGGGAGAGATATCTATAAAAACAGAGAATTTCCATTCGGACAAGCCAATCGCATCATTTTATGCTCATATCCCTCGAGGAGAATATGTTGTTCTGACAATAACTGATACAGGATGCGGAATTGCTGATGAGGAAATCAAAAATATATTCGATCCGTTCTATTCTACCAAGAAGTCAGATAAAAGGAGAGGATCCGGTCTTGGTTTGAGTATAGTTGATGCAGTTATGAAGGATCATCATGGCTTTATAGATGTAAGCAGTAGAATTAATGAAGGAACAACATTCTATCTATATTTCCCCGCAACGAAAGAACAGAGTGGTGACAGACCAGAGGGGCATCTTGATGGCGGGAATGAGAGTGTACTCATTGTCGACGATGATCAAGTCCAACGAGATGTCTCATTCCGTTTGCTCAGAAGACTCGGGTATTCGGTCAGTGTTGTAGGCAGTGGTGAGGATGCAATAGAATTTGTGAAGGATAATCCGCAGGACCTTCTGTTGCTGGATATGATTATGTCCTCCGGTATGGATGGAGCAGAGACATACAGAAAAATACTCGAAACCTATCCCGATCAGAGAGCAATAATCATTTCCGGTTATTCGGAAACAGAGAGAGTAATTGAAGCACAGAGACTTGGTGCGGGACAGTTTGTCAGGAAACCCCTGACCATGCAAACGATAGCATTGGCAGTACGATCCGAACTTGACAGAGAAGGATCTTTGATTCAACGGGAGATATAGCAACAGTAGTTTTTCTCTTCAATTTCTTCGTCTTAATTCACGATTGAAAGATTACCACATTTCATATCATTTTCTGTAATCACCCTAATCTTATTATGGGAATCCAATAAAACGCTTTGTCCTGATGGTCAGAGAACCTTATATTGACTTTTTCCCTGAAGCTTGTTTTTTCGGCTTCCGGGGATTTGCTCTGTTAGAGTATTGTATGTGAACTCTTTCGAAGCTGTGTTGTTTATAATGTGGATTTTGAAACTCTATTGTTGCATTGGTTCATCTATTACAGCTCTGTGAGCATTTGAGATAACAACCAATGTCACACATAGTCTATTTGCCGATAAGGCAGCAAATTTTTAATATGGGATGTCTCATATTCTTAAATCAAATTGATATGTGCAGGATATTGATATCCCCATCATGTGCATCTTTCAGGAAAGTTCAGTATGGATAGTGAATCTTCAAATCAACCGGGTCGTTACGGGATGTGTGTGAAGGCGATCTCCGCCTATGCACCCCGTCACAAAATCACTAACAAACGAATAGCTGCTCGCCTCCGCCTTGAACGAATGCGGGTTGGTTCCGACCGCCGCAATAACGGTGGTGGTGTACTCGATACGAAGGAAAAGAAACTCTTTGCAACGAGTGATCGATGGATACAGCGGTTTATAGGATTCAAGGAGCGCCGATTTGCATCGAACGGAGAAGCCACGATTGACCTTGCAAGCCGCGCGGCTTTGCAGCTTATAAACGAAACCGGTCTTAAAGCGACCGATCTTGACGGTATAGTTTTTGGTTCGGTTACGCCATCACATCTCTATAGCCCGCCCGATTCCGCTCTTCTTCAGGACCGTCTCGGTATCTCGCCGTTCGATAATGATGAGCCGAGAGAGTTCTTCTGTGTGGATACATCACTTGCCTGCAGTACCTGGATAGCGAGTATAAGACAGGCATACCTTCTGATCTCCTCCGGTATGGCATCAAATCTTCTCGTTATCGGTGCCGACAGAATGAGCAGTACGATTAACTGGCGGGACAGAGCGCTTGCAACAGTATTGGGTGATGCCGGTACGGCTCTTTGGGTTTCCGCTGTGCCACCGGAAGAAGACTGGTTCGACATGAAGCAATTCTGGGGATGGGCAAGCGGAAGAGACTCGGATATCATTATTACCCCTATGGGTGGTTCCAAAGCACCGGAGATGACAAGCGGTGATGTTCTCAGTTACCGTCATCGTCTAATCATGGATGGAGCAGCGGTCAGAGAATTGATTGTCCCGATGGTTGGTACGCCCGGTATCAAGGCTGCCTTGAAAAAAGCCGGATGGACAATGGATATGATCGATCTTGCAACTCTGCATGAAGCCAATCTTACCCTTAATAAGAGTATTGTTGATCAGTGGAAAGATCAGGGATTCAAGGGTCAAGTCCTGGATGCCGGAGGTAATTTCGGAAATACGACGTCCGCCACGATTCCACTTGCTCTCGCACTCAATGCCGATGAACTCAAAGTCGGTCGCAAGTTCGTGTGGTCTGCCTTTGGAGGTGGTTTGACCGTCAACATTATCCTCGGTGAGATAAAGCACGAGATCAAATCGGTAGTATCGGTTTAGACTTAATTCATTCTTGCGGAAGAAACTCCTGTTTATACATTCCATCCCGGACAGCGGGGTGGTCTGTTAATTTATCCCGATGTGACCATGTGTGCCCATCTGCGCTTAATCCATGATAGCGCAGTGAAATCTACAGAAAACAATTACCCTGAATATTCCGAATTTCAGTCTTGTTTCTCCTGAGGATCTTTCATTTTCATGTTTAGCAGAAGAACGAGTGAACCAATAGTCAGTAATCCGGCTGCTGCAACGAACGCCATCTGATATGAAAACAACTGCGTATTACCCTCTCGGATCAGGTAATCGGTCAGGGGACCGGTAATCAGGGTTCCGGGAACACCCCAGCTAAGGAAAAAGGTGGCGTTGAACAGTGCGAACTGGCGACCCCGCTTCTCCGGTGGAATCAGTCTCGCGGCATACGAGTATGATGACGCCATAATGATTACCCGTGCCGCACCCGCGAGGAATTCTCCTACAAATACGGTCGGGAGGTTGACCGCGAAGATATAGATGAGAAGGTGCGCAATCGAAATTAGATTTCCTGTAATCAGAAGCAGACCGTCATTCAACCGACCGGACATCCTCCCGATTGAAAGCCCTATCAAAAATGTTGCGAGAGCACCCATATTGAGGATATAACCAAGTAACCGGCTGGATACGCCGAAGCCCTCATCGAGTGAGAGATACTGTGGTTTGAGAAACACTATCGCGTTCATCCCGAAATTAACCAGGATCATTGCCAGCAGAAAGATAGCAAATTTAGCCGATAACGATGATTTCCATATGCCATGCGGTATTTTCTGGGGCGGTGGAGTATCATGGTTTCTACCCTTCTCGGATGCCACACCACCCTCCGGAGCGAGAAACATCGGAATGGTCGATATCAACATCACACCGGATGCGATAATAAAGAGAACACCACTCTCGAATCCCCAGCCGTCATATTGCTTCGAGAGACCGTCATACAGCATACCGCCAATGAAAATACCGGTCATTCTACCAATTGCGCCGATACTCTGTATTCTGCCCTGAAGTCCGGCGCGCTTCTCCGATGGATAGAGATCGGAGATTAGTGCGCTCCAGCCGAGATTTGACATCGACCAGAATACCTCCACAACCGTCATTCCTATTATGATAGCGTATCCTGCGGCTGCCTTGTCGCCGGGTAGAGTATGGGCATACCAGACTCCAAATGTAATCAATGCCGCGATTATCTCACCTATGATGATCAGTGTCCGCCGGAGTTGCAGTTTGTCCGAGACCCTGCCCCAGACGAATGTTTGGAAGATTACATTGACGAGCATCGAGAATGTTGCAAGTAGTGTTGTTTCGGTCACACTCAAACCGAGGAAAAACCGCAGATAGATCGAAAGATAGCTGTAGAACAATCCGCGTCTGAATTGTACGAGCACCTCGAAGGAGGATATGCTCAAGAAAGTCTTGCTTGCCTGTTTCACGGTTTTTCCTGTTCCGAGAAAACTACTCAAGGGATGTCTCCCGAACTTCGCTCAACTAATCGGTTTTGTCAAGCATCTATGTCAGAGACCGTCTGCATGATACAGTGTTGTTAAGCTTGCCATGTTCTGTGGGATGTAGTAATCTATTGTTATTGTATTGGGAGGAAGCAGATATGAAATCCGAAAATACACCGGTAAATACTCTCTATGAAGTCGATAATCTGTGCGCAAGAATTGAGAAAGCCCTTATCAATGCCGGAAAAAACCTGAATGCTCTTACTACCGATGACCTTTTCTTTTTCGATGAAATCCACATAGGAGGACGCAAGGAGACAAGACATCTGGCTGAGAAATGCGGACTGAGAGAGGGTATGAGTATCGTGGATGCCGGTTGCGGTGTGGGGGGGCCGGCGAGAACACTCGCCCGTGAGTTTGGATGCAAAGTTACCGGTGTCGATCTCACGAGATCATTCTGTAAGGCTGCCGATATGCTGACGAAACTGGTGAATCTCGATGAAATGGCCTGTTTCGTGAATGCCGATGCCACTCAGATGCCGTTTGCCTCCGAGTCATATGATGCTGTGTGGCTTCAGCATACGGCGCTGAATATTGTAGACAAAAATCTTTTGTATTCGGAGGTATACAGGATACTGAAGAGAAATGGCAGTCTAATCATCCATGAGGTTGTTTCCGGAGAGACCGGAGAGGTCCACTATCCGGTATTCTGGGCAGCGGACGACAGTACAAACTTCCTCTCAACAGCCGATGATCTTCAAAACTGTCTGCAATCCTATGGCTTCCGGTTTGATTTCTGGGAGGATGCCACCGAGGAATCTCTCGGATGGTACAGGAAGCTGAAAGCGAGGAGTTCATCTGCTACAAAACCTCCGCTCGATATCTCCGTAGTTGTCGATCGGGATGTTCCCTCCAAGATTGCGAATCTCGTTCGGAATCTCGAGGACGGCAATATCCGAGTCGTAAAAGCATTGGCCGTCAAGGCTGATTAAGCCTATAGTACTTAATAAATCCTGAAAGCTGCCGGTTCACTCTGTTTTTTCTGAAAGTTCTCACTCCCGTTTGTGTCCAATGTCATAACGACGGATAATTCAGTGCAACCGAGTTTTTGTGAAGGAGAGTGAGAATGAAAAGACTTTGCGCGATAATCCTTACGTTTCTGCTTCTTCAGGGAATGGTCTATGCTCTTGGCGTAAGTGATATGGCCAAAATACAGGCTAATAAGCTTGTATCCACGCTCGACCTGACAGAGGAACAGACAGAAAAGGTGGAAGAGGTGATTCGCAGTCAGATTATCAAGCTGCAAGCCGCGGGAGATATGGATAGTGACGATCCTCGTGAGATGATGGAAAACATGAGGTCGATTGATACTGAGACACAGGAGAGTATCAAAGAGATCCTTACGGACGAACAGAGGGAGACTCTGGAATCAGAGAGGGTGTCCTGTCTCCCCGACAGGCAGATGATCCAGATGAACGAGGAGCTTGATCTCACAGAGACTCAATTCGTGGCGATAGACAGTATCTATTCTTCCATGAGATCACAGGGCGGTCCCCCGTCGGGTGAGCGTGGCGGTGGTAGTCCTCCTTCGGGTGATCGGGATGAGATGCGCGAGAAGATGGAAGAGATGAATGAAGCGATAATGGCGCTGTTGACTGAAGAGCAGCAGGAAAAGTTCGAAGAGATGCTTGAAGAACAGCAAAGCCGCGGCCGTCCATCCGGTGGCCCTCCGGGTGGCGGTCCCGGCGGTGGTGGCCCCGGTGGTGGTGGTCCTCCCGGAGGTGGAGGTCGACCGGGCTTCTAATCTAAATTTGCTTTAGCGCTCCGCTCAAGCCCCGCCAGGCTGCGTCGTACCAAGTCAGTTCGGCGCAGCCCCTTCTTTTTCCATAATCATACCGAGACTCGATCGAAGCCCTTGCGGTTTTAACCTACATGAAGACCGAAATCAATGTCTGCTATAAAAACCACATGACCTGTCACAGTGAAGGCCTGGGCACCTGCCTGCGCAGGTGTGACAACCAAAGGTATCTCAAAAGAAGTAGATTGTGTTTCGAATCCGGCGCAGCAGGAGTAGGGCAGAACCCATGTGGTTCCGCCAAATCCGGAAGGGGGAATCCTGAAGGATTCCACCCTACTAAAAGCATGTCTTTCGTGCACCAGCTTCGTAGGTCAGGAGCCCCGCGCTCCTGACAATAGCCCACTGAAAGGTGGGCTACTCATAATTGTATCGCGCCTTTGGCGCGACGCAAGAGCACAGGGCTCTTGCGCTACGAAAACTCGATGAGAAGACAGCCTACTCACTCGTCATAATAAACAGCGGCTGCATTGCGAAACTCCGGTAGTTCGGGCGGAGCCGTTCGCGGTTGTAGTGTTTATCTACATTCACCGTCTTCTTCATGCTCGTAACGACATCAATCGGGACATTGTCGTACCGACCGTTTTTCAGCACCACGAGTCTACCGTGAACACCGGACAAAATAAGATCGAGCGCGAGGTTCCCGTACGCCATCGGAACGACCGAATCGATAGCATCCGGATCGCCGCCTCTAACGAGGTAGCCGAGTTTCTGGTTGATGACACTAATCGGTTTGCCGTTGTTATATTTAGGTGAAATATCCTTCATGCGAGCAGATACCAACTCACCGATTCCGCCGAGCTTCTGATGACCGTACGCGTCCTTCTCGGTGTCCTTGAACACCATCTCACCACCCTCAAACATGGCGCCCTCGGAGACGAGTACAACCGAGTATTTGCTTGGATTTCTACTGCGATCCTGTGTGAGAAGCTCAGTCAGCAACTCGATATCAAATTTATGCTCCGGAATTACGCAGCGATTGGCCGCTCCCGCCATTGTCGGGAGCATGGCTGTAAATCCGGCATACCTGCCGAAAACCTCCAGAACGAGGAATCGCTCATGCGATCCCGCTGAGGTTCGAAGGCTGTTTGTCATACTGATTGTCCGAGTGACGCAGGTGGAAAATCCGATACAGTAATCGGTTCCGGGGACATCATTGTCCATCGTCTTCGGGATAGCGACAACCTTGACACCCTCCTTATAGAGCCTGACGCCATAACTCAGGGTGTCATCCCCACCGATTGGTATGAGGTAGTCGATACCGAGCCAGTCGAGGTTTTTGATGACCTCTTCTGTTAGGTCGTTTTTGTCGTCTTTGTATTTGTCCTTGAGATGATCCGGTACATTCTCAAGCTTCACGTGTCCCGGATGTGTCCGTGAACTGTGAAGAAATGTTCCTCCGGTACGTCCGGCTTTGTTGACGATTTCCTCGGTCAAAATCTGGTAGCAGTCGCTATTGTCAGCGTTTTCATCTCGGATTATACTCATCGGTCCCGCCCAGCCGCGGCGCATCCCGATAACCTGATAGCCCTCGCGGATTGCTCGAATCGTTACTGCTCGAATAGCGGGATTGAGTCCGGGAACATCTCCACCACCGGTTAATATGCCAATTACGCCCTTCTTCGTATTTACCTCAGCCACGAACGCACCTCCGTACATATCTCGAAACGACCCAGTCAAACCGGTTAAAAGCGGTTCATCTGAGCCGTATTTCTGTTATCCAACTCATATATCATATCGGAATCTTTTTGAATCACTTGCGTTTCCATCCAATCCGGCATACTACAAACGATTGGCGTATAAGACAAGTTCCAAAAAATAAAAACTCCCCACTGCGGTATTTTCCTGTTTCATCGGTTCCGGACTTGAATTACGGTCTCAATGCACTATAATACTGCCCGAAAAACGCGATACTCGATAACCGTGTAGACTCTCAATGGAGGGATATGTTATGGAGTGCAAGGAATCAGAGAATTTGTCGGGTTGCAACTGCACCTTTTCCCCATGTTCCCGGAAAGGGACCTGCTGCGACTGCCTGAGATATCATCTCAGAAGCCGTGAGTTGCCCGCCTGCTGTTTCCCCGATGATGTGGAGAAAACATTCGACAGGTCATTCGAGCTGTTCGCTCGTCTCGTTAACGAGGGCAAAATCTGACCTGTTCTCGATATGCCCTGTTTCTTCTGCTGGATTTTGCCGGGCGGGGATTATATATTCCGCGAAAATTAAGTAAGGAAGAGGAGACTCGAATGCTTGAGGAAGCGAAAAAACTATGGCCGGAACTCGAATGGATAAAAGATGATAACCTGAGAGAGAAGACAGCTAAAGTCTGGGCGCTGGCTCTTGAGAAGAGTCCGCTTACTGCTGATGATCTAAACGAGATTCCATTCACGCTGCTTGTCAAGGATTGCCCGGTGACATTCATGGAGCACAAAAGGGCGGTCGTGCACATTTCGTTTGAATCCGCGAAGAAGATGATTGAGTTTTTCGGTGATAATCTGCCCGTCGATATGGATGTTGTGATATCCGGGGCGATACTCGCAGATGTCGGCAAGCTGCTTGAATATGAAATGAAAGACGGCAAGGCGGTTCAGAGCCAATATGGTCGCTTTGTACGGCACCCGTTCTCCGGAGTCGGTCTCGCAATGCAGTGCGATCTGCCGGACTCGGTATGTCACATCATAGCAGCGCATGCAGGTGAGGGTGACATGGTAAAGAGGTCGACCGAAGCGTATATCGTACACCATGCGGATTTCATGACCTTCCTTCCGTTCAAGAATCTGGCGTAGTCGATGCGCCACTCTGTGTTGAATTAAGGAGACAATGATGCCATACAAGTTTTCTCGCTGCATCAGCATTCAAACCGATGATCTCAAGCGCGCAGCGGAGTTCTACAAGGGTGTTCTTGGTTTTGAGGTTAAAGATGAACCGGATGATCATTGTATCGAACTTGATGGCGAGCAGAACCGGTTGTTTCTTGAGGATGACAAACTCGGTGGTGTGGTCATGGAGTTGATTGTACCCGATCTCGAAACCGCCCGCATTGAGCTTCTGAAAGCCGGGTGTTCGCTTATATCATGGAACGGCAAGGGTAAGGACAACTACGTAAGGGATCCATTCGGTTTTGTATTCAATATATGGGAGGGCCCGGAGGCGTTCTAAGCACTCGATAATATCTAACGAAACATGGATTTCCCCGGATTCATGAGCTGAATAGAAACTCATACGAGGAGGGATAATTTGTTCCTAACTGATATCGAGCAGTGAAATACCCGTATTCTACTTCGATTCTGAGGGGTGAAGCTTGTGAATTGAAAGGAAACTCCGGCCGAAGAAATACACCTGTATTGTCATGACAAATAAGATCAGATCGCGCCAGATCAGATTTAAGGCGGAGCTTTTAGCCCTGTCGGAAACCGAGAAACACCCGCAGCTAATATCCACACCGCGCAGGTAGACTATTGAGAGTGCAATCAGGAACATGACGAGCATTATACCTATCAAGGCTGCCGCTCCACGGGGATAATACCCAACTATTAGGCATATTCCGGCGAACAACTCGGCCCAGGGCATTACAATTGCCATGACGTTCACGATCCAGCCGGGGAGAATGTGGTAGTAATATATCGCGCGTGCGAATTGATCTATGTGGGCTATCTTGTCAATTGAGGCGTAGATGAATACAACACCGAGGATAAGTCGGAAGCTAAGAGTTATGTATTTATTGGAGATTATTCCATTCATGACCTATTCTCCCGATCCCGCTGTTGGAAGGTCCGCCTCTGCCCATCGCCGCCAGCCGCCGTAGAATATACTTATATGGCTGTAACCCTTATCATCACGCAGGTAGCGTCCAAGGTGAAGGCTCGATTCGCATTCCTCGCCGGAGCAATAGGTTACAAGCTGGGTTGCGGAATCTATCATTTGTTCCAGTTTTGCGTAGTAATAGTCGAATTCCTCGTCACTCGCTTCAAACGGAAGATTCACCGCGCCTTCAATATGCCCGGCTTCATATTCCTCCGGAAAGCGGGCATCCACGAATATAACCTCGGGATTCTGGTATAGTGCGGATGCCTCGGAGAGATTCACGAGTGGCGGATCACCCGGTTCACAGGATAGACAATCCCATATCGAGTCGTTCTCGGCATCGGAAATACTGGGCCAGTTTCCGACCCATGCTACCCGACTGTGAGAAATGCTGTTATTTATTATGCCTGCGATAAGTGATATCGCGAGGATAATCAATATCTCTTTCAGAAGTCTGCTCATCGATGTCTCATCTGTCGTTACAGGATACAGTACGCAGTTTCGCTCCGGTTATTTAGTAATACAACCGCACGGTAAAAGGTTCCATCCAAATTGTGCTGCTGCTACTTGTTCAGCTTGAATTCCCAGCCGCACCAGTAGTCGCGTTCCATATCATCCGGCGGACAAGCGATACATCGACTCTCGATTCGCGGATCGATTGTTTTCGCGAAAGTATCATACTCAATAACGCCGACCTGCTTGCATGGAAACGGGTCCATGTTCTTGCGATGACGGGCATCCTGTACACGGCATTTAACCATCTTGAGGATAAGAGTATTCTCGTCGATGTGCTCGATCTCCTGCTGGTTGATATAGGCATAACAGCGGTAATTGAGGCACTTCGCGAGGGCTTCAAGACCACCACCCGGTTCCATTCCGAGGAATTTCATGATGCGCTTCGCCTCGATAGGAGAGAACCGTCTCCACGCCTCTTTATCGAGTTCGATCGCGACATCCATACCGTATTTCCGTTCGGCTGCCTGAAACCAGAGACCATCCATAGCCAGCCATCGCTTGGCCATTTCCGCGAGCTGTTCGCGTATCTGTTCCTGTGTCATTTCATCAATACTCATGCGCGTTAAAATATACGTTAAGCGAAACTTGTCAATGGTTTAGAATGGCAGAATCACCTGTAAATACTGGACTGATACAGGCTTATTTTGTAGCCGATTGTGCCTATGGTTTGATTCGGTTGAGAAGGTCCCGTATGTTGGTGTCATCCGGGCGAAGTTCAAGATACCGGCTGAGATATTCTCGTGCGGAGTTGGAATCGCCGAGATTCTGAAGATATATCAATCCGATGTTTTTGATTAGCAGAGCATTCACCTCATCATATTCAAGCGCACGCTTATACATCTGAATCGCTCGCTGGAAATTGCCCGCTCTGTGAGCGTCATTCCCGAGGTCTTTGTAGACATTGGAAATGTTGAAATATATATCCCGCTGTGTGGATGGAAACAGGATCGGTTTTTCGAGTGCGGATTCGTATGCCCTGAGCGCGAGGCTGTATTCACCGATACTCCGAAGGTAGATCCCCAGCTCGTTTACCGGAAGCGCTCGTGGTTCCGGCTCCATCCTGCGCAGTGCAATCTCGAACGACTGTTTCGCTTCCGAGCTGTCCCCCGGATTCGATGCAAGTATATCCTCTCCGCGAGCGAGATCGAGGTTTGCGAGAAGTTGCCGTGAGAGCGGATCTCCGGGATCATCCCCAGCGGGATAGAATGGAATCGGTACCGGAGCTTCCGCCGGATCATTGACAGCGTACAGGATGCCGTACGAGAGCAGGGGTGACGGCGTATCGAGCCAGCCCTCCTGCGGAAGATAGTGGATTTTGGACAGATAGACCGGATACCATGCTACACTCAGCCATGCATTACGGGCGATATTGTAATCCGGAATCTCCTGACCCGTTGCCTCCGAAGCTTTTTCGATCAGCGCCGATTTTCGTATGGAGCGGTCGTAGACATCCACTGTCGATCTGTACCCCTCCGCGTACCGCAGATAGATTGCCGGGAATGAGTTGATATCACCGGCGGTCAGAAGATCGCCGTCTTTGGCGGTGTCAAGAAGGAGCTTTCCGTAGTCTTCCGCGAGTGTGTAATCCGATTTATCCATAGATTTGAAGTGCGCCAGCAGTAATACCGCCGCAAGAAACGATATCCCGGTAGCGACCGAAATCCGCACCATCGCAGATTTTGTGAGTCGTCGAATCAGTTCGAGATTCTCCGAGATCAGAAGGAGCGTTGCGAAGAGCGGCACGAGATAGAACGGATCATAGTTCAATGCCTGATGAGATGATGACAGAAACAGCGATGTCGCGAGGATCAACAATGCCATCACGGTTCGTCGGCTCCGTCGGTGGAATCCGGCGACACAACCGGTAACCGCGAGGATCAATCCGATCCACCACCACGATTCGATAAGAGTTCGGAAATAGAGCGCGAGAGCGATATAGATACCCTCGAATGACTGGTTCACCCATCCCGAATACTGATGGAGTGTCATGTGCCCGACGAGTCCGTCGAATGTCTCCGGATTACCCCAGTCAGAGATCGGATTGAGCGCGGAGCGGATGGGCATATACAGGTAGACTGTTCCGGCGATTACGATGAGCAGAATGTAGATCGGGATTGCTTTAAGATTCTTATACTCTTTCTCGACTATGTAAAGATAGAGAATCGCAGGAGCGAGAGAGAGCGCGGAGGGATGATTGGTCAGCGACAGCCCGAATAGGTATGCCATGATGTACCATTTCTTCGGATGGTTCGATTCGAGGCAGAGATATGTAGCCGCGACAAGCAAGACATTGAGCGCGTAGATTTCGATCCCGACCGTTTCGGCCCAGAATATCGGCGTGAACGCCCAGATCATGCTGAGCGCGAACGCTGTCTGTGCGCCGAGTGTACGACGGAAGATCAGGTAGATGAACGATACTGCCGCGCTTGCAATCAGTATGTTGAATATCCCGGCGGCGAACACGGGTCGGAAAAATGGCATCAATGCGACGAATATCCTGCCGAGAATTGTGAAGAGTGGATAGCCGGGCGGGTGGCATATACCGAACGAATCGAGTGCGAGCGCGAATTCACCTGCATCCCCGATATAGACCGTCCGGCACGCGGTCATGGTATAGATTACAAATGCGATTGCTCCGGGCACCACCGCGAGCCACCATTGCAGACGGGGTGGTGTGCTGCTATTCTCATACTTATCCGATTCCACACTCATCCACTGAATCTAACGATGTCTGGAGATCATAGCAAGTGGTCTGTGGGGGAGAGATTCTCAGACTAATTGTTCGATATGTTTTCGCAGTGTCTACTCACTTAAAGCTAGTGTGATCTACACATTTTAATGGATACCTTGCTTCTGTATTTCAGTTCGATACTACAAGCTATGTCTAAGGTTTGTTAACTTTGTCACGCATAAGTGATTCACACCGGTGAGATCAGTTTATCCTTTGTCGGCAAAGTACAAAGGAGTATTTTAGCATATAGTGTCAACTATTACGAATTATCAATTTTAATGGGCTCCGAGTTTATAAAGTATGTTGGGGAGAAGCTGGCAATGAAGTAACTTAAACGAGTGAATCAGTGCTCTTTTCTGCTTGGTTTCTTAACTTGATTCGCTATATGACGTGGATAATTATAATCGTGAAGGAATATATAATGCCTATACCGAGATTCGAAGAGATGATGAATCCGCTGTTAGAAGCTATGCGGGAATTAGGAGGCTCGGCATCGATAGCCGAAATGGAAGAAGCTGTTTCGGAAATTCTCGGACTATCAGAGGAAGAAATTGGAGAAATCCATAGAGGCAACAGGACGAAATTCAGTTACAGACTAGCATGGACGAGAAACTACCTGAAAAGGTACGGTGTATTGGAGAATTCTGCTCGTGGGGTATGGGCACTGACTCCTGAAGGAAGCAAGGTAACTGAAGTCGACTTCGAGGAAGTGAAACGTGTTGTAAGAAACCCTGACAAACAGAATCAGAAGGCTGGTGAAGAGTTGGATACTTACAATGAAGAGCTTTCTGAAGATTCTTGGCGAGATGAGTTGCTCAATATCCTTTTAAGAATTGACCCCGGTGCTTTTGAGCGCCTCTGTAAAAGGTTTCTGCGCGAGTCTGGTTTTGTCCAAGTCGAAGTAACGGGTCGAAGTGGAGATGGAGGCATTGACGGCAAGGGTGTAGTTAAGATAGGAGGGATTCTCTCTTTTCATGTCGTATTCCAATGTAAACGGTACAAGGGCTCTGTTACACCATCTATTATTAGGGATTTTAGGGGTGCAATGATGGGTAGAGCTGATAAAGGAATACTTATTACTACAGGTAGTTTCACTCGTGATGCTAGGTCGGAAGCGCAGCGCGATGGTGCTACGCCTATTGATTTAATTGACGGTGATGATCTAGTGTTACGTTCCATAAGTTCATTGATTATTATGCTACCAGAGGTTTACCGGTGTATGTCCATGCAAACGGTTTAGCGCGGTCCTCATTGTATCGATTTATGTAGTACATGATTTGATTGACA
>Ga0272443_10000865_pt1 | contig 49943 bp, 43 predicted proteins | sample SSMAcet12_FD_193581 | JGI IMG/M metagenome (GOLD analysis project Ga0272443, IMG submission 193581) | Marine sediment archaeal communities from Little Sippewissett salt marsh, Falmouth, MA, United States - SSM-Acet-12 | ecosystem: Environmental > Aquatic > Marine > Wetlands > Sediment ...
TGTCTGCGAGGGTGTTCAGGGTGTTATACACCGTCATCAGGGAAAGCGATGGCATTTCCACTTTAAGATCATCATAGATCATCGCCGCGGTAGGGTGCGTGTCATGGGATGAAAGGTAAGCACAGATCCTCCGGCGCTGGGGCGTGATCCGCAAACCGGCTGTTTTCAAGGTATCAATAAGGTTTTGTTCGTTATTCATATCTACCTACTTTATAATCATTATAAATATTTACTAATTATAAAGCGCAGAAAATAAAATGTCAAGTTTTCAATCCTTCGGAACCCATCTCAATAATATGGAATTGGCCGATTACAATAAAGTCACTGGCTGGTGATAGCCCCCTCCTCTGCCAGCCCATGACATCCAAAATCAAAAGATGATCACCAATCCCTATGCCCAGCTCTTCACCCTGGCCCTCTACGCTTTTTTACCCCTCAGCTTCATGGATCAGGTTGAAGCAGCAGGCCTAGCGGAAAGTTTCAGCACTCTCTTCATCATCCTCTTCCTGAGCGCCTATGGCTCTGTTTTTATCTTTATCGGTTATAATCTCATGCTCCTGAAGAAAGAAAAGGGGCAAATCAGGCCACTTATCCCGAAAATCCTCCTTGCCGATGCTGCCCCTGATGAATATCAGGACAGCGGAGTTTATTACTATTATTGGTTGGATTAAGATGATCGTTTTGGAAGATCTTAAATAATAAAACTCCTCCCAGCCATGTTGAAGGGAGGAGTTTCTTATTTACATATTTTAGGGTTAGAGATAAAGGTGAATTTCCACCTTATCCTACTTCCTCCTCATCCGTCTGGCCATCACCAATTTTCGCAAGGATTTCCTCATGCGTCTTACGTGTGATCGGGTACCAGATCAACAGCGGCAGGCTGATGATCAGCACGCCGGCAGCCACCGGCCCAAAGAACAGCCGTATGCCAAAAAGGGCGCGCGCCGTCTGTTGGGGCTGATTGGCAACATAGCCAAAGAGATCCAATACCCAACCGCAGACCGCGATCCCCAGCGCACCGGTGAACTTGGTCAGAAACTGCCACATGCCATAATAAATCCCCTCATGGCGCTCGCCAGTCATCGCCTGGTCATATTCCACCACATCGGGCAGCATACTCCAGGGGAAAACCCACTGGCCCGAAAAACCGATCCCGGCCACCGCCACAATCACATAAATCAAGGGAGTGGGATGGTTGGGGAAGAAAAAAGTCACGACCACCGCACAACTGGCAATGAACAAGCCCAGGGCATAGGATGGCCCTTTATTGATCTTTTCGGAGACATAGCGCCAGGGGAACAGGAACACGCCGATGCAGACCAGCATAATCAGCATGATGATGGTGAGCTGATTTTCCATCTTGAGCTGGTAGATCACGTAGTAGGAAAGGAAAGTGGTCAGCAGGGTAAAGCTGAAGCCGCTCAGGAGCTGCGCACCCATCAGGATCATAAAAGGTTTGTTCTTCAAGGTGGTCAGGAAGGCGCGGAAGGGCGGCATGGTGTTGGGCGAAAAGTTTGGCCGGGGGCGTTCCTTCACAGTCAGCGCAGTGGTGAGGACAGTCAGTGTGGCGACCATTCCAAACGTGGCACCCACCGTACTCCAGGATTGTGATGTCGTCAGATGGAACGAGTTTTGAATGATGTCCGCCACCATTTTGGTCAGCCCGGCGCCAATGATATAACCAACCACCGTGAAGATCTCCCGAACCGTGGTCAGCGATGTACGTTCCGAGTAATCCAGGGTCAACTCAGGTGTCAGTGCATAATAGGGGATGGCAATAGCCGAGTGGCAGGTATCCAGCAGCAGGAAAGAGATCAGTACGGCCAGGAAAGCCTTGACGCCCACCAAGCCTTCCGGGACCGAAAGCAGCGCCCACATACTCAGTCCCAGAGGAACGGCCGTGATCAGCATCCAGGGCCGCCGCCTTCCCCATTTGGACTTGGTCTTATCCGAAAGATAGCCAAAGAAGGGATCATTGATCAGGTCCCAGGTCAGCTTGCCCACCATTAATGCCGTGCCGGCCAGGGCCGAATCGATATGGGCTACGTCCGTGTAGAAGAACAGAACCCAAAACTGCAGCACGGCGGTCACCGCCTGCATACCCAGGTCCGCCACCCCATAAAGGACCTTGGTCTTGGTTTTGATCTTCTCCGAATTTTTAGTCACACTCATAATCTTTTCTCCTCCTCAATGAATTGGGTTGCGGCGATCAAAAATTCATCCGCGCGGACAACCTTCACCCGCTGCGGATCCAGCGTCTGGCAAAACTCATAAACATCGACCACGGTCGTGCAATAGGCAAATAGATGGCAAGCCACAAAGCGCGGCCCCTTCCCTGGTTCCTCCACAATCTTGCGAATTCCGGCCAACACCTCCGGGGCGTCCCAGCCGATCTGGTCCACATGCGGCCAGGCATAGGATACAAATGGACGCTTCCCCGCCATACACATCGGTGTCCGGTTGAGGTGAAAATAACCCGCAATATAGCCCAGGAATTTCCCCGGCGCGTTGGCATGATCGCGAATCACACGGGAAGGTGGGTCAGAAGTGTAGGAAGTGGTGATGCGGATATCCGCCCGGTCACAATAATGCGCGCTCTCCCGCATATAAGCCGGCAGGTCCGGCACCAGCGGCGGGATGACATAGCCCGCGCCGGATGGCCCCGCCACCAGCATATCGGCTTCGGTCAGATTACGGTAGTAATAGCCCAGCAGCGCCGGGGCGATCTCCACCAACAGCGGCTGCACCTCCCAATTGAAGGGCACCCGGCCGTGCTCGGCCCGCCGCCAGTTCCCCACTTCGGCGGTGTTCATCAGGGCGAACTGGTCACCATCGGACAGGGTGAAGGTCAGATAAACCTTATCCTCCAGCTCAACTTCTTCCGAGGACAGATAAGACTGCTTGAAGGGCACCGTCGCCGGAAGCTGGCTGTGGAAGGAAAAGTTGCTGGCAAGGAAAGTCGGCGCAAGCCGCAATCCGTTGGCTGAGATCATCAACATGAAGGCCAGTTCATCATCCCGGTCGGAATGCCAGCCAAAGATTGTCGGGTAAGGCTCCGGGCGGATGGTGCGCTCTATCTTCATCTCCAGACGGGTCTCAGGTGCGCCCATCCCCAACAGCCAAAGCGCCAATCGCCGGACAAGGCCATCCAACCGAGTCCCAAAAAGCAGGTTCCGCAACCAAAGCGGCCCAGCCACCAGCAGGAGCAGCAACTTCTGCCCCCAAGAACGCAGCCCGCCCTTCTTGAAGCAGGACAGGCTATAACTGAAAAGTTGATTTTGGACGATGTAATCGGTGAACTCGCTGCGCCCCCAGGCAGGCTCCCAATGGGCCACCTGACCCGGCTTGCACCGGTCAAACAGATTGCTGAATACCCAGCGGTAAAGCGCCAGTCGATCCGTGAACCGGCCGCGCAGGTCTTCCACCACCGACAGCCCGGTCAGCGCCTGGAGGGTTTCCACCTGGTCCGGGTGACAGATCAACAGGTCGTGCAGCCCAGCCAGCGTCAGTGCCAGGTTGATCGAATCGACCAGGGCAGGGTCCCAGATCACCAGTCCCTTGAGATGATCGCTATATTTCAGGATCAAAGCGGGCAGGTCCGCTAAGGGTGTGACCGCCAGGTTATATTCCGACCGGTAATAATCGAGATTATCCTGGTCGTTGCGATTGAGCACCTGGCGGTATTTGCCCAGCCAGTTCTCCTCGGTCATCTGTACCGAGTTGGTCCGGCGGTTGCCGGGATCATCATAATTGCCATAATCAAGGAAGAGCGCCGGCCCCGCGCGGTTGACCAACCCCTGCAGGCCATTGGCCGTCAGCCTTTCAGCGAAGCTCATGTCGGAGATGTCCAGCAGGTCAATGGCGATTTTGGGTTGGCTCATAGGTAATCAGGAACTCAATTAATCAACGATTAAAGGTTAATTTTGCAAAGTACCAATTCTCAAGATAACAAAACGGGTAAGCAATTCATTCACCCCAGATGGCTTTCGCTTTGGCGACCCACTCCTCAAATCCGGCAGGGCTTTCGGGATATTGCATGTAGAGCGCCTTGGCCTCACCAGCCTGCTGGGAAGCTTTGAGGAATTTCTTAAGGCTCGAGAAGCTAAACTGGCCGGTAATGACGCCCCAGAGCAGGGTCAGCCCAACCTTGATCAGCTTGCCTGTGCTAAAAACGATCTCATAATTGGCGTTCAGTTCTTCAAAATCCTCACTGGAGAAGATCACGCCCTTATGGAAGAGAAAATCCACGTCCTTGCGGGGCAATTCGGCCACCGTGGGCAGCTGGGCCTGGCTGGCAGCAAACTTGGCGCCCTGGTCATGCTGGTAACGCGCATTGTAATCCCAGAGGCTTGCCCGGCTGACATCGCCGGCCTTCAAAGCCCGGTCAGCCACATCCACCGCAATCATCACCGCCACGAAACCGGAGGTGACGCCCTCGCCGGAGAAAGGCTTGTTCTGGTTGGCCGAATCGCCAACCAGCATAAAACCATTGCCCACCAGCGAATAGGGTGTGCGGGTGAAGGGAATGGCGCCCTGACGGCGAGAAACCACCCGGCCGGGATCGCCAAAATATTCCTCGCGCCATTCGCGGTGCTTCTCCCAGGCATACTCAAAACTGATCGGCTGGCCAATCCCCAGTACAACATCATCACCATAGCCCTTGTTCCAGAAAGCCTTATGGAACATATAACCATTGCTGCCGGTCGGGAAACCCTCGGGGATGCTATCCCGCAGTTCCAGACAGACATAGAGGCATTTCTCGGCGGGAACTGGCTGATTCTCCACACCGAAATCATTCGGCAGCCGGGTGCGCACCGCGCCGGCCAAACCGGAGGTATCCACCACCAGCTTGCCGCGAGCCTCAAAAGGCTCGCCCTCATGCGTGCCGCTGACGCCCACCAGCCTGCCACCCTCGATCAGCACATCTTCCACACTGGTCAGCTCCATAAAGGTCACCCCGGCCGCCTTGGCATACCCCTGCATGCGCTGCATGAAGGCTGGCATGTTCATCACATAGAAAGTGCCGCGCACGGGCATTTTCACCGATAGGTCAGGTGAAAAGGAATAGTTAATGGTTTCCGTATGGATCAGTTCCGGGGGTTCAGGGTGCGGGATGTCAAACAGATCAAATTGATCCTGCACCATATGAAAAATTTCAATTGCACGTCCAAGCTCAGAGAGGCGCTTCTTTTCCAGCACCAGGACATCGTACCCCCTTTCAGCCATGCGCCAGGCAAATAAACACCCAGCCGTTCCCGCGCCAACCACAATCACATCTGCTGAAGCCTGATAAGTCATTAGATAGCTCCCTGATTAACTTGTGCATTAGGCCATTATAACTTAAGCAGGACATGTTTTAAATGAGAATATACAGGAAATGTATGGAAACTGGGAAATTAACCCATCCCCACCCACTCCACTTCCACCTCGCCATGGGCGCCCAGCCGCTCGCAAAGCTCGCCGGTGTGCTGCTGGACATGGCGGATGTTATAGAATTGCAGCCCCAGCTTGTTGAAGGGCAGCCAGTGGAAACCCGATTCGGCAGCCAGGTCCAGCGCGGGAACCTGAGTGTCCACCTCGTCCAGAACGAACGCGAGATAATCCAGCACCTCCGCCTGGCTGTAAGCCCTTGCGCCTGGGATGTCCTGCCCCAGCAGTTGAAGGTCCTTCTGGTGCTTCTCCCAGGGGACGAAATCCTCTTCCTTTGGACCGAGATAGAAGTGCGTGTAGATCAGCACGTGATAGGCCACCCGCCAAAAGGGATTCTGATAAGAATCATCCACCCAGAGCGCCTCCGGGCATTTCTCGATCGCCTGGCGCAGCATCGCCAGCGCAGCCTTGTATTGCGATTGGATTGCGGGTTTGGGGTTCATGAGGGGCTCCTGAATAATTAGGTTAGCTCACTTTCATTTTAACATTACTTGCAAAACAAGACCTCGCCGCGGCTCTAATTGCCCCGATTCATCTGTTCCCATTCTGCCCGAAGTATGCCAAAATGCACCAAATCTAACCATTCACCTTTCCAGAATCGCATCTCGCGTTGAGTGCCTTCATAGAAAAAACCCACCTTTTCAGCCGCTCGGATCATTCGGGGGTTGAATGACCAGGTGTCCAGACACAACTTATGAACTTCCGTGCTGGTGAACAGATAATCAATCCACAAACGCAAAGCCTCACTGCCGCAGCCCCGGTTGAGATAGGAATCTTCACAGATGCAGATCCCGACATACCAGACAAGCGGATTGTCCCTCTTGCCATAGCGATTGACCCAGCCTAAGGGTTTATTTTCAGCAGAGGCAATCATCACCCGCCCATGCGGTCCCGGATCAATGTCAGGAAATTTTCGCTCTGCTTCCATTTTCCAGAAGCGCTTTTCTTCAAAAATAATCTCTTCCCAGGGGGCATCGAACCGCCGCCATTCGCCTTGCTTTTGCCAGCGATCAAGAGATTCAAGGTCCGATTCCATAAGACTGCGGAGCTGAACAAGTTCCCCCTTAGAAATGATTTCGAAATTTCGTTGAGTGCCTTTCATCCTCTCCTCCTAAGGTATTCTTAAAAAATCACTGTTGCACTTAATACTTGAATCTAGGAAAGGATTTTTTCATAACAACTCTAATTTTTTAATAAAGCGGTTCAACTAATAATTTTGCCAATAGAATATTGGAATTATTAAAAGAGTCTATTTAGTACTTATAATTAATGGCAAATAATTACGTGAATAATCTGCTTTTGGCATTGGTTCAGGCGGATAGGGATTATCAGGCCCTTCAGGATCGATTTCTCTAAATAAATCCACTAATAAATTTCCCCAGGTCAACGGTTCATCACTCCGAGAATATGATCTGTTTGCAACCGACCATTCGGTACCAGAAGCAAATATATTATTCGACTCTGTATAATAACTGCTTTTAACGTCTGGGAAGAAAATAGAAACACCATGAGCATCTAAAAGTGAACTCTGATTGTATACCACATAATTATTTAAAGCCGACATCAAATTGTTTGCAGAATCTATAACCATTTGATCGGAAAACTCTTGAGCAATCAATTCTGCAAAATGATATAAATCAATATAAATATCATTACCATGCCAATAATTCGACTGACTGGGAAATTTTTGTACAAGATTTGACCGAACATTCCAAAGTTTGATTGCATTTAATGATATTCCAAAATTTAATTCACCAGCGAGTTCTTCAATTGCGACTTTTAGCTCTTCTGAATAAGATAGATCAGCAACTGACATCGTATAATGTTGATAATTGTTGGTCCGCATCTCATCCGCATATCCATCCACAAAGATTTTAGCCGTATCCAAGGGGCTTGATGATTCTGATATTGAAGTCAATGTTGATCTATACCCTTGGTAATAAACATTTTGTAGATCTTCGCTTGATACATAGTACGTTACACTATCCTTAAATTGGTATCCATCTTCAATTAACCCCATAAGACAAGCATTCATCACAAGCACATCAATTTTTTGATTATTCGTTGTGATACTATCAAGTGCGGATTTCATTTCATTCAGAGTGAGATGATCATCTTGGGAGGTTACATCTACCATTCCTCCGCCAAGTCCGCTCCCATGATCGTCCAAAATTAAGGCATAATTTTGAGCTGAGTAATTTTCCATAGCCCATGAGACAAAATTAGACAACGTACTGGGATCCCCCATGTTCACTTCCCCCTGCGGCCATACATCTTCACCTTGAAGGTAAGGAGCTAAAGCCGCGGAATTCTCATCGTACTTAATTTCATAATATGAACTGTTATTCTCACCTAAGTCATCCCACAACACAATAACTTTTATGTTTTCATCTGCAGCGCCCATTTCAATTTGATTAATAATCTTATTGTATGATGCACTTAAATTATTATCACCATCTAAGTAAAATAATAATACCCAAGCAAATTCGTCTGCAGGTTGAGGGGTTGGGGTTGGTATGACATCTTGCCATGATATCTCCGAAACAAAAATATCCCTATCATCATTCGTATCCTCCGGCACAAAATTGGTGGCAAGGGATTCAAATGCAACATACTGTCCATTTGCAGACATGGAGGGGTAATCAGAACTGCGATTCCCTTGTATTCCGTCCGAGGTCATAGATATGTCGACGGTTTCACCCGTCTGTTTGTCGTGAACAAAAATATTATTAGTAATAACACCACCAGGTACAAAATTGTCTGCATTAGAGGAAAATGCAACATAACGCCCATCTGCTGATATTGAGGGCGAATCCGATTCCCTATCACCTTGTAACCCGTCCGATGCAACCGAACTCCTGATCGTTTCCCCAGTCTGTTGATCGTGAACAAAGACATCTTTCACGCCATTTGTATCATTTGGCACCAGATTGCTAGCTTGGGATTCAAATGCAACAAAACGCCCATCTGCTGATATTGAGGGGTAATCAGACGTATTATTCCCTTGCGTTCCGTCCGATGACTTGGAAATCCTAATCGTTTCCCCAGTTTGCTGATCGTGAATAAAGATATCATTCACGCCATTTGTATCGTCATCCACCAAATTGCTCGCATAGGAGCTGAATGCAATAAAGCGTCCATCCGCTGATATTGAGGGATTTACCGAATCACTATTCCCTTCGGTCCCATCTGAGGCAACAGAAATTCTTCTTGTTTCTCCTGTATCCTGATTGTAGACAAAGACATCAGCCTCCATATTCAAATCATCAGACACTAAATTGCTTGCATAGGAATGAAAAGCAATGAAATGTCCATCCGCCGATATTGAGGGGGCATACGAAGAATCATTAGCTTGTGTCCCATCCGAAGAAATGGACGCCCTTGACGTTTCTCCAGTTTGCTGATCATGAACAAAGACATCCATCTCCATATTAGTGTCACCAGGAACCAAATTGTTGGCACGGGATCGATAAGCAACATAACGCCCATCTGCTGATATTGAGGGATAAGCTGATGGGCCAGTCGCCAAGGTTCCATCCGAAGCAATTGCTAGATAAGATGTTTCCCCAGTCTGTCGATCATGAACAAAAACACCATACATTACTCCTGTATCATCCGGTATCAAATTTTTTGCATAGGAGAAAAATGCAACATAACGACCGTCGGCAGATATTGACGGAGACAGCGATTGAGCATTCGCTTGAGTTCCATCCGAAGCAACTGAAACGCGTGTTATATCTCCCGGAACAGCAATGACTGATGTAATAGAAGTAATTAGAACAATCAAAAAGATTGTAATAAACAATAGTGATAGAAATTTATCTGGCTTCATTTTCCCCTTTATATAATAATTTCGTAAAGTTTACTTAATTATTTTTTAGAATTTATAACAAATTGTATTATAACAGAATATTACTGCCTAATATTGGAAACTTCTACAACTTTATGAAATTAATTAAATTTATCATTACGGACAGTTTTGGAAACAAATCGGCTTCCTTTCTCAAACGGTAATTTCACTTGCGCAGACTCCTAACTATACAAGCGAGAATGCTTATATAGAGAGCCATGCACTCTCATCGCGTAGATAAACCCTACGACCAAATGGCCAGACACTTTCTCAACTCGACTAGCAATCCTTGCATTAAGGACTTGGCCTGCTAATCGCATAAGTGCCCTAGCTTCCAGAATATCCATTAGTAAAAATCCTGCCGTGATTCCCACGGCAGGATCCTCATAAGTTATTTTATCGAACCGAACAGCCCTACTCTTCAGCCGCCTGGCTCTGAGCGACTTCCGCCAAGATAGCCGGCACGGCATTTTTCACAATGCCCATCTGCCATCCATCAGTGATTTTCGATTTCGTCGCCCAAGGAAGGTCGATATCCAGCGGGGTCTTGCCGCTGTTATACAGTTGAGCGCCTAATTCAGCAAGATTATCCTCCGCCGGGTGCAAGGTGAGCGCAATCTCCACCAGTTTATCCCGACGAGAAGGAGATAGATTCTGAGTAGCAATGGCACCCCTCAGACACATGGTCGCTAATGCTGTCGGGGGATAGTGAACGGTATATTGAGTCTTTCCCACCTGCCAGACAATGCTATGATCAACAAGTTTGTCCTTCAGCCATTTAATAAAGCCCGCATTGAATGAATCGGGGTCCGCAGCCATAACCGTGAGACAACGTTCAAAGATGGCATTGCGGAGAAAATCCACCTTGAGGATGTTATCATCTGGCTCAATCGCACGCCACATCAAATCCAATTGCTTCTTCACTTCCTCAGGATGTTCCTCCGCCCATAAGATCAGGCTCTCCAGGGTAATTGGATCGAGTTGTTTGGCGCTATACTCGCCATTCCCGTTGAACCGCAAGAATTCCTTAAATTGTTCGTTCTGCTCCGTGTTGATGCGATAGCTGACATAGAGCGGGTTGCGTTTGAGATATTCCAGAATGATCTCATCCAATGTTGCGCCCGAGCTGAACAATGAATTCCAGAACCCCTTCTTTTCTTCTTCCTGCGCCTTAGAAACCCACATACCACCCGGTAAGGACAGAGAGCCATTCTGTGTGATTTCACGCAAGAAGGCGACCCGTTCCTTCTTGTCCGTCTTGACCAGCGTTTGAGCAACAAAGTCATTCTGGATATCCGCGGGGTCAATCCCCTTGGCCGCAGCTTCCGGATGGTTCGATAACCAGGCCCGGCAAATGCGGGGAACCAACTGATGTTTGCTGGTAGATTCCTTTGCCAGAGCGTAGGCTTGCTCGCCAAAGCCCCGCTGGGTTGCCAATACCAGGAACCAGGCCTCGGCCTCTTTTGATTTCGACACGGATTTCAAAACCTTGTCCAGGTTCGACTTCAGGTCTTCGGCATCTGATAAAAGCCCATAGCATGAGCTAATCCCATAATCGACCATAAATTTGGGGAGATCCTGCACAAAAGCGCTGACATTATCCGGGGTAATAACCTTGAGTTTAACACCCAGGATGATCATGTTGAGTACACCATTAAATTTTTCAGGCCATTGATTGTTCAGCGCCGTTGAATTCGCAAATGTTTTAGCCGCACTTTTAAGGGCCTCAAAGACCTGGGGAGTTGTATCCTTTTCGATGACCATCACCAGGAACTTATTGATTTTATCCAGTGTGTCACCGAGTTGGCCTGCACCGAAAACCTTATCCGTCAAACTTGATACAACGGGAACAATATAAGCACCAGGGATCGTTAATACCGGCTTGGGATTCTCAAGCATGGTAACAATGATCTGGATTGCCTCTTTTTGAGAATTCTCTTCCGAAAACCGCTGCCATTCTTCCGCGGTCAGGGGGGACTCCTGATTCATTTGCCGCACCTGCAGCTTGCGCTTTGGACGCGACAGTTTGGAAGTCAGGCCCAGCGCTTTTTTGCGATCAATTTTCTTCCAGACCTGGATGAGATATTCCCACACGGCCTGCTTGCCCCCCGGCCAGAACCTCTTATCAACAACTTTCGCCATTTCATCGAGGAATTTTCGTAAAGCCTCTTCCGTCAGGCCGGGCTCAGCCAGCTTGGCCTTAATTTCAGCGATCTTCTCCCCGGCGAATCCCTTCGTGGGATCCTCTTCCGCTTCCACGGACGACCTGATTTCTTCCAGCGCAGCCTTATCTTCATTCCCAAGCTGATTTTGCAGGGGCTGCAATTGCTCCCAATAGACTTCAGCCTGGTCCGATAACAGCAGCGTGTGGACCTGGTACAGCTTCCATAATAGAAAGGCCTTGGCTTTTGGCCTTAGTTTATCGGACTGGACCAGTGCATTTGCACGGCTTACTATAGTTTGATCAGACATTATATATCTCCTTTACTAGCTGTTTTGGGAACGGTGCTATCAACCATTTAAGATCGTAAATGGACTTTTATTCAATTTTGCCAGACTGAATTTGTAAAGGATAACAATAAATGTGATTCAGTTGTTGAAACAGGCCCCTTGGAATGGTAAACTCATCCGAAAAGTGAAAAACAATCTCTAATAAAAATTATATCATCTATAACAAATAGTACAGTTGATTTCCCATGGGGGTACATCGAATATTTTTGTAAAGTGTCGAAAGGGGAATGGGGAAACAAACCCATCGGGCGGCTCAAGGACGATGGCAAGGGGAAAAGGCGCTATCATTGAGATTTAGGTTTCCCAGTAATAACATGGGCCCGGCACGTCCTCCGGGCAGTTCGATCCTACGACCGAGCGGATAAAGGCGCACTTCCAAAGGGGGGATGATTTTAAAGACGATGGTTTACAAATTCTGTTCAACTAGCGGATGAATGTTCTATTTTTACAGGATTACATTTTATTTCAGGGGTGCGACCAAGAGGTTCAGATACAATACCAGCCTGGCTACGGATTCACATATAAATTCCCGATAATTTAGTATATAATATAAATATTGATAATTAGCAAAAATTTATTCGGTAGTAGATTTGCATGAAGGAGAAGATAAGCAATGAGAACAAAAATCAAAGGGATTTACGTGATGAGTGCCAACAAAAACCTTGCCAGTGAAGAGCAGCATACCAAGCTAGTGGGGTCAGGGCTTCAAAGTCTTGTGAATACTGATAAATATTTCAATATTTTGTGGGATCAGGCACGCAGCGATAAACCAAAATTCCATGAATCAACAAAGCAAATCGAGAGGCAAAACCAGCCTTTAGCTGTTATTGTGGCTAACTTCAAGGAATGGCTTAAAAATAGTGGGGTTAGGGTTGATAAGAACCGTTGGGATAGTTACTTTTTCCAATTAACGACACCTGACCCAACAGCCTTAAATTGGAAACAATATATCTTAGTTTACTTTGACGCTTCTGGAGTTGTTTTGTTCGAATATCCAAAATTCATCGTCGACTATACAGTGGCAGCCAGGAACGGAGACGCTGTCACCCTTACACGTTTGTTTACTGGTGCAGTTAATTGTCCGGCATGCGAAAAAGTTGTCGATCCGGCAGTCCGTGCAAACAATAAGGGGTTTCTGGAGTGTCCATTCTGTGGTCAGTTCTGGACAAAGCCCATAAAGTAAGAAACGTGGATAAATCGCTGCACACAAAGTGGAGCGGTAAAATTCGAACCTACGACCAAGCGGATAAATATCTCGTTCCGCAAGGGATAAGATATATTCATTTCTTTAGGATGAGTTTCACTTTCTTTTTTAAGATCTGCGCCTCCTCATCCGGAACGCTCGGCAAACGCCCATGTATGGGGCACTCATACCAATAATGATTACTAACATCAACATTATTCCAGTCAGAAGCCGACTTCATAAGTTGAAAACTTTTAGGATTAGTTATCCTAGGCAATACTTTCTTTCCACAATTCTCACGAGGACAATAAGGCTGTGGATACCCAAAGGGTAAAAACGGTTTCTTCCACAATAATCCATAATGTTCCGTAAGTGGTTGTTTTCTTCTATTAACTACATATACCAAAATTCTTGCGATTGGATAAAAGGCAAGCAATAAGATAATCACCACAATCCACAAAGGCAAATCAATATGCAAAGTTTTCTTACCTAAGTCAAATAAATTTCCGATTCCAGCAAAAACCACCAATAGTAGAGGAAATATTATTTTCCAAGTTGTAACCAACGAAATGATGAATTCAAGAACACTTCTGATTTTATCCATGATATTTTAAATTACCCCTGTTCTAGTTCAAACCTGCAGGACTTTACAAATAAATAATTTATGAAAGCAGAGCAGGTCACCAACATGTAAATAGCATCTTCTTGGGAGAGTTTAGGCTCATCCATCAAAGAATGTCTAATTCCTTCATCATCACTTGTCCAACCATATAAACTTAAGAAACCATTTTTTAATGCATCATGAATTTGGATATCACCAGCTTTTTCGATTGATTTAAGGGCGGTTCCTAGTGTTGCTTTTGGATCGCCAGATATAATTTTTGCCAAAGCCTCAACTGCAGAAATTGATTCCTTTATTGAATTCCTGTAATCTGGATTTTCTTTATCAGATAACAATTTTAAAGCTGCATCTAAATGGTTTTTTACTAGATTATTTACATTTTGAGCAGTTTCTATAGTCTCAATTTCTTGTTCAGTTGAAATAGGAGCGAGTATACCAGAAATTACCCGAAAACCACTAAGGTGTTTTTCTAAAATATAGTTGACAATTAGGTTAAAATCATCGGATTCTGAGTATTGTATTATGAACTCTACAATATCGTACACTTTAATCCACTCGCATTTGAAAAACCATTGTTGTATATTGTCAACACACTGCTGAGTATAAGCTGGAATTTCATCAATTCTATAATTAAAGAATTCCAACCATAACAAATCAAACATTCGGTTATTTTTAACATATAAATGGTCATACCAACCATTTTGTAAAAATGGGATGAAGTACACACGATAAATTGCATTCCACAATCCTGTTCGAAGGTCATCACTCATCGAAGTTAACTGTATTGTTTCACTCGGCTTCTTATATCCCATTCGCTCGGAAAACTTTCGATACATTTTCCCTCCTAGTAACATTTATCCAAGATTAATTATTGCTTTAATTTGAGCAAGAATTTTTGCTTGATCCTTTTCATCTAATTTATGAATATTTACAAGGATTTCTTCTTCTAAAGAAGATACCTCGCTTAGTTTTGTATGGGGATTATATCTTTCGGGGAAAAAATAAGAGATCGGTTTTTCTAAATGGTAGGATAAAGCCATTAGTGTGCTAGCACTAACTTCCATTTTCCCGTTTTCCATTTCAGATAATGCCGCCTGCCTGCGGTATATTTTTGAAGCAAGGGCCCGTTGACTAAGCTCTTTTTCCTCACGTGCTCGACGAATTAAATCTCCCATTCCTAAAGTAAAACCATTAGGGGTTTCACTAGCATTTAATTTTTCTAAAAGTGAATCAAATAGGTTCAAAAATCCCTCTTGACATTGATTTGTATTTCGAATATACTGATTTCCATAGCGTATCATTATGTATGTGATGTAACTCTTCTCTAATATCTTACACCCGTATCAACTAATACGCAAATTGGTTTTTTATTTTTTCGCCGACCGTATCTAGCCTTAGCCATCCGACCGCCAGCCGCTTTTACCGCGCGAACGGAGGCTCATTGTCAAGGTCGCTGAGCGAAGCGGCGAAAGCCCAGGCGACCTTGATATTGAGCGTGAGCGTGGTAGGCTGGGCTTCGGTTATCCCCTTAAACACAAATTTCGCCTGTGCGAATTGTTAACTGCGCAAGCGAAAATGCTTAAAATATGGGCCCGGTAGGATTCGAACCTACGACCGAGCGGTTATGAGCCGCCTGCTCTGCCGCTGAGCTACGGGCCCGGCTGAGTTTGGAAATTATACCATTTTCTGTCTTGTCATTGCGACGAAGCCGGAGGCGGAGAATGCAATCTCAACAATTGACAATGAGACAACTCTCCATCCGCTCTGCTTCTTAGATTGCTTCGCAACGCTCGCAATGACAAGGTTTTTTATTTTTTCTGTTTCGCCATCTTTGCCCAGGTGTCCACCAGGGAGATCGTCCGGTTGAAGACCAACTTCTCCGGTGTGGAATCCTCATCGGCGCAGAAATAACCCTGACGCATGAACTGGAAGGGCTCGTGCACGGCTGCATCCTTTAGGCTGGGTTCCAGCTTGGCGGTCACCACCTGCAACGACTCGGGGTTGATGTTATCGGTGAACTCGCCGCCTTCTTCCACCTCAAACGGGTCTGGCTTGGTAAAGAGGTAATCATAAAGCCGCAATTCCGCGTCCAGCGCGTGTTGGGCGGAGACCCAATGCAGCGTGCCCCGCACCTTGCGTCCGTCTGTGGACATGCCGCCCCGTGACTCGGGGTCATAACTGCAGTGCAGTTCCACGATCTCGCCGGCGTCGTCCTTCACCACGCCCACGCAGGTGATGTAATAGGCGTTCATCAGCCGCACCTCAACATTGGGGGCCAGCCGGTAGAACTTCTTGGGTGGGTCCTCCATAAAGTCCGAGCGCTCGATGTAGATTTCGCGGCTGAAGGGCACCATCCGGGTGGGACTGTTCTCGCGATCCCAGGGGAAATAGGGCACTTCGAATGCCTCTTCCTGGTCCTCGGGGTAGTTATCAATGATCACCTTCACCGGGTCCACCACGGCCATCACACGCCGGGCGCGGTTGTTCAGGTCATCGCGCAGCACGTGCTCCAGCAATTCCACATCCACCAGGCTGTTGGCCTTGGAGACGCCGATCACATCCGCAAAGGCCCGAACCGCCTCGGGTGTATAGCCCCGGCGCCGCATCCCGGAGAGCGTCGGCATGCGGGGATCATCCCAGCCGCCCACATAGCCTTCCTTCACCAATTGGAGCAGCTTGCGCTTGCTCATCACGGTGTAGGTCAGGTTCAAGCGGGCGAACTCGATCTGCTGCGAATGGAAGATGCCCAACTCATCCAAAAACCAGTCATAGAGCGGGCGGTGGTCTTCAAATTCGAGGGTGCAGATCGAATGGGTGATCTTCTCAAGCGAGTCGGAAACGCAGTGGGCATAGTCATACATCGGGTAAATGCACCAGGCATCGCCCGTGCGGGGGTGTTCAGCATGCAAAATGCGGTACATCACGGGGTCACGCATATTCAGGTTCGGGGAGCTCATGTCGATCTTGGCGCGCAGCGTGCGGGAGCCATCCGGGAATTCGCCGTTCTTCATCCGCTCAAAGAGGTCCAGGTTCTCCTCAATCGAGCGGTCCCGGTAGGGGCTGTTCTTGCCCGGTTCGGTCAGGGTGCCGCGGTAGCTGCGTAATTCTTCCGCGTTGAGGTCACAGACAAAAGCCTTCCCCTTCTTGATCAGGTCCACCGCAAACTCATAGAGCGGGCCGAAATAGTCGGAGGCGTAGAACAGCCGGTCATCCCAGCTAAAGCCCAGCCAGCGCACGTCCGCTTCGATCGACTCCATATATTCCACCTCTTCTTTGGTGGGGTTGGTGTCGTCAAAGCGCAAATTGGTCAACCCGCCATAATCCTGAGCAACGCCAAAATTCAGACAGATCGATTTGGCGTGGCCGATATGCAGATAGCCATTCGGCTCCGGAGGAAAGCGGGTATGGACGGTGTCGAACCGGCCGCTTTCGAGATGCTCATCAATGATATTGGTGATGAAATTGGATCGGGGGGCGTTTGTCTCTTCACTCATAACTTTCTCCGTTCAAATGATGCCATAAAATAAATATTTTCCTTATAAAACCCCTTCCCGCCTTTCAGGCACCCTTCCCCACAAGGGGGAAGGGACGGGGATGGGGTAGTTTATTACTCCTAATCCCCTCTTCAGGGGATTTGCACCCAATTATAGCGCATTCCGCAGGCTGTCAGATAAAAAGTATGGTCAGATTCCTGTCATTGCGACGGAACCGCGGGCGGAGGTGGCAATTCCCCCCTCATCCGGCACATGCCACCTTCCCCACAAGGGGGAAGGCTTAATAATCTTAGCAATCTTCCCCTCAAGGAGCAAAGCGAGGCTGTCCTCGTCGGGTTGCCAACCCACCCTACTCATCCCTCTCACTCCGGTAAAGTTTCACGATTTGTTCCGCATAATCCTGCACGCTCAAGCGCAGCGCCGGCGGTGCGACCACCCTGACCCCGCCCCCGAACCCCAGAATCTTCTCTCTGGCCGCTTCAAAGGACTCGAAGGTCACCTCAATCCTTTGCCACCCCGCCGAATCTTTTTTATCACCATCCAAGAGCTGGTCTTCCACCTGATGGCCAAAAGCCTGGGGCAGTAAAGGGATCATACTGGGCGCGACCTCAAGGGTGACGTTGAAACCCGTCAGGAACATTACATATTTCCGGCACCACTGAGACCAAAAACCGGCCAGGTCAAAATCGTCTGGATGCGTAAACCTCTCCTCCAATAATTGCACATCCAACAGCTCAGACAGGCGGTAAACAAAAACCGACCCATTCTTTTCACAGACCAGGTACCAGCGGCCCGCCTTAACCACCAGGCCATACGGTGAGACCAATTGCCGAATCTCAAGGGGCTGGGGCAGTCGATAATGGATTTCAAGTTTGCGCTCCTGCCAAAGCGCTTCCTGTACCTTCTGCAAGTGCGGCACCCAGGCACTGCTTTGCTGCCACCATTCCTGATCAAAATGGAAAAACCGCTGAATCCTCGCGTCATCAAAGCGGCTGGCTTCCGGCAAAGCTGCCGAAATTTTCAGCAGTGCCGCCCGCAGTTCATCCCGCATGCCAAGGTCGGACAGGGGCGCAAAACTTCCCAGGGTCATCAGCGCCCGCAGCTCATCTTTGTTCAAGCCGGTGAGGTGGATGCGGTAATCCTCTATCAAGCCATATCCCCCGCCATGCCCTGATTCACTATAAACGGGCACCCCGGCCGTGCATAAAGCATCAATATCTCGGTAGATAGTGCGCTCTGAGACTTCCAACTCCGCCGCGAGATCCTGCGCGGTCATTTTCTTGCGATCCTGCAGCAAGAACATAATGGATAATAACCGGTCTGCTCGCAAAACGGCCTCCTTATCTTGGGTTGCCTCTACTATATCACACTTGACTGACATAAGATGTCAGTCAAGGCGTGCTATCCTATCTTTGCCGGCAATTGAAAAGATGTTATATAGAATGATTTAGGAGAACAACAAATGAGTGCATTAGACGTCCGTATTGTGACCCTGGAACCTTTGCAGGTAGCGAGCTTCCTGGGATATGGCGAAAACCCTGAAGATATCGCCTGGGGAAAGCTCATGCCCTGGGCAAAAGAGAAGGGCCTATTGGATCATCCAGAACAACACCGGCTGTTTGGTTTCAACAACCCCAGCCCCTCAGCAGGCAGCCCGAATTATGGATACGAAGTGTGGATCGAAATCGATCCCAGCAAGCTGGAGCCGGAAGAAGGTGTGACATTCAAAGACGTTCCAGGCGGGCTATATGCTGTGACGAATTGTGTCGTTCCGAAGGGTCGCTTTGAGGTGATCGGCCAGACCTGGAAAAAACTGGTCGCCTGGTGCGAAGGCAGCCAATATCATTTCAGCAACCATCAATGGCTGGAGGAGTCCTTACCTATCCACCCACCCGAGACAGAATTCGTCCTGGACCTGTACCTCCCGATTATGGAAGGCACAGCCTAAACCGAAGCGCTCTGATAGAGCGTACCAGATCCAGGGTGCCCCGTACTAAAAAAACAGCCCCGCAAATGCGGGGCTGTCTGTCATCTATTAAGAAAGTCTCTATCCGCCAGCTTTGACGGCCTTCGCCAGTTGCACGCCTAACTCACGGGCGCGGTCCAGGCCAAGCTCTTGCGGGCCGCCGATGAAGTCGAACCCATTCACCGTTTGCCATTCCATCTTTTCGGCCAGCTCATCAAAATCACGCTTCGCGCCACCGCTCCAGGCATAACTGCCGAGATAGGCAGCTTGTTTATGCTTCACGCGTTTGCGGTCGGCCATCATCAGGACATCCATCATCTTGGGGAACATATGCCCCTCATAGGTCGGCGCAGCCACGAGCACGCCGCGCTTGGTCCACAGGTCGGGCAGGATATAGCTCACGTCCATGCGCCGCACGTCATGCACCGTCACAGGCACACCTTCCGATGCGATCCCTTCCAGGGCCGCGCTCATGGCATGTTCCGTGTTGCGATACATCGTCCCAAGCAGCACCGTGATCCCTTCTTCAGCGGGGCCGTTGTAGTATTCCGACCAGCGCTGATAAAGCTCCACGATCCGGCCGGGGTTCTTGCGCCAGATCAGGCCGTGCGAAGGGGCCACCACCTCAATCGGGGTGTCGGCAAACTTGCCAATCGCGGACAACACAGACTTACTGAAAGCCGCCACGATATTCGTGAAATAGCGCAGCGCCTGAGCCTCATACCATGCCAGGTCGGCGCAGGTGTCGTCATAGATCGCACCGTCGAGCACGCCATAGCCACCGAAGCCGTCACAGGAGAAGAGCATTTTCTGCTCCACCAGATAGGTCATCATGGTCTCGGGCCAATGGACAAAAGGCGTATACACAAAACGCAGCGTATTCGTACCCAGGTTCAGTTCCTGACCGTTCTTCAGGCGTTCAACATTCTCTGTGAGGCCATAAAAGTCGTTCATCATGGCTGTCGCTTTGGGCATACCCAGGATCTTGGCATTGGGCGCCAGCTTCAGCAGGCGAGTCAGCGCACCGCTGTGGTCCGGCTCCATATGGTTGACAATCACGTAATCGAGCGTGCTGATATCGAACACCTCAGCCAACTGGGCCAGGTAATCCTCAGTCAACATCTCTTCGGTGACGTCAATCAAAGCCGATTTCTCGTCCTTGATCAGGTAGGAATTAATCGAAATCCCTTCCTCGGCGATCGGCCAAAGCCCTTCGAAAAGGTAGGAAACTCGGTCATTAACCCCGACCCACCAAACCTTTGGGCGGATCTCAATGGGTTTCATAGAGCCTCCTACTTGGAGAGGTATTCGCGAACGCTTTCAAGCTGGCCAGCGCTGCCGAGAAGTTCGTTCTTGGAAGCGATAAAGTCTGCATAAGCCTGCATGAAGACCTTGCCGGGTTTGCGGAGGTCGAAGACTTCGGGATGATCGCGGAACATCTCACGATGGACACGGGTCCAAACAAGGCGGCCATCGGTGTCAATGTTGATCTTGGTCACACCAAGCGTGGCAGCTTCTTTGAATTGGGTCGCGTCCACGCCCTTAGCGCCTTTGATCTCGCCGCCGGCAGCGTTAATCCGAGCCACCTCTTCCTGCGGGACAGAGCTGGAGCCGTGCATGACCAGCGGGAAGCCGGGGAGCTGTTTCTGGATCTCGGCCAGCACGTCGAAGTGCAGGGACTGGCTGCCGGAGAATTTGAAAGCGCCATGGCTGGTGCCGATGGCAACGGCCAGCGAGTCACAACCGGTGCGGTCCACAAATTCCTTGGCCTGTGCGGGGTTGGTGAGCTTGGCATCGGCTTCGTCCACCTTGACATGCTCTTCCACGCCACCCAACTGGCCCAGTTCCGCTTCCACCACAATACCCTTGGCATGGGCGGCATCTACCACACGCTTGGTGATGGCAATATTTTCCTCAAAATCCTCATGGCTGGCGTCGATCATCACGGAGCTGTAGAAGCCGGAATCGATGCAGTCATAGCAGGCTTCCTCGTCGCCATGGTCCAGATGGACCGCGAAGATCGCCTTGGGGAAGACGTCATCGGCGCTGCGGATCAGGCCTTCGAGAAAGCGCTTGTCTGTATAGGAACGAGCGCCTTTGCTGATCTGAATAATGAAGGGCGCTTCAGATTGCAGGTTGCCCCGGAATAAACCAACGATTTGTTCCAGGTTGTTGATGTTATAAGCGCCGAGGGCATATTTGCCGTACGCATGCTCAAACAGTTTTTTGGTTGTAACAATCATTTTGTACTCCTTGAAATAAAATTAATTTATGACCAAACAACGTGGCGATCCAATTTCCGCCACGGAAAGCATCTAACTTTTTATTATACCCATAAACAATCTGATCGTCTCGCCCGAAAGGTGAAAAGTCTGAAGTAATCACACACCTTATAAAAAATAAATTTGGTTTTCCAAATTTACTTGCTATCGCTAAGAGGAGATAAACCCCATCCTGCCCACTGCACTTCGTTTGCAGGCATCCTTCCCCTGGGGTAAAGCGGAACACCCGAGGGTGCGGGTGAACGAGAAAGGGGTCAAAAGTCAACCTTAACAATCTATTTCACTCCGAGTGTAAACAAAATCAAACAGAACTGCCCATTCAGAAACCTCTGATATTAATTTGAAAAACACAATTTTGCGGTTAAAATAGGAATCAATCTGGACACCACCAATCCCATAGGAGAATCCATGCTCCCCATTTCCCTCATCCAGCGCGATCATCCTGTCCATCTGATCCATCATGCCGCCAACTGCAACCACGCTTTTCCGCCTGGTTCACCAGCCGCTCTGGAGAGCTGTTTGAGCGCGGGTTCCGCCATCGTTGAAATAGACGTCATCCCGTTGGCGGATGCCAGCTTTGCCCTGATCCATGACCGCGACCTGGGGGTTGAGACCAGCGGCGCGGGGGATGCCATTCAGGCCACCCGATCTCAGGTGGAAAAACTGACCTATAAAGTTAATGGTCAGATCACAAACCACAAGATCGGCTTCCTCGAAGAGGCCATTGATATCTTCGCCGCCTACCCCAATGCTCTGCGATTGCAGCTGGACCTTAAGCCCTATACTCCGCTCACCCAGGCCATCCTGCGCGAGTTTGTGCAAATTCTCTCTCCCGTACTGGATCGCATCCAGGTGACTTCCGTCTCCGACTGGGCCGTGCGCTCGCTGCGCCGGTTCTCCCCGGAGCTGGCCCTGGGGTTTGACCCCCTGCTCTATCTGGACCTGGTGGACGAGGAGCCCCGGCCGGAGGGCATTCCGCCTTTCCGGGTGGGCGCCTATGGCCTGCGAGATGATCACCCGCTTGCCTCCTACAAATGGGGTCCGCTGGGGGAATATTTTGCCGCCCGCGCCGCCGCTCTGCTTGTGCAGGCGCCGGAAGGCTGCGAATGGTATATCCGGGCGGAACTACTGGGCAAGGCCTTCAAAGCCGGCTTTGACTGGATCCAATTCCTGCACCAGCACGGCTCAAAGGTCGATGGCTGGACAATTGACGCCGCCAAACCCAAACAATTCAAACTGGCTGAAACGCTGGTGGGCCTTGGCATTGACGACCTGACCACCGATACGCCCGCCCTGCTGGCCAAAAAGCTGGGCGTGGAAACTATTTACTAACCCTTTCCACTTTTTTTCGTTGTGTGCTATGATGACTGGCAGAACATAACGAAGGCATAAATTATGAATTTTCTGATCACAGGCGGAGCGGGGTTCATTGGCTCCGCTTTAAGCAACCGATTACTCAGGCAGGGGCACCATGTCCGCGTGCTTGATGACCTATCCACCGGCAATCCAGACGCACTCGACCCCGAAATCCATTTCACCCGCGGCGACATCAACGACCGGCCCAAACTCTGGACCCTTTTGCAGGATATTGACTGCGTCTATCACCTGGCCGCCCGGGTCTCCGTGCCCGAATCGGTCCTTTTCCCGCGTGATTATAATGAAGTGAACAGCGGCGGCACTGCGACTCTGATGGAAGCCATCCGGGATGCCAAGACCCCTCGGGTGGTGCTGACCTCTTCCGGCGCGGTCTATGGTGACCAGGAAGAACCCCTGATGAGCGAGACTATGTCGCCCCATCCACTTTCCCCTTATGCCGTCTCCAAACTGGCGGCGGAGTGGTATGCGCGCACGATTGGTGCGCTTTCCGGTTTTGAAACCCTGATCCTGCGGATATTCAACGCCTATGGCCCCGGCCAGCGCATTCCCCCTTCCCATCCCCCTGTCATCCCCAACTTCATCCGCCAGGCCAAGCAAAACGGCACCCTGATCTTCCACGGCGATGGCAACCAGACCCGCGACTATGTTTATGTGGACGATGTGGTCAATGCCCTGGTGGCAGCCTCCACCGTGCAGGGCATGAACGGCGAAGTGATCAATGTCGGCAGCGGCCAGGAAACCAGCGTGCGCGAATTAGCGCGCCAGGTGATCGAGATCACCGGCGGCAAACCCGAAGAAGTCTACAACCCCCGGGTAGGCAGCGGCGTCTCGCGGATGTGCGCTGATATCAATAAAGCTAAAAAAGAACTGAATTACATGCCCCTGATCTCCCTGGAAAACGGCCTGCGCCTGACCCTCGAAAAAGACCCCCAATTTCAAAACGGCAAGTAGAGACAAAGTAACGTACGGGCGTGATACGCTTCACTTCCTTTTTTCTCCCCATACGGGTGCGATATATCGCGCCCTAATATACGCCCCATCCTCGCCCCGACCACTCGCATCCCCCACCGTTAATAAAGTAAAATAACAGCATGTCCATTCTGGAACGTGACTTCTACAACCGCTCTGCGCTGGATGTGGCGCGAGACCTGCTGGGCTGCCGCCTGGTGCGGATGCTGGACGGGCAGCGCCTGGCGGGCGTGATCCTCGAAAGCGAAGCCTACCAGGGCGAAGAGGACCTCGGCTGCCATGCCTCGGCGGGCAAAACGCCCCGCACAGCCGTGATGTACGGCGAAGCGGGCCATGCCTATGTCTACTTCACCTATGGCATGCACTGGATGTTCAACGTGGTTACCGACCGGCCGGACATCCCTTCCGCCGTGCTGATCCGCGCGATCCATCCCATGGAGGGGCAGAACCTGATGACCGAAAACCGGCCCTATAATGCCGGCAAGCGCGGCTGGACGGACGGTCCCGCCAAACTGACCCAGGCTTTGGCCATTGATAAAGCTTTCAACACCATTGATCTCTGCACAAAAGCAGACGGCCTGTGGATCGAATCCGGCGAACCCGTCCCGGAGGACAGGGTCCAGCGGTCCGCCCGGATCGGACTCAACAGCGTCCCGGAACCCTGGCGCTCGATTCCCTGGCGATTTAACCTGAACGGAGGAGGGCTGTTTGACTGACTACGCCCAGCTCTACGAAAAACTTTATACGATCCGCTGCTTCGAAAACCTGCTGCTGGATGAATTCTCCAAGGGCATCTTCCCCGGCACCACCCACACCAGCCTGGGGCACGAGGCCAACGCAGTGGGTGTACTATCGCATGCGCAGGAAAATGACGTGGTCGTCAGCAACCATCGCTGCCACGGCCACTTCCTGGCCTACGGCGGCGACCCAACCGCGCTCTACGCCGAACTGATGGGTAAGCCCGGCGGAGTCTGCGGCGGTGTAGGCGGCTCACAGCACCTCCACTGGCGCAATTTTTACTCCAACGGCATCCAGGGTGGCACTCTGGCAATGGCCGCCGGGATGGCCTTCGCCGAAAAACGGGCCGGCCGCGATGCAATCGTTTTTGACTTTATGGGCGATGGCACCCTCGGCGAGGGCATTGTCTATGAATGCCTGAACATGATCTCGCTCTGGTCTCTGCCGATTTTGATCGTTCTGGAGAATAACCACATCGCCCAGACCACCCCCACGGATCTGGCTGTGGCGGGCAGTATACCCGCACGTTTTGAGGCTTTTGGCATCCCCACCACCCATCTGGACACCTATGATGTCACCGAGATCCTGCCGGTGGCCGGCGAACTGACCCGGATCGTGCGGCGCGAAAGCCGCCCCCAGGCGCTGGTCATTGAGACCGCCCGGCTGGGCACCCATTCCAAAAGCGATGACACCCGCGATCCCAAGGAGGTCGAACTGCTCTGGACTCTGCGGGACCCGGTGGAATTTATCGGCTTATTCATGACGGATTTTGAGCGAACCCCCATTCAGTTCAGGGTGATGGATCAGATCCAGGCCGCCTTTGAGGCCGCCCTGGCCATGGGAGGGAGGCCCGCATGACCAACTCCCTCCCCCGCACCGTCCTGCAATCCCTCAACCTGGCGCTACGTCAGGCCCTGGCCGATGACCCGCAGGTGATCCTGCTGGGTGAAGATATCCTCGATCCCTACGGCGGCTCCTTCAAGGTGACTCGCGGGCTCTCCACCGCTTTCCCTGACCGGGTCCTGACCACGCCGATCTCCGAGGCCGGGTTTACCGGCATGGCGGGCGGTATGGCCCTGCGCGGGATGCGGCCGGTGGTGGAGCTTATGTTTGGCGATTTCTCCACACTGATCGCTGACCAGGTCATCAACCATATTGCCAAATTCCACGGCATGTACAACAACCAGGTGAGCGCACCGGTCCTGATCCGCACGCCAATGGGCGCCCGGCGCGGCTACGGCCCCACCCACAGCCAGACCCTTGAGAAGATTTATTTCGGCACGCCGGGGCTGACCATCCTGGCCCCCTCACATCTGCAAGGCAGCTCGGAAATGGGTGCACCCGGACAACTGCTCTATGACGCCATCCTGAAACAGGACGGGCCGACCTTTTTCGTGGAAAACAAACTGCAATATCTCCTGAAACTCCTCACAGCGGAGGACTTTCAGGAGTATGACCTCGTGGAAAACTTCCCCGGGGACGGCTTCCCCGCCCCCTGCACGACACTCTCCCTGCGCGACGCCCCGCCCCCGCAGCTCACCCTGACCGCCTACGGCTACATGGCCCATCTGGCGCTGGAAGCGCTGCACAGCCTGGCCTATGAGCATGAGATCTTCACGGAACTGGTGATTCCCACCCGCCTGTCCCCCGTCCACCTGGACCCCCTGTTCGACTCCCTTCAGCGTTCCGGCCGCCTGCTAACCATGGAAGAAGGGACCGACTCCTGGGGTTGGGGCGCGGAGGTGCTGGCCCGCGCAGCTGAAGCGCTGGGTGCCAAATTGCAAATTGCCGGTCGAGTGGCTGCCCGGGAAAGCGTTATTCCCGTGGCCGCAGACCTGGAAGAGGCCTGCCTGCCGCAGGTGACTGATATCATCTCGCAAGCCAGAGAAATGGTGCAAGCATGAGTGAGAAACTGATCCCAATCCAAGTTCCACTGCTTAACCCCAACGAGAAGGAAGCCCTGCTCGCCGCCCTGGAAGTGGCGGAAGGGGAAGCCATCCAGCAGGATACCGTGATTGCCCTGGTGGAGACCACCAAATCCACCGGTGAGGTGATCGCACCGGCTGCGGGATATCTGGTGGGGGTGCGATTTGAGCCCGGCCAGTCCATGATCGCTGGTGAGGTGCTGGCCTATATCGGCTCCTCACCCGATTCCAGTGACCCCAAGCTGCCGCCCTGGGCGCCGGAAGCCCCCACGGTGGAAGTGGATGCGCCGCAGGGCCTGCGAATCACCGCCCCGGCCCGGGCGCTGGCCGAAGAAAATACTCTGGACCTGGCAACCCTGCCGCAGGGACCGCTGGTGACCCGGCAGATGGTGGCGGAGTTGCTCGCACAGCAGACCGCTCCAGCACTGCCGCCCATCCCGGAAGGCGAGAACCGCCTGATCATCTTCGGGGCGGGTGGGCACGGCCGTTCGCTGGCTGCGCTGGTCCAAAAAATGGGTGGATTCGATTTAAAGGGGTTTGTGGATGACGGTGTCCCGGCCGGGTCAGAAATCCTCGAACTACCTGTTCTCGGCGGGCGGGATTCGCTGGCCGCACTAGCCAAGGAAGGCATCCGCCTGGCGATCAATGGCGTGGGCGGGATCGGCAACCTGAAAGCCCGCCTGGCCGTTTTTGACCTGCTGCAGCAGGCCGGATTTGAATTCCCGAAGGTGATCCACCCGACCGCTTTCATTGAAGACAGCGCCGTCCTGGCCGCAGGAGTGCAGGTCTTTCCCCTGGCCTATGTCGGCACGGAAGTGACCGCCGGTTTCGGTACGATCATCAACACCGGTGCCATCGTCTCGCATGACTGCGCACTGGGCCAAACGGTCAACCTCTCCCCCGGGGCCACCCTGGCAGGCGGCGTGACGGTGGGCGAAGGCAGCCTGATTGGCATGCGCGCCACGGTGAACCTCGGCGTGCAGATCGGCACCTACGCCCTGGTGGGCAACGGCGCCACGGTCAAGGCCGATGTACCGGATGGCGGCGTAGTCCCCGCCGGGACAATCTGGCCGCCGCATCGCTAACCCTGCCCTTGAACTTATCTTCTCTAACCTAGAAAGGCCTTATCCATGTTATTCGGAAATAAAAACAAACCCACCAACACCCAACCCACCGTCGGCCCGGTCGAACGGGTCACCACCGTTTTGGGCCCCGGCATCAATTGGAAAGGCGACCTGCGCGGCAAGGGCGGCGTCCGCATCGAAGGCACCCTCGAAGGCGAGATCGCTGTGCGCGGTTTGGTGATCGTGGGCGAGACCGGACGGGTGACCTGCAAGGCGCTCAAGGCCGGCACAGTAATCGTGGCCGGGACAGTCAATGCGCCCATCGTCGCCGAGAAGCTTGAGATCCGCGCCACCGGCCGAGTCTATGGCGATGTGACCGCCCAGTCATTCACAACCGAAGAAGGTGCATTCCTGCGCGGTCAGGTCACCATGGAAGAGAAAGTGGACCTCTCCGATCTGCCGGAACCTCCTTCCGAGACGGCAATTGAAAACGAACCTCAATCCACCAGCGAATCCTCACCGGAAAGCGACAACTGAGCCATGCGCCTCTCCAAAGCCTTCAGCACCACCCTGCGGGAGGTGCCCTCCGATGCTGAAATCGCCAGCCACCAGCTCCTGCTGCGGGCCGGCTTCATCCGCCAACTGGGCGCGGGAATTTTCACCTATCTGCCACTGGCCCGCCGCTCGCTGAACCGGATCAAAGCCATTATGCGGGAAGAGATCAACGCCATCGGCGGGCAGGAACTGACCATGCCCGTGGTGCACCCAGCCGATGTCTGGCAGGAAACCGGCCGCTGGTCACAGATTGGCGGGGAGATGGCGCGCTTCAAAGACCGCACCGGGCACGACATGGTACTGGCAATGACACATGAAGAGGTCGTCACCGACCTGGCCCGGCGAGAGATCCAATCCTATCGCCAGCTCCCCCAACTGATCTATCACATCCAGACCAAGTTCCGCGACGATCCTCGCCCGCGGGCCGGCCTGATTCGCGTGCGCGAGTTCACCATGCTCGACAGCTACAGCCTGGACCGGAACTGGGACGGGCTGGATGAACAATATCAGGCGCATTACGACGCTTATTTCCGAATCTTCAACCGCTGCGGCCTGCCTGTGCGGGCGGTCGGCTCGGATACCGGGATGATGGGCGGTAAGGAAGCCCACGAATACATGTACCTGACACCGGTCGGCGAGGATACCTTGATGTTCTGCAATTCCTGTGACTACGCCGATAACCGCCAGGTTGCGACCTTCGCCAAACCGCACCCCGCAGTGGAAGACCTGCTCCCGCTGGAAAAAGTCGCCACGCCGGAAGTCAGCACGATCGCAGCCCTTTCGGACTTTCTCAAGATTTCCCCCACCAAAACCGCCAAGGCCGTCTTCATGATGGCGGAACTGGCCGGGCAGGACCAACCCCTGCTGCTCTTTGCTGTGTTGCGGGGCGATATGGCGCTCAACGAGACCAAACTGGTCAATGCCGTGGCCGCCGCTGGAAAAGGCTCTGTCCGCAACCTGCGCCCCGCCCTGAACGAGGAAATAGAAGCCATCGGAGCTGTGCCGGGTTACGCCTCCCCAATCGGCATCCAACGGATGAACGTGCTGGTAGTGGTTGATGACCTGCTGGCGCATTCCCCCAATATGGTGGCGGGCGCGAACGAATCCGGGTTCCATTTGCGTAACACCAACCTGGGGCGCGATTACGAGGCCGATATCCTGGCCGACATCGCCCAGGCAGAAGATGGCGCGCCCTGCCCGCACTGCGATGGGAAGCTGGAAGCCAAACGCGGTGTGGAAGTGGGCAACATTTTCAAACTGGGCACCCGCTATACCGAGGCCCTGGGTGCAACCTTCCTGGAAGAGGACGGTTCTTCGCACCCGATCATCATGGGCTCCTATGGCATAGGGGTGGGCCGCCTGCTGGCCTGTGTGGCAGAAGAATATCACGATGAGATGGGCATGATCTGGCCCGTCAGCATTGCGCCTTATCCGGTGCATCTGGTGGTGCTGAACAGCAAAGATGGTTCCGCTGAAGTGGCCGCCGAACAGCTTTACGCCGACCTGGCGGCAGCCGGGCTGGAACCGCTTTATGATGACCGTGATGAACGCGCCGGGGTGAAGTTCAACGATGCAGACCTGATCGGCCTGCCGCTGCGAGTCACCGTCTCCCACCGGGCCATGTCCCAGGGCGGCTACGAATTCAAACGTCGCGATCAGGATGAGCGCTTCGTGGTCCCCGCGGATGAAGCACTTGATACCATCCGGGAGATTCTGGCCGAGATGGCGCAAGCTCAGAAGGACCGCTTTAAGCTCTGATTTTTATTCACAGGATAAACGTATGCCTGAACTGACGGCAAAATGGGTCGAAGTCTTCAGCCTGGGTGAGGTACGCGCAGGCGTGCTCGACCTGCCGCGCCCTGCCTGGCCGGAACCGGGCCAATATCTGCCCATCCAGGCCCTTACAGCGTCGCCCGAAATCCTCCCAAGCCATCTCTTCCGGGTCGCCACAGACCCGGAGCGCCTGGCGCTGGCTCCGCTGCCAGCGAGTTGGCAGCCTGGTGATCGGGTGACCTACTTGCCGTCCCACGGGCAGGGATTTCATCTGCCACCCTATGCGCGCCGGTTAGCGCTTTGTGCCATCGGGGTGGACCCCAGCCGGTTATTACCGCTGATCCCGCCCGCCTTGGCCCAGAATGCCACCGTGACCCTATTCTCCAGCCCCCAACCCTCCCCCGATATCCTGAGCCGAATTCCCTCCGTCGTGGAAATCGCCCCACTGAGTGCCCTGGCTGATAACCTGACCTGGCCGGATTGGCTCGCCGCGGACCTGCGCCGGGAGGCCCGCCCCCAACTGGATCAGCTCCTGCCGGAAGGCTCACTCCCCTTTGAAGGACAAGCCCTGGTGCGCACGGCCATGCCCTGCCACGGGGTGGGCGAGTGCGGGATCTGCACGGTGGAAACCCGACACGGGCCCCGGCTGGCCTGCTCGGATGGGCCGGTCTTTGACCTGGAAGAGGTGCTGCATGTGGCTCGCTGAGGATGCACCCATCCGCAAGCAGGACCTTTTCCTGGAGAAACCCTTTGTCAATGCGGCGGGGATGCTGGGCTTTGCGCCCGACCCGCACACGATGCCCTTCCTCGGGCGGCTCGGGGCTTTCATCACCAACCCGGTCAGCCGCCGGCCGCGCCAGGTCGCGGGCAGGCGCTGCTGTTTGCCCTTCCCGGGCGGATTCCTGCTGCACACCGGTCTGCCCAATCCGGGCGTCAGCGCAGTCCTTCAGAAAAATCACCGGCTCTGGGCCGCGGCTGCGCTGCCGGTCATCGTTCACCTGCTGGTCGAAGAACCGGCGTCACTGGCGGAAATGATCCGCAAGCTGGAAGGGATGGAAAATATTCTGGCTGTGGAATTGGGTCTGCCCCCGGACTGCACGCTGGACAAGCTGAGGGATTTCCGCTCCGCAGCGGAAGGGGAACTGCCCGCGGTATTCTGCCTGGGGCCGGAGCAAATTCCGGTGTTATTACCCACCCTGCAGGAATTGAACCCAATTGCGCTCCATCTGACCCAGCCGCGCGGCGCCCTGCCCGTCCCGGAAGGGGAACTGGTCACGGGGAGGCTCTATGGCCCAGCCGTTTTCCCGGTGATGCTGAATGCAGCGCGGGAGGTGGTGAAATCCGGCCTGCCCGCGATCGTGGACGGGGGAATATTTGAGCAGAGTCAGGCGGATGCCCTGCTTGAGCTTGGCGTGTTAGCCGTAGGTTTAGGGGCTGCATTGTGGGGGATAAAGCAGTTGTAGGTCACGTGCCGCGCAGCGCACGTGACATTTTGATAAAAACCGGTGCTTACGAATCCCACATCTCCCCACAACCTTAAAGTTTCACATTATTTAAGTTTCCACGAGTCAAATATCACGCTCTGCGCCTCTGCTGAATCTACCCCTCTGATATAATCAGTGCAATTAAGTAAGGTGACCCGTTGGCCCGGATGCCAGGGCATAAAGGTGGAAGGTGGTGAAAGACCGCCACTGTGCCGCAACTGTAACTGGAACCATTCCAGAAGTCAGGACTCCTGCCTTACTTCAATGCAATACCCTTGTCTTTTCGAGCAAAGAGGCTGGTTTTCTAGGGGACCATTTGGGATTCCATATCTCATTCTCTTTGCAATACCAATTTAATAGGGATAACATGACCTTCAACAAGATTATTAAACGGGACGGCTCTCTTCAGGACTTCGACCGGCGGCGGATTGAACGTGCAATCAATGCAGCGTCAAAAGCAGTCAATTCGGGATTGGATATGGACTGGAGCGTCCGAATGACCGATTCCGTCCTGGCCACATTGGAAGAACGACACGCAAAAGGAGAGATTGACCTCCCCAGCGTTGAGCTTGTCCAGGATATTGTCGAAGAAACCCTGATCGAGGCCAACCAGTATCCCATCACCAAAGCCTTCATCCTCTACCGCAAGAAGCGGCAGGATTCCCGTTCCATGGAACGGATGATGCTGGATAGTGAAAAGCTGGTTGAAGACTACCTGAAGGTCATGGACTGGCGGATATCCGAAAACAGTAACATGAACTACTCCCTTCAGGGATTAAATTTCTATCTGGCATCAACCATCGCGGCGAAATATTGGCTCAACAAGATCTACCCGCCTGAAGTCCGGGAGGCCCATATCGAGGCCGCCCTGCATCTGCATGATCTCGGCGCGATCTCGGTCTATTGCTGCGGCTGGGATCTTTTGGACCTCATCACCCAGGGATTTGGCGGCGTTGAGGCAAAGATCGAATCCGCCCCGCCCAAACACTTCCGCACCGTACTCGGGCAGTTGGTCAATTTCTTCTACACCCTGCAGGGCGAATCGGCCAGCGCAGTCGCGGTCTCCAACTTCGACACCTTGCTGGCCCCTTTCATCCGATATGACGGGCTGACGCCCAAAGAAGTCAAGCAGGGGATTCAGGAATTCGTCTTTAACATGAATGTCCCCACCCGGGTGGGTTTCCAGACCCCCTTCTCCAATATCACCCTGGACCTCACCGTCCCTTCCCTCTTTAAAAATCAGCCGGTTGTGATCGGTGGCGAATACCAGGACACAACCTATGGCGATTACCAGGCAGAGATGGATATGGTCAATCAGGCCTTTTCCGAGGTCATGCTGGAAGGCGATTCCAAAGGCCGGGTTTTCACCTTCCCCATTCCAACCTATAACCTCACACCGGATTTCAACTGGGAGGATGACAGGCTGGAGAATATGTGGAAGATGACGGGGAAATATGGGATTCCATATTTCGCGAATTTCATCAACAGCGACATGTCCCCCGAAGATGCCCGGTCAATGTGCTGCCGGCTGCGGTTGGATAACCGGGAATTGCGTAAAAGGATGGGCGGGATGTTCGCTGCCGCGCCCCTGACCGGCTCGGTGGGTGTGGTCACAATCAATTTACCTCATATCGCCCACCTGACTTCTAATGAGACCGCGTTCAGGGATGAACTGAAAAAGTATATGGAAATAGCCAAAACCAGCCTGGAGATCAAGCGCAAGTTCCTGGAACAACTGACCGAACAGAAGCTCTACCCCTACTCGGCGCATTACCTCGAATCCATCAAGCTCAGGACCGGCCATTATTGGGGCAACCATTTTTCAACCATCGGTCTGATCGGTATGAACGAAGCCTGCCAGATGGCCGTTGGCGACAGAATCGACAGCCCAAAGGGGAAAGCTTTTGCCGAACGGACAATGGAATTTATGCTGGATGTCTTGGACCAGTTCAAGGAAGAGACCGGCCAGCTTTATAACCTGGAAGCGACTCCGGCTGAGGGCGCGTCCTACAGGCTGGCCCGAACGGATAAACGCAGCTATCCCGAGATTGTAACGGCAGGCACGCCGGACACCCCCTATTACACCAATTCCACGCAGCTTCCGGTTGATTTCAGCACGGATCTCTTCGCAGTGCTCGACCATCAGGATTCCCTCCAGACCAAATACACGGGCGGAACGGTGGTGCATATTTTCCTGGGTGAACAGCTTGATGACTGGAAACAGGTCCGCCTGCTGGTGCGCACCATCGCGGAGAATTACCGCCTGCCCTATTTCACCATTTCACCAACATTCAGCATCTGCCCGGTACATGGCTACATCCCCGGCAACCATGCCTTTTGCCCATATTCGCACAGCGAAGCCGAGCTGGAAAAGTATGGCGTTGAAATATCCTCTTAAAGTTAGGTTCCGATTATTCGTTTTTCTGAAAGGTGGCAAGATGGAAACTCAAAAGACCCAAATCAAAGAACACAAGATCCCTTGCGAAGTCTATTCCCGGGTGGTGGGCTATTTACGCCCTGTCCGCAACTGGAACAACGGTAAAAAGCAGGAATTTTCCGAAAGAATTACCTTTAAGGTTAAACAAACCCAAGACTAATGATCAAAGGCTGGGTTAAAACCACCCTGATTGATTTCCCGGGGCAGATCGCGTCTATTCTCTTTTTGGGCGGGTGTAATCTGCGTTGCCCCATGTGCCACAATGCCGATCTTGTGCTGCGGCCAGGGACCATCGAGGATATTCCGCTCGATGACATCCTAGTCTACCTGCGACAAAACAAGGGCAAGATCACGGGCGTGGTGGTCAGCGGTGGGGAGCCCTGTGTCAACCCCGGCCTGATCCCTTTATTGTCCAAATTTAAGGAAATGGGCTTTGCCGTGAAGCTGGACACCAACGGCTTTTATCCCAACATTCTGGGGGAAATCCTCGCGCAACATCTGATTGATTATGCCGCGATCGACATTAAGGCCCCACCAGAAAAATATGCGCTGCTCTGCGGGCTGCCCTCTGTGGATATGGATCGTTTCAAACAGAGCCTGAAACTCCTCATCGAGAGCAAAATTGACCACGAATTCAGAACCACCATTGTCCCCAATTTGATTAATCAAGAAGATGTGGCAGCCATTGCGCGCTGGCTGCCACATCAAAGTCACTATATCCTGCAGCAATTCAGACCGCAGGGTTGCCTGGACCCGGAATTTAACGACCTGATCCCTTATCCTTCCAAAACGATCCTGCAGATGCAAGCGCAGGCAAAGGAATGGTTAAATATAGTCTCCGTTCGGGGAATATAAATTCCTCAGAGTTCCTTCCGCAATTTCTTTGCAGCGCCGACCATCCCTTTCAAAGCGGGGATCACCTGATCCCATTCACGGGTTTTCAAACCGCAATCCGGATTGACCCAAATCTGATCAACTTTCAAATGTTTCAGGGCCAGCCTCAGTAGGCCCTCCATTTCGTCCTGGCTGGGAACGCGGGGGGAGTGAATGTCATAAACGCCGGGGCCAATATCGTTGGGATAACCCGTTTCATCAAAGACGGATAGCAGCTCCATCCTGGACCGTGAGGCTTCAATCGAGATCACGTCGGCATCCATGGCCACAATCGCCTGCATAATATCATTGAACTCCGCATAGCACATGTGGGTGTGGATCTGGGTCTCATCCCGCACACCGGATGAGGCCAACCTGAAGCAATCCACCGCCCAGGTCAGATACTCCTCCCAATCCGCGTGCCGCAGGGGCAGTCCTTCCCGAAAAGCAGGCTCGTCGATCTGCACAACGCTGATCCCCGCAGTTTCAAGATCCACCACTTCTTCCCGGATGGCCAGGGCAATCTGAAGACAGGTCTCGGAAGGCGGCTGATCATCCCGAACAAAGGACCAGGCCAGAATCGTCACCGGCCCCGTCAGCATGCCTTTCATCGGCTTGTCAGTCAGGGATTGGGCATAGCTGGACCAGGCAGTCGTCATGGGTACGGTCCGGGCGACATCCCCAAAAATGATAGGCGGTCGAACGCCTCGGGAACCATAAGATTGCACCCAGCCATGTTTGGTGAAACAAAAACCGGATAGTTTCTGACCAAAATATTCCACCATATCCGTCCGCTCAAATTCACCATGCACCAAAACATCCAGCCCGATTTCTTCCTGAATTTGAATGGTTTTGGCAATCTCCTTTCTCAAAAAGGCTTCATAAGCCCCATCCGAAAGTTCACCGCGTAGGTGAGAGGCCCTCATCTTTCGGACCTCCCGGGTCTGGGGGAAGGAGCCGATGGTCGTCGTCGGCAAAATGGGCAGACCTAACCTGACGTTTTGAATATCCTTACGGGAAGGATGGGGACTTTTCCGCTTGAACCAGGAGGTGTCCAAATCCCTGATTTGCTGCCGGATTTCGGGATTTCTGGTTCGGCGGGCATTCTTCCGCTGCTGGAGGATCGCCTCGTTTTCAGCCAACGCATCCTGAACATCCGCCCCTGTGACAGCCTTTTTCAATAGCTCCAGCTCAAAGAGCTTCTGCTTGGCAAACGCCATCCAGCTGCGTACTTCCGGATCCAGATCCGTTTCCAAATCCAGATCGTACGGGCTAAAAAGTAAGGAACACGAAGGCGCAATCAGCAGCTTCTCAGGGTCTACCTGCCCCACCGCCATCTCGATCATTGCCAAGGCACGGGAAAAGTTTGTCCGCCAGATATTGCGACCGTCCACCAACCCGAGGCTCAGGTGTTTGTCCCCTAAACCACCTGCCAGCACGGCCGGCAGTTGCTCCCAGCCCTGAACCAGATCAATATGCAGGCCCTCCACCGGCAGCCCCATTGCCAGATCGAGATTATCCCGCAGCTCACCAAAATACGTCGTCAGCATCAGCTTGGGCCTTTGCGCGCCAGCCAGAACCTCATAAGCATGAATCATGGCGGCCTGAGCTGCTTCGGAGAGATCCAAACACAGGAAAGGCTCATCCATCTGGACCCACTCCGCACCGGCCTCAGAGAGTTTGGCGAGGATTTCAGCATAGATCGGCAGCAGACCATCCAGCAAAGACAGGGGATCGCCCTCAAAGCTGGTTGGCTTACCCAAAAGCAGATAGCTGACCGGGCCCAGGAGCACCGGGCGGGTCAGGTAGCCCTGCGCTTTCGCTTCGAGGAATTCATCCACTGGCTTGGTACTGCTCAGCTCAAACTGCTGGCCGTCCTCAAATTCCGGCACAATATAGTGATAATTGGTGTTAAACCACTTGGTCATTTCCATGGCGGCGATGTTCGCATCCTCCGCCTGATAGCCGCGGGCCATTGCGAAATAGGTGTTCAGTCCCGGCTTTTCTTCCAGCCCACGGAACCGATTCGGTACGGCGCCGACCATCAATGACATATCCAGCACCTGGTCATAGAGCGAGAAATCATTGGAAGGCAGGCTATCCAGGTTGACTGATTTCATTGACTCCCAATTGGCCTTGCGCATCTCCCGGGCCACTTCTTCAAGTGCCGCCGCATCAATCTTTTGTTTCCAATAGGCCTCCAGCGCCCGTTTCAGCTCCCGGTGGAGGCCGATCCTTGGGTAACCTAAACACGCAGTTTTCATCAAAAGCATCTCCTGTAATTGACTTGAATCTAAGGATGCGGACTCGCCCCTTTAAAACAAAACGCTCAACCTTCAATGGATGAGCAGCAACAGTATTGATCGCACAATACGATAGTAGCCCATCCCTCAACCGCGAAGGGACCAGTCAGCATTTGAATTGCAGCCAGGCATTCGGACTTTCACCGTTGCGCGACAGTGTTGGAATTTCACCAAACTTTCCCTGTTCAGTTAGCCAGCCACGACGGACAGGCGCTGCAAATTGATTTGTGTTGAGTATACCATCAGAGGCCGGAGGATAGGGCCTGGGTGGGACGAATTGAACCGGGTGGGCGGGCACAGGACCCACCCCTACGTTTTTAGGATTAGCAACCCACATTAGAGCCCGTAGGGTGGGTTCCGTCTTTGAACCCACCAATTTGAGAACCAATTCGTTTTACCGTTCTCGATTTCCCAAAATCCATTTTCTTCGTGGGATTGTCACGTGTTCTGCGCGGCACGTGACCTACAGGATTTTATATATCTGGTGGGTTGGAACCCACCCTGCAACTATTGAAAATGCATGCTGATAACAAGATTAAGAACCCCTTCTTGCCCACTGCGCTTCGTTTACAGGCATCCTTCCCCTGAAACCAGGGGAAGGAGCGAGAATGGGGTCATAATCTCAGTTTAAAATATCCTTTTCATGACACGTTACATCAAATTTTTTATTATCATTACGACTACCATGTAGATCTGGGCGTGCGCGGCGCGGCAGGTGACCTACGGACGGGCGGGCACAACTCCCAAAGGAGGCAGACAGACCCATCACTGCGTTTTTAGGATTGCTTCCTTATACCACCCTGAGGCCTATTACCTATTACCTAATACCTGATCCCTGATTTCACCATTCACCTTTCACCATATTCCATTCCCCTTTCCTATTGTCAGACAATTGACAGAATCATAATATTTCGTTAAACTATAGTGGCAAGTGTCAGACAATTATTGTCTAGCCAACTCACCAAAACCCAGGTGGAGGGATATGTCTACCTTACTCATCAAAAACATTGAGATGCTGGTCACTATGGACGACCGGCGTCGTGAACTTCAGCACGCAAATATCTACATAAAAGACGGCTTCATCCAGGCCATCGGTGGCGCAGACGAAATGCCTACCACTGCGGATGAGGTCATTGACCTTTCGGGTCATATCGTCTTCCCCGGACTGATCAACACCCATCACCACTTCTACCAGACCCTCACCCGAGCGATCCCGCAGGCCCAGGATGCCAATCTTTTCAACTGGCTGACCACGCTTTACCCGATCTGGGCGCGGCTCACCGCCAAGGACATCCGAATCTCCACACAGACTGCGCTTTCGGAACTGGCCCTTTCAGGCTGCACCACAGCCTCAGACCACCTCTATCTCTTCCCCAATGACTCCAAACTCGATGACGAGATTGCGGCCGCAGGGGAAGTTGGTTTAAGGCTCCATGCCTCGCGCGGCTCGATGAGCCTGGGCGAATCGCAGGGCGGGCTTCCCCCGGATAGCGTGGTGGACACCGAAGAACAGATTCTGGCCGACAGCCAGCGCCTGATTGAGACCTATCACGATCCGAACCCCGGCTCAATGGTCCAGATCGTGCTGGCCCCCTGCTCACCCTTCAGCGTGACCACCGAACTGATGCGCCAATCGGCCAAGCTGGCCCGTGAATACGGCGTGCACCTGCACACCCACCTGGCCGAGACTGCCGACGAGGAGGATTTCTGCCTCGACATGTTCGGTCACCGGCCGGTGGCCTATATGCAGGAAGTGGACTGGATCGGCAACGATGTCTGGTTTGCGCACAGTGTACATGTCAACCATGACGAGATCCAGCTCTATGCCGACACCGGCTGCGGCGTGGCCCACTGCCCGAACTCCAACATGCGGCTTGGCTCCGGCATTGCCCCGATCCTCGAAATGCTCACCATGGGCGTGAAGGTCGGGCTGGGCGTGGATGGCTCCGCCAGCAATGACAGCTCACATCTGCTCGCCGAAGCGCGCCAGGCGATGCTGCTCTCCCGCGTAGGTGCGGGTGTGATGGGCGCTTCCCGCTCCAGCGATGATGCGCCCCCCTTGATGACCGCCCGCCAGGCGCTCGAAATTGCCACCCGCGGCGGCGCTGCCGTCCTCGGTCGGGATGATATCGGCTCACTGGAAGTCGGCAAATGTGCCGATCTCTTCGCCATCAATCTCCACCGGATTGATTATGCCGGTGCCCTCCATGACCCGGTGGCCGCAGCCCTGTTCTGCACCCCGCAAAAAGTGGACCTCAACATCGTCGGCGGCAAGGTGATCGTCAAAGACGCTCAAATGGTGACCGTGGATGAACCCACCCTGGTCAGGAAACACAATCAAGCCTCAGCCCGCCTGGTGAACGGCAGTTAAAGCAAGAGGGAATTAACCAAAAGGAACTGTAGGATAGACATCATGACAGAAGAACTATCAACTTATCAACGATTACAGAACGAACTTAGCGCGATCATTGAAAACGCGCCCAAGGGCACCAAGCTGCCTTCGGAGCCCAAACTGGCTGAGCAGCTGGGCGTCTCCCGAGCAACATTGCGGGAAGCCATGCGCACCTTTGAAAGCCAGGGCTTGCTGCGACGCCGGCAGGGCCTCGGCACCTTTGTGGTCGGCCCCACCCAGGTGATCGAGTCGGGGCTTGAAGTGTTGGAAAGCCTCGAAAAACAGGCCGAGAAGATCAACCTCGACCTGAGTATGGGCGAATCGGAAATCATCCATATCGAAGCTGACACCCGCCTGGCAAACAAACTCGAGATCCGCATCGGTAATCCGGTGATCGAAGTGCGGCGTGTAATCCTCTCCGAGGACGCACCCGTGGCCTACCTGGTGGATATCCTGCCGGAGGATGTGATCTCGCCGGACGCCCTGGAAAACAAATTCACCGGATCGGTGCTGGACCTGCTGATCCATCTCGGCGAACCTCCGCTTTCCATCTCCAAGACTGACATCGGCGCCATCAACGCCCCCTCGGATGTCGCCAAAGCACTGGACGTCCAGCGTGGCGACACCCTGCTCTTGCTCAAAGGTCTCTTATTTGACGACGACGGTAACCCCATTGACTATTCTTACAGCTACTTCCTGCCCGGGTACTTCCGTCTGCATATTATTCGGAAAATCGGCGGTGTGACCCCCTAGGGCGCACCCCTTTCAGTCAACTTACTGGATTTACAAAAGGAGTATTAGAACATGCGTAGCTTTTCAGGTCGTGACATTCTCTCATTAAAGGACTTCGAACGAAACGAATTCTTCCGTGTTTTCGAAATCGCAGAAGAACTTGAACCCATCGCCCGGAACCGGCAGAATACCGATCTACTCAAGGAAAAGACCCTGGTGACCGCCTTCTATCAACCCAGCACCCGCACCCGGCTGGCCCATGAAGCCGCGATGATCCGCCTGGGCGGCCAGGTGACCGGCTTCTCCGATGCCAAGATGACCCGCGCCGGCGATTTCTACCAGGAATCAATCAAAGACACCGTTAAAATGCTGGAGTTCTACGGCGATGTGATCGTGATGCGCCACTTCCAGCAGGGTGCACCCGCCGAAGCCGCCAAATGGGCGTCCATCCCCGTGATCAACGGTGGTGACGGCTGGGGCGAACACCCCACCCAGATCCTCACCGACTTCTACACCGTCCTGCGTGAGAAGGGCCATCTGGATGGTCTGAAATGGCTGGCCGTCGGCGATATGCGGATGCGCACCATGCACTCCCTGGCTTTCGGTCTGACCCAGTTCGATTGCCCGATCACCTTCGTTTCCCCACCGGAAATGTCCCTGACGGACGAGATGAAAGCCGAACTCAATAAGTACAGCCTGGATTACAAAGAGGTTGAACATGTTGAACAGGCGATTGCCGATGCCGACGTGATCCTGGTGGAACCCGTGGTCCAGCCCGACTACACCAAATCCCGCGATGAGCGCGATGGCGATGTGGGTATGACCCCCTCAAACTACAAGATCACCCGTGATCTGCTGGTCAACAAAGCCAAATCTGACGCCATCCTGCTGCACTCCCTGCCCCGCATGGATGAGATTCCTCCCGATGTCGATATCACCAAGTGGTCCCGCTATTGGCAGGAAGCCTTCAACGGCGTTGTGATGCGCATGGCCCTGCTGGCCCTCGTCCTCGGCGCAACCGAGTAATTTGATTCAAGATTCAGGGTGCCGTCATGCTCAAGGCACCCTGAAATAACTTAAGGAGATAACCTATGATCACCGATTTACGCGGACGTGACCTGATCAGCGACCTCGATTTCAGCAAGGAAGAGGTCGAAACCGTCCTGGATGTGGCTTTTGACCTCAAGCGCAAACGCGCCCTCAGTCAGCCGCATGCCTATTTGCGCGATAAAGTCCTGGGAATGCTGTTCTTCTTCTCCAGCACTCGCACCCGCTGCTCCTTCGAGGCCGGCATGGCCCAATTGGGCGGCCACGCAGCCTTCATCGAATCCAAATCCACCCAGATCTCCCATGGCGATACGGAAACCGAGATCGGCGAGATCCTCGGCCGCTATTTCGATGGCCTGGCCATCCGCCACTGCGACTGGGGCATCGGCAACCGCTATCTGAACCTGGTGGCCAAAGCCTCTCGGGTGCCCGTGCTGAACATGCAGGATGATTTCTATCATCCCCACCAGTGCCTGGCCGACCTGATGACCATCTGGGAAAAGAAAGGCCGTGACCTGCGCGGCAAGAAGATCGTCGTTTCCTGGGCCTATGCAGCCTCCTATTCCAAACCAATCTCAGTACCTCAGTCCCTGATCCTCCAGATGCCCCGCTTCGGGCTGGATGTCACCCTGGCCCACCCGCCAGAGTTCAAGCTGATGCCCGAGATCATGGACCAGGCCAAAGAGCAGGCTCGTAAATATAACACCGGCTTTGAGGTCGTGGACAGCATGGAAGAGGGCTTCAAGGATGCCGACATCGTCTATGCCAAATCCTGGGGCCCCCTGGTCACCACCGAAGACCCAGCCGAAATCACCAAGATCACTCAAAAGTACGAGAGCTGGATCACCGACGAAAAGAAAATCGCCCTGGCGAAGGACGACTCGATCTATATGCACCCCCTGCCAGCCGACCGTAACATTGAGGTGACCGATGGCGTGATCGATGGCCCGCATTCTGTGGTGTTCGATGAAGCCGAAAACCGCTTGCACGCCCAGAAAGCCGTCATGGCTCTGACCATGGCCTAAATTCAACCACTATAAGGAGAGAATAACCCAATGGAAAAAAAGGGAATCGCGGTCGTTGCCGTAGGTGGTAACGCATTAATTAAAGATAAAGCACATAAAACCGTTGGAGACCAGTTTGACGCTGCCAAAGAGACCATGGGCCACATCGTGGACATGATCGAAAAAGGCTGGGATGTGGTCGTCACCCACGGGAACGGCCCCCAGGTCGGCTTCATTTTACGCCGGTCCGAGATCGCCAAAAATGAGCTTCACGAAGTGCCGCTGGACTACTGCGGTGCGGATACCCAGGGCGCTATCGGCTATATGTTCCAAAAAGCCCTGCACAATGAGTTCCAACGCCGCGGCATCAAGAAGGATTCCGCAACCGTCATCACCCAGACCATTGTCAGCCAGGAAGATCCGGCCTTCCAAAACCCCAGCAAACCAATCGGCTCCTTCATGGAAGAAGCGGATGCCAAACAGCGCGAAGCCAATGAAGGCTGGACAGTGGTGGAAGATGCCGGACGCGGTTGGCGTCGGGTAGTTCCCTCCCCACTCCCCAAGGAAATCGTTGAAGCACCTGTGATCGATGCCCTGATCAATGCCGGCATCATCGTGGTCGGCGTTGGCGGCGGCGGGATCCCTGTGGTCGAATCGGAAGATGGCACCATCAAGGGTGTGGACGCCGTAATCGACAAAGATTTCGGCTCCTCCCTTCTGGCGGTCAACATCAATGCTGACCTGTTCGTCATCAGCACAGCCGTTGAAAAGGTGGCGCTGAACTTCAACACGCCCGACGAAGTCTGGCTCGATCAGATGACCGTGGCGGAGGCCAAGCAGTATATCAAAGAAGGCCATTTCAAACCGGGCAGCATGCTGCCAAAAGTCCAGGCGATCATCAAATACCTGGAGGCCGGCGGCAAGAAAGCCCTGATCACCGACCCCGAACATATCGGTGAAGCCCTCGACGGCAAGACAGGTACCTGGATCCTTCCTTAGTCACACCAAAGCAAGGGCTGCTATAATCAACTAGCAGCCCTTTTCTGCATTAATATCGAGTCCTGGTTTAAGGGAAAGACACTATGACACCCAAATTCTCACATTACCAATGCTCACTCTGCGGCGCCACTTACGGCCCTGACGAAGTGACCTACACCTGCCCCAAGGACGGCGGCAACCTGAACGTGATCCTGGATTATGATGCGCTTAAAGCAAAATTCTCCCCGGATAAATTCATGGACCTGCCGGAAGCCTCGCTCTGGCGCTATTTGAACCTGCTGCCTGTGGAAGACCCCGGCGGCCTGGGCACCCCGCTGCGGCGCGCCGGCTGGACACCCGTCTACCAACCCACCCGATTAGCCGAGAAACTCGGTCTGCAGCAGCTCTGGGTCAAGGATGAAAGCCCCAATCCCACAGCCTCCTTCAAGGACCGGGCCAGCGCCATTGTGGTGGCCCGCGCCAGGCAGATCGGTGCGGAAGTGACCGTGGCAGCCTCCACCGGGAATGCCGGTGCGGCCCTGGCTGGCATGGCCGCGGCTGTCGGCTCCAAGGCCGTGATCTTTGCGCCCCGAACAGCCCCACCCGCCAAGATTGCGCAATTGATCGTCTTTGGCGCGCAGGTGCTGTTGGTGGATGGCACCTATGACCAGGCTTTTGACCTGAGCATTGAAGCCACCGAGAACTTCGGCTGGTATAACCGCAACACCGGCTTCAACCCCTTCACGGCCGAAGGCAAAAAGACGGCCGGGTTTGAGATCTGGGAACAGGTCATCCGCCGCTTGCCGGAAGACAGCAAACCACTGACCGTCTTCATCCCCGTGGGCGATGGCAACATCATCTCCGGCGTGCATAAAGGCTTCAAGGACCTGAAAGCTCTCGGCTGGCTGCCCCAGATGCCCCGCATCATCGGCGTGCAGTCCGAAGGGTCGGCGGCCATAGCCAACACCTTCAACCAGGGCGATGAAGAGATAAAAGCCGTCAGCGCCAGCACATTGGCCGACAGCATCTCCGTTGACCTGCCGCGGGATGGCGTGCGCGCCGTCCGGGCCGCCCGGGAGACCGGCGGCACCTATCTGATCGTGCCCGATCAGGCGATCCTCAATGCGATCGCTGAACTGGGCAAGGTCGGGATCTTTGCCGAACCGGCTGCCGCCACCGCCTATGCCGGGCTGGTGAAAGCTGTGAATGAGGGTGTGGTCACCCCCGAAGACCCGGTGCTGGTGCTCAGCACGGGCAGCGGCCTGAAAGATGTCAAAGCCGCCATGCAGGCCGTCACTGAAGCTCCGATTATTGAACCGACTCTGGCAGCAGTCAAGAAGGTGCTCTCGTGAAAAAACCAACTTTTTCCATCATTGCCCCAATCTATAATGAACTCGAAAACATCCCCGAACTTTATCCCCGTGTGCGGGATGTAATGGACCAGACTGGTGAACCCTGGGAATTGATCCTGGTGGATGATGGCTCCAGCGATGGCTCCACCGATGTGATCCGTAAACTGGCCGAAAATGATGACCGGGTCCGCCCGGTGATCTTCGCCCGCAACTTCGGCCATCAGATCGCCGTCACCGCCGGATTGGATTTCAGCCGCGGTGCGGCCGTGATCATCATTGATGCCGATCTGCAGGACCCGCCCGAGGTGATGCTTGATCTGATCAAGAAATGGCGCGAAGGCTACGACGTGGTCTATGCCGTCCGGGCCGAACGGGAAGGCGAGACCTGGTTTAAGAAAACCACGGCCTCCCTCTTCTATCGCCTGATCTTCAAGATCACCGATGTCAATATCCCGCTCGATACGGGCGATTTCCGTCTGATGGATCGCAAGGTCGTGGCTGTGATGGACAAAATGCGGGAGAAGCATCGCTTCCTGCGCGGGATGTCCTCCTGGGTGGGTTTCAAGCAGATCGGTGTGGAATATAAACGCCATGCCCGTTTTGCCGGTGAGACCAAGTACCCCTTCAAGAAGATGCTCCAACTGGCGCTGAACGCCATCACCAGTTTTTCCTATTTCCCTCTCCAGCTTGCGACCTATGTCGGCTTCATTGCCGCCGCACTGGCCGTGCTGGCGATCCCTGTGGTTGCCATCCTGCGGCTCACCACCGGAACCGTCCTGTTGGGCCAGGCCACCACTCTGATCATCGTGCTCTTCCTCGGTGGGGTGCAGCTCATCAGCCTGGGAATCATCGGTGAATATATCGGCCGGATCTATGACGAATCCAAAGGTCGCCCACTCTATATCGTAGCCGAAGCACCGGAGGATATGGAAAACCCGGAAGCCTGAAAAACAGCTCTCACGCCGAATAATTCAATATTTACAAACCAAAATCCTTAAAAAGAGGATATAATATAAACGTAATTGTCTGACAAATACTAAGGAGTCCTTTTAATGGCAAAAATCGACCTCACCGTTTATCCTGATCGCCTGGAACGAACGATTCAACGCGTTCGTGAGCGCAACATCATCATCCCCACCTTCGCCCAAATGCGCAATCCCGAGCTGATCCCTGACAAGATCAAAGAACAACTGAAAGGCATTGGCCTCTGGGACCTGGATCCCCGCAACCTGTTCCGGATCACCTGGCACAACGAACCCAAAGCCAAAGGCGGCCTGTTCGGCGGCCTGAACTATATCGAGTTCCCCGAAAGCCTGACGGGCACCCCCGCCCGGATCGTGGCCCTGGTTGGCAAATGGTTCCCCACCGGTGCGCACAAAGTCGGCGCAGCCTTCGGGTGTCTGGTGCCCCGTCTGGTCACCGGTCAATTTGATCCCACCCAGCAGAAGGCCGTTTGGCCTTCCACCGGCAACTACTGCCGCGGCGGCGCTTATGACTCCGCCCTGCTGGCCTGCGATTCCATCGCCATCCTGCCGGAAGAAATGAGCAAGGAACGCTTTGAGTGGCTCGCCAGCATCGCCGGCGAAACCATCAAGACCCCCGGCTCCGAATCGAACGTCAAGGAAATCTTTGACAAGTGCTGGGAACTGCGCAATTCCGGTGAGGATCTGATGATCTTCAACCAGTTCGATGAATTCGGCAACTACCTCTGGCACTATGACATCACCGGTCACGCCATGGAAGAGCTGGTCAATCAGCTCGCCGGCCCGAAGGACAGCTATTGGGGCATGGTCTCAGCCACCGGTTCCGCCGGCACGATTGCCAGCGGCGACTATATGAAACAGAAATTCCCCGGCAGCACCGTCACCGCCTCAGAAGCCGTGCAGTGCCCGACCCTGCTGGAAAATGGCTTTGGCGCCCACCGGATCGAAGGCATCGGCGACAAGCACGTGCCCTGGATCCACCATGCCAGCAACACCGACTTCATCGTTGGGATTGATGACAACGCCGTGGTCAACCTGGCCCGCCTGTTCAACGAACCCGAAGGCCGCACCCACCTGGTGAATTCCGGTGTTCCGGCGGAATTGGTTGAGAACCTGGACCTGCTGGGCTTCTCCAGCATCTCCAACGTCCTCTCCGCCATCAAGGTCGCCAAGTATAACGAGCTGACCGAGAATGACATCGTCGTGACCATGCTGACCGACTCGATGGAACTCTATAACAGCCGTCTGAGCGAGATGCGCGAGGAAATGGGCGAATATTCCGAGAAGTCCGCAGCCGTTGATGACAACCGTTGGCTGAAGGGCATCGCCACCGATTACCTCGAGGACCTGACCTATATGGGCCAGAAACGCATCCACAACCTGAAGTACTTCACCTGGGTGGAGCAGCAGGGCAAGACCTACCAGGAAATTCAGGATCAGTGGTACAACCGGGAATATTGGACCGAGCTCCAGGCAGAGATCCCCGCTATTGATGAAAAGATCGAGGAGTTCAACGCAAAGGTTGGACTGCTCTAATCTCCCAATTCTCCCTTTCTAAGTTTCACAAAAACTCCCGGTCCAACATCTCCGGGAGTTTTTGCTTTAATTTGTTTTGTCGTTGCAAGCAGAGCAACGAAATCTTCAAGAAGAAAGCAGAGCGGAAAACAATCACCATTGATATGTTCACAGTGTGATTATGAGATTGCCACGCCCCCTTACCGGGGGCTCGCAATGCCAAAAATAATGCAGCGCAGCATGTGACCCACACCTCATTCGATGGAAGCTACCAAATTCCATGATAGAATCTCCAAAGACATTACAGCAAAGGGGAAAACATGAGCAGCATCCTTCCTGAAACAGCCCTGATCCTGGTCGCCATCCTGCCGTCCCAGCGCGATTTTGACATCGCGCGGCTTTTTGGCTGGTACCGCATTCCGCTGAAGAGCGCACCCAAAGTAATCTCTGTCGATTATCTCGCCTTCTACCAGACCAAAGCCTTTGGCGAGGTGGAACGCTGGCAGATCGCTTATGTTGCGCAGATCCTCGGCCATGAGCTGACCCGCCGCCGTGACCTTATCCGCGATGAGCCAGACCATCCCCGGGCTCAGGAGGAATATTTCAAGCTGGCGCTTGGCCCCCTCCAACGGCTGGAACGTCCGGTCCCGGCCGGCGATTGGAAGCGGATCACCTTCTTTTACACCACCGGTGAGCAGTTCCAAACGGCCCAATCGGTCAACGACCTGGTGATTAAAGCCCATGAGGAACGGGAGGTGCTCTGGCATTCCCTGCGCGAGCGCGCCCTTCAGGCCAACGAATACCAGGCGGATGCGCTGCCCGAATCCGCCCTTGACCCGGCCATCCTGGCCTTGTTGGGTTCAGTCTCAGGCCTGAGCGACAAGCTATAAAACACGTCTTCTTTTACCTGATATCTAATTCTTAATCCCATTCCCCCGCTTACCATCCCCCAATTAAAAAAACAACCGGTCAGTTTGCGGAAACCTGACCGGTATTTGTTTTCGATATAATTTAAAGTCTTACGACTTACAGGGGTAGGACATCCTTGGCCTGAAGGCCTTTGGGGCCTTGTTACACGGAAAATTCGACTTTCTGGTCTTCCTTCAGGGATTTGAAGCCTGAACCAGTGATCGCGGAGAAATGTACGAAAACGTCATCTCCCTGCTCACGAGCGATAAAACCAAAGCCTTTTGCATCGTTGAACCATTTCACGGTTCCAATTTCTTTTTCTGCCATTCTAATTGTTCCTTTTGTTAAAAATGTTGATTCGTGTGAAATCCAATTCGTGGATATAAAAAGCACCACCCAGTCTCCGCAAGTCTGGATGGTACCTACCGTTCCAAAAACTGACTTCACTTCACTATCCAATATACCATATAAAGATAATTTGTCAATCCATCAAATTTTCAATCTCAACAGCTTATTCCGCAGGAGTCAGCACACAGGTGAAATCTATTTGCACCATATTGCCCAAGCCATCCTCCTCCAAGAGGCCACCTGTGATCGTCACATCACCCTCATGGAAATTGACGTAGTACCCGCCTTCATCATCATCAATCCCATAGAAGTTATCTCTAATTTTTGGCAGGGCGTATGAATCATCAATTAGGAGACCCTCATCGGTAAACTCCCATAGCTTTTCATCTGAGTATTCGTCTTCCACGCCGTCCGAATAGAGACAATAGACATCGTATGAATGCGTGCCCTGATGAGCGGCCTCACTTGCAGTAAGATTATCCGCATCATCAGTGGCGGGCTTTGCCGTAGGTTGGCTCACAGGGATATCAAAGGTGCGCGCACCTTCGCCCACCGGGATCGTGCGGACAAAGAGCAAGTCTTCGCCGCGCAGCCCCACATCCAGGCCTTTCAGATAAACCAGGGAAACATCTTCCTGAAAGGCATCTTCCAGCGACTCCATAGCGAAGGTATCCACCTCAGTCACTCGCAGCAGACCGCTCAGACCCATTTCGGCATTGAATTGCCAGGGGTAATAGATCGTGACGAAATCCACCGCGTCCACAGGCTCGGTGCTGTCATTATCCGTAAAGATTTCACCATTGCGGAAGGTCACTTCATAGCCCAGGTGATCGTAATACCAGGTCTCCTCCCGCATACCATCCGAGAACATCAAGGTGAAACGATTCGGTGAGCCTTTGGCCAGCAGCATCTGCCGTTGCGCGCCGCTCAACGCCACAGGCTCCAACAGGGAGACGTCCGATATTTCAACATCGATCTCATCCGGCAGAGATGCCGCCAGATCGTCAGGTGACTCATCGGGGGAAGATGAGACAAATGGCAAGTTGCAAGCTAGTGAGGCCGCAACCAACATCAATATGGCCCATATATAGGTCTTTTTCATGTCGCTCCCTAATTAAGCACTGCGGTGCAAATGATGTCAACGGTGGTTGTCTGTCCATCACTATCGGTTTCAGTGAAAAATGATTGGACGCTATAGCCACCTGCTGTAAAAGTTAAGATTGTGCCATAAGAATTTTCATAAACATTAGGCCCCACCTTAGCGTAGAAACCATCCCCAGAGATGTTAGCACCCGCCGATGTAAATCCTATCGTCGCTGAGGTGGAAATACTATTACTTACTCCCTCGCTTTCGCACGTCATTGTGTAGCTATGGGTCCCCTGGTTAGCCTGCTCCGCCGAGGTCAATGTGACCGCAGTTCCGGTGTCACCCTCATCGCTGCTGTCATCATCTCCATCCTGATTCCAAAAATCAGCATCACCCGAGGTGCTACTATCATCATTATTGGCGTCATTATTATTACTGACATCATCAGCGGTTGCATCGTCAGCCAGCGAATCATCAGGAGCTTCGGGTTCAGCCACCCAATGGTTGGGGTCATCCTCAGAATTCTCAAATTCGCTCATAAATGTTTCGGTTTGCGGCGCTTCCCCTTTGAAGCCATCACAGCGGCCCGTTGGAGTGGGCGAGAAGGGCGAGGAGACATAGACCTCACGGGTCTGCCGGATATCTACATTCGGTGCAGAACTAATCCAGCCATGGGTCACCATGCGATCATAATCCTTGAGTCCGTCTCCATCAGTATCCAGATCCGTCAACCAATGGGCACAGAAGACATAATTTCCCT
>Ga0272443_10000868_pt1 | contig 49888 bp, 43 predicted proteins | sample SSMAcet12_FD_193581 | JGI IMG/M metagenome (GOLD analysis project Ga0272443, IMG submission 193581) | Marine sediment archaeal communities from Little Sippewissett salt marsh, Falmouth, MA, United States - SSM-Acet-12 | ecosystem: Environmental > Aquatic > Marine > Wetlands > Sediment ...
GTCAATCCCATCTGGAAACGGCGGCACTGCACGAAATTCAACGGCGTTTCCTACGTCACTCAGGCGGGCGCCGCGGCGGTCTATTCGCCCGCGGGGCAGAAACAGATCCGCGCGACCATCGACGTGTACATGACCAACGCCGCTCTGATCCGCGAAACGCTGGGCAAATTGGGCTACGAGATCTACGGCGGCGTGAACGCGCCGTACATCTGGCTCAAGACGCCCGATGGGCTGGGCTCGTGGGACTTCTTCGACAAGCTCCTACAGAAGGCCAACGTGGTGGGCACGCCCGGTGTCGGATTCGGCCCGGCCGGCGAAGGCTACTTCCGCCTGACCGCGTTCGCGCGGCCCGAGAAGACGAAAGAGGCGTTGGAGCGTTTCGCACGGCTCTAACAGGGATACGGCCAAACGTCGGCCACGGAGGACGCACGTGAGTTCCATCGCTAGGTGTATCGTTGTTGCTATCGCTGCGTTGTTCATCGGTACGGTTGTCGGCTCGGCCGGGCCGCAGGCCGTCGATGTGCCCAAGCAATGGCTCCAGGACTGGAATCACCCGCCGGCGACGTGCCGACCGCTGCAAATCGTTCATGGTGTGCCCGCGGCCCAGGCGACCCCCGAGGCCATGGCAAAGCTGAAGGACCTTGGGCTGGGCGGTGTCGTGGCGAACGTGGCGTTTGGCGCCTATCTGCGCAGCGCAGAGAACTGGCGCATTCTGGAGCAGGTGGTCGAATCGTGTAAGCAAGCGGGCCTGCGCGTCTGGATCTACGACGAGGATGGCTATCCCAGCGGCGCCGCCGGCGGGTTGGTGCTCGAAGGGCACCCCGAATTCGAAGCACTGGCGCTGACGTACGATCCAAAGCGGGCTGAGCCATTCGTTGTGCGCCCGGCCTACGAGCACACCCATGCCTCGAACAACTACTACATGGCGCGCCGCTATCCGAATTTGATCGACGACGCGGCAGTGGCGCGATTCATCGAGGTCACGCACGACGCCTATTACGAGCGACTGAAACCCTACTTCGGGACGACGATCGAGGCGTTGTTCACCGACGAGCCTTCGCTGATGGCCGTGAACATCGGCCCGCTGCCCGACAACGTGCGAAAGAAGGTGCGGGTGGCCGACCCGCTCGATCCGAACGTCCAGCCCTTGCCTTCGGTGCCCTGGGTGGCGGATTTGCCCGAGTTGTATCGCCAGCGCTATGGACAGGACCTGCTGGCGGTACGCCGCAGCTTGTTCACAGGCGATATGGAAGCCGACCGGCAGGTGCGCCGGCGCTATTGGGCGCTGGTGGGCGATCTGCTGACCGAGCGGTACTACGGCCGGATTCAGCAGTGGGCCAAGGCATACGAAGTTGCGTCTTCGGGCCATATCCTGTGGGAAGAGATGCTGATCCATCATCCGGCGCTGGAAGGCAACACACTGCAAGTGTTGGGCCGTATGGACATTCCGGGCCTGGATCTGCTGACCTCCTGGCCCGAGGCGGTGATTCATTCGGGGTGGTTGACCGTCGGTCTGCCTGCTTCGGCGGCGCTGCTGAGCGGCGGGCGCCGCGTCATGACGGAGGTCAGCGATTTCTCCGAAACCATGGCGGGCAAGGAACCCGCTTCGGTCGCGGATATGTGTACCACCGCGGCCTGGCAGGCGGCCCTGGGCGTGACGGAATTCACCCTGTACTACAATCGAGGTCAGCGCACAGCCCAGCAGTACAACGCCTACGGCACGTTTGTCGGGCGGCTCAATGCCCTGCTGCGCGAGGCACAGCCGGCCCCGCGCGTGCTGCTGTATTATCCGATTGCCGATGTCTGGGCCGAGTATAAACCGGTCGCCGAGAAGCTGACCCCTCAATCACAAGCGCCGCGCATCCAGCGTATTGCGAGTTCATTCATGAATCTGGGCCAGTGGATGACGGGCCGGCAGGTCTCTTTTGCCTTGGCCGACCATGAGGTGTTGGCCAGGGCCCGCGTCCAGGACGGCTCGCTCTGGGTCAACGATGTGCGTTTCGAGGGCGTGGCGCTGCCGGCGGAGGTTGACGTGCCTGCCGGGGCGCAACAGGTACTGCGACGCTTCGAGGCCGGTGGGGGACGCGTGCTGCGGATGACACCCAAAAGGAAGATGACCCTATCGTCGCTGGAGAGTATCTACGACAGCGACATTCTGGACAAGCCAGCGGACCGTGTGGTGGTGGGGCGGTTCACGCGGGCCAGCCGGGAACTGCTGGTGGTGGTCAACGTCGGCACCGAGGCTTGCGAGTGCACGATCTCGGCGCCGGATGCGGCGAAATGGCTTGTCGCCGATCCCGCGACCGGTACAATAGGACCGGTTCGGGTCTCAGGGCAAGACCGCATTTCCGTCTCGCTGCCGGGGCGGGCGACTCGCGTGTTCATCGGGCCGGCGCCGGCCGGCGATGGACGAATCAGGATGGAACCGACAGCTTCTTGAGGGGCAGGACGCATGACGGAGTCGACGACGGCGTACATCGGATTGGGCAGCAACCTGGGGGACCGCGAGCGGGTGATGCGCGAGGCGCTCCAGAGCCTGGGACGCAGCGGGTACATCGAGGTCGTGCGCAGCAGTACGATCAAGGAGACGGCGCCGCTGGGTCCGTCGTCGCAGCCGTACTACCTCAACGGGGTCGCCGAGATCCGCACGACGCTCAGTGCCGCGGAGTTGCTCGATGCCATGCTGAGGACGGAAGAGATCCTCGGGCGGGTCCGGCGCAGCGCGTGGGGCCCGCGGACGATTGACCTGGACCTGTTGCTCTTTGGCGACGAGATCATCGGCCTGCCCGATCTCATCGTGCCGCATCCGCAGATGCATTTGCGTTCGTTCGTCCTGGAAGGACTCTGTGAGTTGGATCGCGATCTGGCCCATCCGCTGTTCGACGAGCCCGTCGGTGAGTTGGCCCGGCGTCTCGGGGGTGGCAGCTTCTCCCTCGATCCGCTGGTGCCCCAACTGGTCAGCATTGCCGGTCTGATCGGGGTCGGCAAGACCACACTGATGAATCGCCTGGCGACGGCGCTCGATGCCGAAACGGTGCTGGAGCCTTACGATAGCAATCCTTTCTTGCCTAAGGTCTACGCAGGCCAGCGGGAACTGGCGCTGGACTCGCAGCTCTATTTCCTCGTGCATCGCGGCGAGCAACTCAATGCCAAGGTGCTGTCGGCCGACAGAGTGACGCTCACGGATTACGTGTTCGAGAAGGAACTGGTTTATGCCAGGCGTCTGCTGGAGCCCGAGCAGTTGGGGTTGTACGAGCGGATCTATGAGCCGTTTGCCCAGCGGGTGGCCCGGCCGGTCGCGGTGATTTATCTCCAGGATGAGCCGGCCCGGTGCTTGGAACGCATCCATCAACGCAACCGTCCGTACGAGCAGGAAATCACGCTGGAGTTTCTGGAGACGCTGCACGCCGATTACGAACAGCTCTTCGCGAACTGGACTGATTGCCCGATCATTCGCCTATCGGCCGCCCAGGTCCATCCCGATGATCCGGCGGCGCTGGAGCACGTGGCACTGCAGGTCAAGGCTTACGTCGCCTCGCAGGGGCAGGTGGCGGTCGGGTGAGATCGGCGTGAGAGGATGGCAGAGATGCAGGTTGCCAGAACAGTAGCAGAGGTCAGAACATGGGTTGCCCAGGCCCGGAAGGCTGGCAAGCGGATCGGGCTGGTGCCGACAATGGGGGCTTTGCACGTGGGCCATGCGTCGCTGATCGACGCGGCCACGGCCCGTTGCGATTTCGTGGTCGTCACTATCTTCGTCAATCCCACGCAATTCGGACCGGGTGAGGATCTGGAGACGTACCCCAGGCCCTTCGAGGAGGATGCGGCCCTCTGTCTCCAGCACGGCGTGGATGTTATCTTTGCACCGTCGCCGGAGGAGATGTATCCGCTCGAGAACGTCACGTGGGTCACGGTCGAGAAGCTGACCGACCCACTGTGCGGACGGTCGCGGCCCGGACATTTTCGCGGCGTGACTACCGTTTGCACGAAGCTGTTCAACATCGTCATGCCCGACATTGCCTTCTTCGGGCAGAAGGACGCCCAGCAGGCGCTCGTGATTCGCCGCATGGTGGCCGACCTGAACCAGCCTTTGGAGATCGTGGTCTGTCCGACCGTACGCGAATCCGACGGGCTGGCTGTGAGCAGTCGCAATCGCTATCTCGATGAACAGCAGCGGCGTGACGCGACCGTACTCTACCGGGCGCTGCAAGCGTGCCAGGAGATGATCGAGGCGGGGCAGAGAAATGCCGACGAGATTCGCGGCGCCATGATTGGCGTGCTGCGCGAGGTCCCGGCGCTGAAGGTCGAGTACGTCAGTCTGGCCGACGCCGAGAGTCTGGAGGAGCCGGTGCAGCTTCAAGGCCAGATCCTGGTTGCCATCGCCGCCCATCTGGGCCCAGCGCGCCTGATCGACAACTTTCTCCTCGACGTCCCCGATCAGTAGTCTCTGAACTTCTGCATCCACGCGGGCCAGTCTTCACGACGCACCCCGCCGGCTGAGGTCCAGCGACCGTGTGTGTCGAAGCAGGGGCCCCAGGGAAAAGTCCAGAGCTGCTTGAGGCCCACCTTGCGTACCGATCCGTCGGCGAAGAGCCCATTGACACCACCGTCGTGGCGGTCGATACAGTAGTCATGCATCATGCCCAGAGAGTAAGACTCGACGATATCGGGACTCGCCGGGGGTGGAGTTGCCGCCGATGTGAAACTCACGTACCAGAGGCCATCGAGGAGCACGGGAATCTGCCCGCCGTGTTTGTCGCGAGCTGCGGGCTTCCAGTGGGATAGGGGAATGTTCTCGCGCGGCACCGGGGGACAGTCGAAGGCCCAGTCGTTCGCGGTATAGCTGCCGTGAGGCGTCTCGACGCCGTAGGGGCCCCAGGCCATGAAGGTCCGACCGGCGTTGGACCAGTCGCCGTAGCCGGCCGGGGGGCCGGTGAGATGCCGCTTCGTGGCCGAGGGACAGAACACGACGTTGTGCGTATCGCCCGCGTAGGGGCGCAGGACGTTGCACCAGAAGTTACGATCCCAGTCGGAAGTCGGGTCCCACGTGCCGCCCGTCTCCATTCGGTAGGCATCGCTGAGGGGCATGTGGTTGTCGTGGTCGAGGGTGTACTGGGCACAGGCCAGACCCCATTGCCGCAGGTTCGACCGGCAGCCAACCGCCTGGGCCTGGCGCCTGACGCGCTGCAACGCCGGCAGCAGCAGCGCCATCAGTAACACGACGATGGAAATCACGACCAGCAATTCGATGAGGGTGAAGGCCTTCCCGCTGGTGATGCGCCGCCGAACGCGAGTTGACATCTTCCCGCCGCTCATGCTTTCTCCCTGTCAACGCACTTCGATTGTATCGGTTGTTCGTGGGAATTGTCAATGAAATCCAGCGATCCCGGCCGGCGCCGACCGGGCGGGGAACGCCCTGTGGGCGCTCGTAGGAGCAGGCCACTGTGCCTGCCCGAATCCGCGCTGACCCAACCGCTGGGAATTCGGGGCCTGGGCAACCACAGGGGGTTGCCCCTACGGGTTTCCGTTTGGTTTGGGTCATATCCGGGCTGGACAGGGCGGGGCAATGCGGTATAATGCCCGATGGTCGAGTCGTGAACGTCTGAACAAAAAAGAAAAGAGAGGCAATGCTGGTTAAATTATTGAAAAGCAAGCTGCACCGGGGCCGGGTAACCGAGACGCGGCTGCATTATCCGGGCAGTATCGAGATCGATCAGGCCCTGATGGACGCGTCCGGGATCGTGCCTTACGAGGCGGTGCTGGTGGCTAACCTCAACAACGGCAGCCGGCTGGAGACGTACGCCGTGCCGGCCGAGGCCGGTTCGGGCAAGATCGTGGTCCTCGGGGCGGCCGCCAACCTGGCCGAGCCGGGCGACATTGTGATCATCATGTCGTTCGCCCTGTGCGAGGCCGGCGAAGTGGCTGCGCACAAGCCCAAGGTCGTGGTCCTGGACGAGAAGAACAACATCGTGAAATAGCATCCGCCTTCATGCCGGTGCGAGGTCGAGACGATAGGGATGTCGGACAACCACACTGCGAAACGTAAGCTTCGTCGGGCGGCCCAAGGGGGGCCGGTACCCTTTTTCATCCCCACGGGTGGCTGCTATCTACGATTCGGTCAGGAAAAAAGGTACCGGACACCTTTGATGGTGGAACGGTAGATGCATCCTGAACTGATCGAGATCCCCATCATCCACGTCACCGTCAAGAGCTATGGTTTGATGATGGTCGTCGGGTTTCTGGCCGCGGTGACGGTGATCCGCCTGCTGAGCCGGCGCTTCACGCGGGACCCGCAGCACATCACCAACGCGGCGCTCTACGCGCTGATCGCGGGTGTCGTGGGCGCGCGCATCTTCTTCGTCGTGCATTACTTCGACCAGTTCCGCGACGATCTGCTGGGCGTCTTCGCGATCTGGCGGGGCGGGCTCGAGTTGTTGGGTGGCGTGCTGCTGGCGATTGCGGTGATTCTGCTCTACATCCGCTACCACAAATTGCCTCTGCGTCACTACCTCGACGTGTTGGCGGTAGGTCTGATGGCGGCGCTGATCTTCGGGCGCGTCGGCTGTTTCCTGAACGGCTGCTGTTACGGCAAGCCGACGGACCTGCCCTGGGGTGTGCGGTTTCCCTACGGCTCGTTTGCCTATCGCAGCCAGGTCGAGCCCGACCCACAGCGCAATCGCCTTGAGCCGCACCTGCATCTGCCCGAGGAGTACTTCGGGTACTTCGATGAGAACCAGGCGTACGTGCCCGACCTGAAACCGAAAGAGTTCCTGACGCCCAGGCAGCAGGAGGAAGTGACACAGGGGCAGTATCGCTGCCTGCCCGTGCATCCGACGCAGCTCTATACCTCGCTCTCAGCGCTGCTGTGCACGCTGATTCTCTACGGCGTCTGGCGGCGCTCACAGAAGTGCGAGCGAGCCGGCCGGTACCCCTTCCTGACCAAGCCGGGCTCGGTGTTCAGTCTGATGTTCGTCCTCTATGGCATTCTGCGCTTCAGTATTGAATTGGTGCGCGACGACAACCCCTACGAGATCGGCACGCTGACCGTTTCGCAACTGATCGGCATCGGCCTGGTCCTGCTGGGCAGCAGCCTGCTGGTCTTCTACACCCTCGCGCAGCCCGAGACTGTTGAAGCGGAGGGATCCGCTCCGTCACCTAGCTCGGCGCCGAAGCCTGCGAAAGCCACCCAACGCACTCGGCGACACGCGTCGCCGACGCAGAAATAGTTGCGAATCCCCTGCACAAAATGGTAGAATAGTACGTAATTGAGGAAAAGAAGGCGGGCGTCGCAGGTGCTCATAAGCTAGCCGTCATCATACGTCTTTTCCTTACCCTTCATACCCCGCCGGCCTTCACCCATCCAGGGACAGGATCGATCGCATCCGCGCCCCATCCGCGCGGCCGTGCCGGAGGTATGTCGTCATTATCCATTCATGAAGGAAGCGAATCATGGCGCCGAAACGAAGCAGGCGAATCGTAGGCGGAATCTGTTTGATGGTTCTGAGTCTGTGTGTGATCGGGCCGGTGCGGACCATCACCGTTAGCGAGGATGGTTCGCGTGAATTCGACAACATCCAGGCTGGAATCGACGCCGCCGTCGATGGCGACACTGTCCTGGTCTATGCGGGCCTCTACCGGGGCGAGGGCCGCCGCGACCTGGATTTCCAGGGCAAGGCTATTGTCGTCAGGAGTCTGGACCCGAACGATTGGAACGTCGTCGCCGACACGATCATCGACTGCCAGGGCAGCGAAAGCCAACCGCATCGCGGCTTCCATTTCCACAGTGGTGAAAGGCCCGACTCCGTGGTCGAAGGCTTGACCATCACCGGCGGACACGCCGAAAGCTACGGCGGCGCGATCTTCTGCGAGGCTGGCAGCGGGCCGACGATCAGCAAGTGCATCATTGCCGACAACACCTGTGGGATCGCCCCGACTGGTCGCGCCATCCACCCTCCCGGTTTCGGAGCGGGGATTGCGTGTGTCGACCGCAGCGACGCCACTATCAGCCATTGCATCATCTCCAGCAATTTCAATTTCTCTCTCCGGTACGAGTCGGCCGGAGGTGGCGTGTACTGCGACGTCAGCGCGCCGCTGATCTCGGATTGTATCGTCGCGGGCAATCAAGCCCGGTCGGGAGGCGGTGTCGTCGCCGGGGCGCGCGCCAATGTTACCGTCCGCAACTGTATCATCCGATAAAACACGGCCACCGAGTCCGGCGGAGGACTCATGTCCAACGACCGGCTGAAGGATCAGGGGGTGGTGGTCGAGAATTGTCTGTTGCTCAACAATCGCGCCGGTGTCTGCGGGGGCGGCCTGTACTCCTACTGGGACCTGCTCACCATGTCGGGTTGCCTGATAGCCGGCAACCGGGCCGGCGACGGGGGTGGGGTCTTTCTTTCAGCCGGCAGATCCTGACTGGTCAACTGCACCGTGGCCAATAACCACGCCGTCATGCATGGTGGTGGCATTGCGTGCGGTCACGGCGGTCGCTATGATCAAGCTATCCTGGAGAACTGCATTCTGTGGGGGAACACCGCAGCGCTGGGCGAGCAGGCCTCCTTGTCTAACCCCCAAAATATTCTCGGGTGTGTTGAACTGGATATCAGTTTCAGTTGCATTGCGACCGGCCCCAACGCCGGCTTCTGGGATGGCAACTTCGAGTGGGCGCTCGAGGTGGGCAACAGCGGCAACATCGACGTCGATCCTTGTTTCGTCGATGCCGGCGCCGGCGACTTCACCGTGCTTCCCCATTCGCCTTGCATCGACGCCGGGACGAACAGTCCCTCGGCGCCGCTGCTGGCGACAGACATCACGGGTGCCTCGCGGTTACTGGACAGCGACGGGGATGGGCTTGCCACGGTCGATATGGGCGCGTATGAGGTCCCGCAAAGCGAGGGGATCGTCATATGGCCCTCGACGCGCGACTGCTTGTTCATTGTCGAGGAGAACGACCAGGCGACGCAGACAAGGACGCTCACGATCAGGAACCGCGGCAGGGGTGTGCTGAACTGGCGCGTTGCGAGTGATTGCACGTGGTTGACGGTTCGCCCCGAAGCGGGCGTTTGCGGCGAGCAGGCAAACGCCATCGTGCTTGAGGTAACCAGCAGGGGCTTGGCAGTTGGAACCTATGTTTGTGAAATGGTCATCTCGGATGCAGCCGCTATCAACGACGGCGAGGCCATCGTCGTGAGGCTCCGGGTGCAGGGCCAAACCGTTCATGTGCCCGGCCAATTCGATACGATCCAGGAAGCGATCTGCCATACGGCCGACGGGGGCATGGTCCTCGTCGCCGATGGAGTCTACACGGGCTCGGGCAATCGGGATATGAGCCTGGAAGGACGCCCAATGACGATCCGGAGCGAGAATGGGCCAGACCTGTGCATCATTGATTGCGAGGGCAGGGAACGGGATCCCCACCACGGTTTCGAATTCTACCACGGGGAAGACGCCAATTCCGTCATTGACGGCCTGAGGATCACCAACGCCATGGGCGCCGGTGCCGCCGTCCGCTGCGAAGGAAGCAGCCCGGAGATTCGGAACTGCCACATCGTTGACTGCCGCGGCATGGGCGGTATTGCTTGCGGTACGTGGACGAGCTGGGCCGGAGCCAGCCCCTGGATCGTGGATTGTGTCATCAGCGGCAACGAGCGGTACGGAATCTACTGTTACGGGGGGCAGGCCAATCCGACAATCTCGGGCTGTGTGATCAGGGTAACAAGGACGATGGCATATACTGCTATGGGAGCAGCCCAGCGATTAGGGACTGTGTCGTCAGCCGCAATGGTCGATTCGGAGTCCATTTCAATTATGAGACCAATGCGGAGGTCAGCGGCTGCCTCATCTCGGGAAACGGGACAGAGCGCTGGGAGAGAGGAGGGGATGCGAGTGGAACGCCGGAGGATCCGAGCGACGATGTTTGGGTCGATGGGGACTACCATCTCAGATCGCAGGCGGGGCGGTGGGATCCGGTCGCTGCCAGATGGGTATTGGATGAGGTGACCAGCCCGTGCATTGACGCGGGGGACCCAAACAGCCCGGTCGGCACCGAGCCGGAACCGAACGGAGGCCGGGTCAATATGGGGGCCTACGGTGGTACCACCGAAGCGAGCAAGTCCCCCTAAGAAGCGTCTCTGGGGGCGATAAGTGCGTGACCTGCGCCGATGGCAGGGGATTCCGGCCGGCTGAGGCGGTCACGTCGGAAGGGCTCTGGGGCCGGGAAAAAGGGCTTTTAGGGCATTCCGCGGTGGGGTTCGGCGCATTTTGCGGGGGCATTTTCGGTTGAACATTGCTCTGGATTACCGATAGTATATATAGCACGATTTCAACACTCGGCAAGGGCGGCTTTAGCTGGTATCAGAAGAGACGTTATGGGGCTATACGACAGAGATTACACGCAATCAGGCTCGCGACAGCAGTTCTACGGGGCACCGCAGATGCGGTTTAACCTGCCGCGACTGACACCGGTGGTCAAATGGCTGCTGATCGCCAACATCAGCGTCTTTCTGGCGAGCGTTTTCATCCGCCCGGTGGGGGATTTTCTGGAGGACTGGTTTGCGGTTAACGCACAGTCGTGGTTTGCGAGGTTGCAGTTCTGGCGGATCTTCACCTATCAGTTTCTGCACGATCGCAACTGGATCTGGCACATCTTCATGAACATGATCGGCTTGTACTTCCTGGGTCCGCCCCTGGAGCGGCATTGGGGCAGCCGGAAGTTCCTGCCGTTCTACCTGTTGTGCGGGGCGGCCGGCGGTGTCTTCTACGTGCTGTTGGCGACTGTCGGCTTTCTGCCGGGCGAGATGATGATCGGGGCCTCCGGGGCGATTCTCGGGTTGTTGTCCGCCTGCGCGATCATGTTTCCGCAATTCATTATCTTCGTCTTCGTCTTTCCCGTGCCGATCCGCGTGGCCGCGGTCTGTTTCGGCTTCGCGTATTTGCTGATCGTGGTGACCAGGCACGGCGGCAACGTCGGGGGGCACGCGGCTCACTTGGCCGGCATGGTGGCCGGCGCGGCGTACGTGCTGCTGGAGCCTCGACTGAGCAAGTACAAGCTGAGGGTGCAGGCCGGCTCCTGGGAGAAGAAGGCCGAGGCCGAGCGCAAGCTTCAGATCGAAGTCGATCGTATCCTGGCCAAGGTTCACAATTCCGGCCTGCACAGCCTGACGAGCCGGGAAAAGAGGACTCTCAAGCGGGCCACGCAGGAAGAGTTGCGGCGTAGCCACACCCAATAAGAAACGGCCCCGCGAACGAGTCGCAAGGCCGTACTGTCATGTCATGCTGAAATGTTGCGAGCGCTGCGCTAGTCCCACTTGAACCGCATCTTGCCCTCGGTCAGTGCCTCCACCCGGCGGCGGATGTTCTCCAGTCTGGTATCGGCATCCTGCCATTCAACGATATCGTTCTTGCTCTTCTCGATCTGTCTCTGGAGGTCTCCCAGTTTCCTCTGGAGCTCTTCGTAGGCGATTTCCTTGCGGCGTACGATCAGATCGTACCGGCGGGCGACCACTTCCTGCAGGTCGCTGCCGAGGGCCTGTCGCTTGGCCCCGGAGCGTTCGTGGCGGAAGCGCCGGATCAGCTCATTCCGCCTGTCCTTGAGCAGGAGATCCTCTTTGAGCAGGGCACCGAGCTCGGGATTGTTATTGTCGGCGTCGAAAATCAGCCCGTACTTGCCCTCGAGGTGTTCGTAGCTCTTGACGTAGAGTTGCGGGTCCTTCTCCTTGAGCTTGGTCAGCTCTGCTTCCTTGTCGGGGTAATTGGTCTTGAGCCAGGCGATGAATTGGGTCTGTCGGCGCTGTCGCCAGGCCTCGAAGCGTTCGCGACTGATCTGCTCGATCTCTTTGCGCCCATGGCGACCGAGCTCAGACTTGAACTGCTCAAAGTCCTTCTTACGCAGCTCGGCCAATTCCCTGGCTTTCTCGGGGTCGCGCTGCCGGATGCCCTTCATGATGCGTTCGATGGTCTCGTCGTCGAACCAGCGATGCCACCGCGGTCGACGCGACGGGCCAGGGCTGTCCTCCCAGATGTCATCCGTGGTTTGCCCTGGAGAACTGCCCGCCAAGGCCAGAGAGACGCCGCCGGCTAAGAGCATCAGGCCGACGAGCAGGGCGGTTTGGCGTCGCTTCATTGCTGCTATTCCTTCCAGAATTCCGTATTGATCTGCATCAGTTCCATCTCGACGTCGTTCAGGGCACTGGCCCCGATGCTTTCGCCGTCGCCGGCTTCCAGGGCTCGCACCTGGGCCTCGATCTGCTCGATCTCGGAGGCGAAATAGGCGATATCATAGTCGTCGGAGGCAATATCATCGCTTTCCCATATGGCGGTGGGAATCAAGGCGGCCCGGCTCAGGTTCGGCTGCGATTGCGGCGCACGGGTGAGGTAGCCGATCAGGGCGACCACGATGACCGCGGCTGCGGCGGCAGCGACCCGATAGAGAGGATGCGCGGTTCGATGGTGCTCGGCGAGCCTGTCGTTGATCTGAAGCTTGATCCCAACGATGAGCTCGGGCCGGGGCTGGGGCGCCGGGTGGTCCCGGAGGATTTCCTCGCCGGCATGCACCTCGCTGGCGGCCCGCTCGGCCTCCGCCAGCGGCACGAAACGCTCGAAAAGCACTTTCAGATTGTCTTCATCCCGGTTCTTCATGCATTCAGCCCTCCATGAGTTCGCGGAGCTTCTTGAGCCCGCGGTGCAGCTTGGACAAGGCCGTGCCCAGCGGTTCGGACCGCAACGCGGCGATTTCCTTGAAACTCAATTCCGAGTAAAAACGCAACATGATCAATTCTCGGGTGTCGTCATCCAGGCGGTTGAGCTGGATCTGGAGTCGATCGAGCTTCTCATCTTGGCCATCACTACGCGGCGAGCCCGTTGGCACCGCCTCTAATTCGGTCCGCTTGGCATCCAGCAGTTTCTTGCGACGCTGGCGGGCCCGCAGGTGGTCATGAAAGATATTGGCCGCGATCCGGAAAAGCCAACTCTCGAAAGCCCCACCCTTATAAGACCCGATCTTCTCGACCAATTTCACAAAGAGCTCGCTGAGCAACTCTTCGCTGAGGTCACGGTCGCCCGTGAGCCGATAAAAATAACCATAGCAGCGAGGCGCGTAGATATCAACCATCTGCGCGAAGCTGTCGGCGTTTCCCGATTTACAGCCTTTGATGACGCGGGTTAGCTCAGCAGCTTCAGCCATCTATTCCGTTCACTGACAACCAGCAAGACGCTATTGATAAAGAGTTTATTGCAGGAATTCGGCGGGAACCGGCACCGGGCAGTCACGTCGCAGGATCGCCCGTATCAACTCCTCGCCGACGGGATAACCCCAGATTGCGGCCGGCATATCGCCGTGGGAACTCGGCGTGGCAGCGCGGTGGCGGAGCTGGCCGCTAGGCGGACCAGGGCGTGTCCTGACCTTCGCCTTCGTCCTCTTCCTCGTCCAGCTTCCAGCTCTCCGATTCTTCCATCTCATTGATCTCGCGCTGCACGTACTTGAAGATCTTGTCCTGGAGGGGGGCGAGTCGGCCGTACGACCGCAACATGCTCTGGTAGCTGGCCAGGAGCATGTCGAGCCGGATCAGTTGCCATTTGGCGAGGCACTCCGGCTCCTTGATGTTCGAGAAGGGGTCACATTTGAACGTCTTGTGTCCGTCCGGCCCGATCTCGCACAGCTCGCATTGATCGCACTGTAACATGTTTGCATCCCGTCTGCCGGTATGACCGAGCGATCGAGCACCGGAGGACGCGCCCCAGATTGTCACCGGGTCGCCCTGTCGCGCCACGCTCGCTGGCGGGTAGAACCCACGCGCCGGCGACAATTGCGGTTTTTATCTCTTTACAGGAGGACATCTCTACGGTAGCATCATATTATACGCGGTCGAGAGTCAGAGGAACAAAGATTTTCTGTTTTGTTAGAGGATTCCATGAGCAAACCAAGACGTCGAAGGAAGATTGGCAGTAAGAAGAGACGCACACGCTGGAAGATCCGACATAAGATCAGCTAAGCGTCCTGGGCATATCTGTTTGTTATCACCCTGTAGCGTATCCTCACGCCGGGCGGAATGGGTCGTGCTGGTGGGGCGATCAAAGACATGAAGCACTTCCGTGTAGTGTTCCAGCCTGACGACAGAGAGGTGTCGATTCATCAGGGTGCGACCCTTCTGGAAGCGGCCGGCCAGGCCGGCATTGTGCTGAGCACGCCCTGTGGAGGCAAGGGGACGTGCGGCAAGTGTCTCGTGCAACTTTCCCCCTCCGGGCAGCACGTGCGTGCCTGCCAGCACACGGTGGAGCAGGACCTGGTGGTCACCGTGCCGGCGGCTTCACGCTTCTACGAGCACAAAATCCTCACTGACGGCGGCCCCGGTGCGGTTGCCGTGCAGCCGACGATTGTGGAGACATATCGTGCCGCCGGTGTGGCGGGGGCCATTCTGGGCCTGGCGGTCGATATCGGAACCACGACGGTGGTGGCCAAGCTCCTCGATATGGCGGACGGGCGTTGTCTGGCGACGCAAGCGACCGTCAATCCGCAGACGCGCTACGGGGACGACGTGATCAGCCGGATTCACTATGGCCAGTCCGAGGCGGCGCTGGCGGAGATGCAGCAGGTCATTATCGACGCGCTCAACGCTCTGATTGAGCCGTTGTGCCGGACCGCTGGGGTCGACGCCGAGTCGGTTCGCGAGGCGTGCATCGTTGGCAACACGACGATGAACCACATTCTACTGAAGTTCCCGGTCGCGCAATTGGGCCAGGCCCCCTATCGGGCCCATTCCGTCGCGGCGCACGACCTCCCTGCGAAGGAACTGGGCTTGCACCTGCATCCGAGCGGCAACGTCCATACCGTCGAGAATATCGCGGGTTTCGTGGGTTCCGATACCACGGCGGTGGCATTGGCGGTCGATATGGACCAGGTGGCGGGGGCGACCCTGGCGGTGGACATCGGGACCAATGGCGAACTGGTGCTGGCCGTGGGCGGGCGACTGTACGCGGCCAGTTGTGCCGCCGGTCCGGCTTTGGAAGGGGCACGGATCAGGCATGGTAGCCGAGCGGCCGAGGGGGCGATCGAGGCGGTGGTGGTCGACGATGGCGATGTTGCCCTGGATGTGATCGGCCGGGCGGCGCCCCGCTCGATTTGCGGCAGCGGCCTGATCGACGCTGTGGCAGTTCTGGTTGAATTGGGCGTTGTTGACGCCACGGGGCGTTTCGTGGGTCCGGCCGAGGCGAGAAAGACCTGTAGCGAGGCCGTGGCCGCCAGGCTGCTGGAGGTCGACGGCCAAGGGGCTTTTTGTCTGGCTTGGGACGAACGCACGGGGCAGCCAACGGTGGTGTTGACGCAGAAGGACATTCGCGAATTCCAACTGGCCAAGGGGGCGATCGGGGCCGGGATTGAACTGCTGCTGCGCAGAAGCGGCATCGGGGCCGGCCAACTCGACAGCCTGCTGCTGGCGGGCGCGTTTGGCAACTACATTCGGCCCCGCAGTGCCGTGCGTGTGGGGTTATTGCCTGATGTTCCGCTCGATCGCATCCATTTCGTGGGTAACGCGGCCGCTGGCGGCGCCGAGATGATCCTGCTCAGTCAGGAGTGTCGCGACCGAGCAGCGGCACTGGCCGAAAGGATTGAATACGTCGAGATCGCCCACGAACGGCAGTTCAATGAGGTGTTCGCCGGAGCGATGTTGTTGGAGCCCCAGGCTGGCGGCGGCAGCGACTAAGCGGCCGGCGTAAAGGTCAGCAGGTAAACGAGATAGCCTCCGTACGCGGCCAGCAAAACGGCGCCACTGAAACGTCCCACGACCCGTCGGCCCGCAATGGCGGCCAGCGCGAAACCCCCACTGACCGCGACCATGATCCAGAAGTCGATTCCCCCGGCAAAGCGCGGCCCAACCCGGAACGGCTGGACAATGCCGGCCGTGCCCGTCACCAGGAGCGTGTTGAAGATGTTCGAGCCGACCAGGTTGCCGACGGAGATGTCGTGGTGACCCTTCAGAGCGGCGACCACACAGGTAATCAGTTCTGGAAGAGAGGTGCCCACTGCCATGATGGTTGAGCCGATGACCGCGTCGCTGAGGCCGATCGCTGTCCCGATTGTGACGGCGCCGTTGACAGCCATTTTTGCCCCCAGCGAGAGTCCAACCAGCCCCAGGACGATGAAGATGATGTTTCTGGATACGCCAGGATGGTGGCTGTCTCCTGCCGGTGGTTGGGCGGCGGAATTCTCCCGCATCTGGCCCCGCGCCGTCCGTGCGGTGTAGACGACCATGGCCGCGAAGATGCCTATCAGGAGGAAGCCCTCCGGCCGGGACAGGGTGAGGCTGTGCAGGATGGGCCACAGGAGCAGGGCCACGAAGAACATCGCCGGGACCTCACGCTTGAGGGTCCGGGCCTGCACCTGGAGCGGACTGATCAACGCCACGAGACCACCGACCAAAGCGAGATTGGCGACGTTCGAGCCGTAGACGTTGCCGATGGCGATATCGCCGCGGGCATTGATCACGGCGGCGATGCTCGCGGCGGCCTCCGGGGCCGACGTGCCCATGGCGACGACGGTCAGGCCGACCACCAACTGACTGACCCCCAGTCGTTCAGCGATCCCCACGGCGCCCTGGACGAGGACATCAGCGCCTTTCCACAACAGGATCAGGCCGCCAATCAATAGTGCTATGGCCAATGGCATCGCATCTCCATCTGTCTCGCACACCACGACCCCCGCGACGCGCAACCAGAGCGGCGCTGCGTCGTGGGCTGGAGGGGCGCCTCCTCCGGGCGAACCCCGTTAGATCTTGCCGACAACGAGACAGGCGTTGTGACCGCCGAAACCAAACGAATTGCTGATCGCAATGTCGACCTTGGCCTCGCGTGCCTTCAGGGGCACGTAGTCCATCTTGAGATCGCACCGTTCGTCCTGGTTGTCCAGGTTGATGGTGGGCGGGATAATAGACTCGTTGATCGCCTTGACCGCGGCAATCAGCTCCACCGCAGCGGTCGCACCCAGCATGTGTCCGAGGCAACCCTTGGTGGAGCTGACGGGGATCTTGTAGGCCTGCGGGCCGAACACGGTGCGAATCGCGGTGCTCTCGGCGATGTCATTCAGTTCCGTGCTGGTGCCGTGGGCGTTGATGTAGTGGACATCCTCCGGATTGATCTTGGCGTCGGCCAGCGCCACCTTCATGGCCATCGCCGCACCGGCGCCGTCCGGCAGCGGGGCGGTGATGTGGTGCCCGTCATCGGTTGCGCCGTAGCCGAGCAATTCGGCATAGATCTTGGCCCCACGCTGCTTGGCGTGCTCGTATTCTTCCAGGACCAGGATGCCGGCGCCTTCGGCCAGGACAAAACCATCGCGGTCGCGGTCAAAGGGGCGCGATGCGATAGGGGGGGCGTCGTTGCGCAAGCTCAGCGAGCGGGCGGCGCAGAACGAGCCGAGTCCAATCGGGGTTACGGCTGCTTCCGAGCCGCCGGTGATGGCGACGTCGCTGCGGCCGCTGGCGATGTTCCAGAAGGCCTCGCCGATCGTGTGATTGCCCGACGCGCACGCGCTGGTAACGGCGAAGCACGGCCCCCGGGCGCCGAACTGAATGGCGATATTGCCACTGGCGGCGTTGGCCATCAGGCGAGGGACACAGAAGGGAGAGACTTTGCTCGGGCCCTTCTCCAGGAGCCGAACATGCTGTTCTTCGATCTCCTTGATGCCGCCGATGCCGGTTCCGACGATGACAGCCATGCGGTAGGGGTCTTCCTTGGGGAAGTCCAGGCCACTGTCCTCGACGGCTCGGATCGAGGCCGCGACAGCATACTGGGCAAAGCGGTCCATGCGCTTGGCGTCACGCCGGTCCACGTATTGCGTGACATCAAAGTGCTTAATCTCACCGGCGAACTGTACGGTAAAGGCGGAGGCATCAAACGACTCAATGGTCGAGACACCGCTTCGCCCTTCACACAGCGCAGCAAACAACTCATCGACGGACTCGGACAGCGCAGTAACACACCCCAAGCCCGTTATGACAACTCGACGTCTATTCATAGCGAACTTATGTGCTTTCTTTCTTCTTGGTTTGGGCTACGTTGACGATGTACTCGACAGCGGCGCCAACGGTCTGGATCTTCTCAGCCTCTTCGTCGGGAATGCTCATGTCGAACTCGTCTTCGAATTCCATGACCAGCTCGACCGTATCCAGTGAGTCGGCATTCAAGTCGTTGATAAAGGACGTCTCGCGGCTGATTTCAGATTTGTCAACGCCCATTTGTTCGCTGATGATCTCGATCACCTTATTCTCGATCGCCTGGACATCCACCTCGTCGATACTCACTTGTTGATCCTCCCTAATACACAGAGACTTCTAACGTAACACCGTCGGCTGATATCAACAAAATATCACTGTACATGACCCCCACCCTCGTACGAATTTTGGCCGGTATCTTACCGATTGAGCGGGGTTTACACAAACATTTTCTTAACTTTTTTTACATGGCCATGCCGCCGTCGACGCAGAGGACCTGGCCGGTAATATAACCGGCTTGGTCACTGGCGAGGAAGGCGACCGCCGCAGCGACATCCTCGACGGTGCCGAACCGTTTGACCGGGATGACCTCCCTGGCGGCCTTCTTGACGGGTTCGGCCAGGACGTTGGTCATGTCGGTCTGAATGAAGCCCGGCGCGATGCAGTTGGCGGTGACTCCTTTCTTGCCGATCTCCCGGGCGATCGATTTGCTCATCCCGATCAGTCCCGCCTTGCTGGCGGCGTAGTTGGCCGATCCGGCCTGCCCCATTACTCCGGCCACGGAACTGATGTTCACGATGCGGCCGAATTTGTTGCGGATCATCGACCGGGCAGCCACTCGGGTCGCCGTGAAGGCGGCCCGCAGATTCACCGCGACGACCTTGTCGAAGTCGTCGTCGTCCATCTGGATCATCAGCTTGTCGCGGGTGATACCGGCATTGTTGACGAGGACCCCGATGCCGCCGTGCTCGGTCGCCAGCGCTTCCAGGACCTCGGTCAATTTGGGCGTATCGGTAATGTCGACGCAGTGGGTGAGAACCTCGAAACCGGCCTCCTGCGCGGCCTTCTCCAAATCCTGGAGCGGGCCTTCGAGCAGGTCGAGACCGGCCACGATGCGCCCCTGTCGCAGTAACTCGAATACGATGGCACGCCCGATCCCTCGAGCGGCCCCGGTGACGACCGCCAAGCGTTTGTCAGCCATCCTCACAACCTCCCATCACTTTCATCTGGTTTGCCGCGTAGCGTCGGGTTCGTCAGGCGGTGCCTACTGGGTTGCCAGCAGAGCCTGCAGCGCTTCGGCGCTGCTGACGTTGACGACACGCGTTTTTCTGTGGATTCGTCGCATCAGGCCGGTCAAGACGCGGCCGGGCCCGATCTCGTAGAACTGCTCGACTCCCTCATTGAGGAGTCGTTCCATACATTTTTGCCAAAGGATCGGGCTGGTCAGTTGCTGGGCCAGGCCGTCGGCAATGGCCGCCGGGTCGCTGTAGTAGTCGGCATGGATGTTGGCCAGGGTTTTGGTCGAGGCCGGCGCGGTGATGTCGCTGTCGGCCAGGGCTTGCCGCAGCGCGTCGGCGGCACCGGCCATCATCTCGGTGTGAAACGCACCCGCGACTTCCAGCCGAATGGCCTTGACGGCGCCATGCTGCGGCGCCAGTTCGACGGCTCGCTCGCAGGCGGCCACGGTCCCGCTGACGACGATTTGCCCGGGGCAGTTGAAGTTTACCGGCTCGAGCAGCTCGCCTTGCGCCGCCTCGGTGCACAGCTGCCGCACCTTGTCCTCGTCGAGCCCGATGACACTGACCATCGCGCCGTCGGTGGCGTCGGCGGCCGCCTGCATCGCCTCGCCGCGTTTCTTGACAAGCTTTAGACCGTCTGCGAAGGTGATTGCCCCGGCCGCATAGAGCGCGGTGTACTCACCCAGACTCAGCCCTGCGGTAATATCGGGCACGATGCCGGCCGTGGCTGATTCGGTGCGCATCACTTCGAGCAGCGCCGCCGAGGTGGTGAAGATGGCCGGTTGGGACATGGTGGTGGTATTGAGGGTTTCGGCTGGGCCCTCGAAACAGATCTGCCTCAGATCGAAACCGACGATGTCATTGGCCTGCTCGAAGACTTTGGCCGCGGCCGGGTAGGCTGCCGCGACATCGGCGCCCATGCCCACCAACTGGGCACCTTGGCCGGGAAAGAGAAAAGCGATACTCATCGTTCGTATCCTTGAACTGCGCTGGTTGTCAGCATTCCATCGGTTGCCGGGGACGATTTAGAACTCGATGACGTTCGCGCCCCAGGTCAGCCCGGCGCCGAAAGCCACGAAGATGAAGACATCCCCTTTCTTGAGTTTCCCCGCTCGGACGCATTCGTTAAAGGCGATGGGGACGGATGCGGCCGAGGTATTGCCATAGTCGGCAATATTGACGAAGACCTTCTCATCGGGCAGCTTCAGGCGTTTGGCGGCCGACTCGATGATGCGCGCATTCATCTGGTGTGAGACAAACATATCGAGATCGTCAACCGTCAAGCCGCAATGCTTGAGACCATTCTTGACCGAGTCGACGATGCGTCGGACAGCCTGCTGATAGACCTCGCGGCCCTTGATTTGCATGAACACCAGATTGGGATCATCCAACGGCTTGGGCGCCGGATGGCGCGAACCATGGGCCTGACAATTGAGCGCTTCCCAGTACTCCCCGTCGGCGCCCATCGTGCTGTACATGATCCCGCGTCCGCCGTCGGTCTTCCGCTCCAGCACCACGGCTCCGGCCCCGTCACCGAAGAGGATACAACTGGCTCGATCTTCCCAGTTCGTGATCTTTGTCAGGGTTTCCGCGCCGATGACCAGAGCTTTGTCGATACGCCCGTTCTCCATGAACTGCTGGACGATATGCAGCCCATAGACGAAGCCGCTACAGGCGGCTGCGAGGTCGAAGGCCCAGGCCTTCTTGGCGCCCAAAGCTTCCTGAACGAAGCATGCGGTGGAGGGGAACGGCATCTCCGGCGTGACGGTAGCCACGATGATCAGATCCAATTCGCCCGCTTCGACACCGGCGTATTCCAAGGCCTTTTTCCCGGCTTCGATTGCCAGGGTGGCCGTGGTTTCGTCGTCGTTGGTGACATGGCGCACCTTGATTCCCGTCCGCGTGGTGATCCACTCGTCGGACGTGTCGACCATGTGTGCCAGATCGTCGTTGGTTAGCAGTTTGGAGGGAGTATGGGCACCGCATCCGGTGATGACCGCGCGGCTGGAAGAGAGACAAAGCCGGTTTTCGTTACGCATCAGACGTCCTTACGTGAGCCTCCGAGAGACAATCGGTGATTTTTTCGTTGATTCGCTGCGTATAGTATTTCTTGGAGGCAAAGATGGCGTTGCGAATGGTGCGACTCTTGCTGCTGCCGTGGCAGATCAGGGCGGTGCCGTTGATGCCGAGCAGGGGAGCGCCACCGTACTCATTGTAGTCGTGTTTCTGATAGACCCGCATGATGATGGGCTTGAACTTCAGGGCCAGTCGGGCCTTCTCTTGCATCAGTTCCTGCTTGATCGCGCGAAACAGCCCGTCGACGGCCCCTTCGGTCAGCTTGAGGATCACGTTGCCAACGAAGCCCTCGCAGACGACGACGTCGCAGACATCGCGAAAGATGTCGCGCCCTTCGATGTTCCCCACAAAATTGAGGCGGTTGTCCGACCGCAGCAGTTCGCGGGTGCGTTTGACCACCTCGTTGCCTTTGGCGTCCTCCTGGCCGATGCTCATCAGGCCGACCCGGGGACTGGCAATACCCAGGATATGCTGCGAGTAAAGCGTCGACATCAGGCCGTACTGGTACAGGTTGATCGGTTTGCAGGCGACGTTGGCACCGACGTCACAGATGGTGACCGGGCCGGCGCTCATGGGGAAGACCACGGCAATACCGGGACGGTTCACGCCGGGCAGGGTGCGCATGCGCATCTGAAAAGCGGCCACGCACGCGCCCGTATTGCCGGCCGAAATGACCGCATCCGCCTGGCCACGCTTGGCCATTTTGGCCATCACGGCAATCGAACTCTTGGGCTTCTTGCGCAGACTCTCGATGGGCGCGTCGTCCATGGCCACCACCTCGGGCGCATCGACTACGCTGACACGGCCTTTCTTGAACTTCAACTCGGCCAGTTTCGACTCAACCAGTTCCTGCGGCCCAACCAGGACCACCTCGTCATCCTTATCGAGCTGAGGAACTGCTTCCAACGCACCGGCGATGATCTCGTCCGGGGCGTGGTCACCTCCCATGGCGTCTATTGCGATCCGCATCCCTAGCTAGCTTCCTCCTTGCCCAGCTTCAGCGTGATGGCCGGGTTGACATAGCCGCAGTTTTCACACGCGGCATGCGGCAGCTTCGCCTGGCCACACTTGGTGCACTGCGAATAGTTGACAGGCGTGAGCCTGTGGTGAGCCCGCCGGGTGCGGGTTCTGCTCCTGCTGGTCTTCTTATCTGGTAACATGACTGACGACTCCCGTTTTCCTGCTCAAAATTCGCAGAGACATTCCCTAGCGTAATGTAAAACTATCCTTAATAAACAACATCAGGATCTCTGTCAAGCCAAATATACCGATGTCGCATCGGTTTTGGGAATCCAGTCCCGCCCCAGCCCGGCATAGACCCACACCCACTCCGAGAGGGACCTGATTGTCAGGGATGCATCTGGTCTTGTCAACACCAGTACGAGGAATAAGCTGCAGCGCGCGCGGAGATTTTCCGAATGGGGAGGTTGCCCGGGCCCAGCGGCCCACTCAGGGGGCGACTGGGTGGGCTCTAACGGCGTTTGAGGGCAACCGGGAGACAGGCGGGAGCACTCTTGGACAACAGGCTCCCAGCCTCGATGACCACCTCCTTCTCGATGGAATGGTACCCGGGAAGTTCAACATGGAGGCTGTGGCGGCCAGGGTCGGCCACGAAGGCGTGACCGGCGGCCGTGAATTGCAGGGGCTCGACGGGACCGGCCGGTCCTTCGAGCCAGAGACGGGCGTCGCGCCGGGCCGCTCCGGCTTCGTCGAGCACTTGGATGTTGACAAACCCCTGCTGGCTGGCAGGCAGGGTCTTGAGATCGAGATCGATGGTCCGATGCTCGCCGCCCTGGAGCTCGAACTCAAAGAACGGCGGCACGCGGTAGGTCAGACTCCGGGCCGAGCCGATGCCGTATCGCCCGGGTGGTAGATCCGCGATCGCGAAGCTGCCGTCGGAGCCAGGGGAAAGGGTGCTGAACAACGTCCGCTCCTGGCGCCAGAACGTCAGTATGTTGTCGCCGGCGCTGGCCAGACGGCCACGGACCTGCGCTGTCGACGATGGGAGGGGCAGGATTAGCTCCCAACGCGAGAGACCGGCGTCCAGCGATGCCTCGTGGCGCCATTGTATCCCGTCGGTTCGCTCGAGGATCACCCGGTACTGCCCCGGTGCGACATCGTGGATAAGCCAAGGATTCCCGGGCTTTGCCGGCGGCTCGCCCAGGCGCACAGGGACGGGCCAGACGCTGTCCCGTTCGGCGAGAAAGAGACTTTGGATGGTCCAGGCGGAATCCGACTCGGAGTTGTCGAGGGTCACGGCCAGCGTCGAGGTGCTCCTGGGAATGATGCCGAGATCGAGGTCGTTGTCGGCCACGGCCATGGTGGCAATCTTCAGCCAGGCCTGGCGTTTGCCGCGATGCTGGTAGTAAATCGCGTGCGTCCCGGGCGCGACCCCATTGAAGACGAAAGCGCCTTGCTCATCGGTCATTGCGAAACTCGTGAAGGTGCGGACATGCGTGGCCTCGGCGGGGACCAGCCGCAGTTTCGTTTTGGTTTGGGGCACTCCGTTGACCACGACAACACCGGCGATCACCGGTGTACCGCCGAAATCGAGCTGGGTCACATGGTCGGCCCGGGGCACGACCGCCCGGCGAACCACGCCGAGCGTGCGCCAGGTGTCCGTCCGTTTGACGTAACATACATCCTCGGGCAGATGGGTAACACGGTAGAAGCCATTGGCGTCGGTGACAACGGAGGCCAGTCGCCAGACATTATCGAAATTGGAGTCTCCGTAGCCGTGGGCATTGTTGAAGAGGAGAGTCCGACCGGGTTGCGGCCGACCCTGACCGTCGTAGACCCGGCCCTCAACGGTGGCGCCTTGGCTCAGGACGATCTCGACGCCGGGCGTCGTGGCCCCTTCATGCACTGGGACATTTTCGATCATGCTGAAGGTATAGTCGGGATGAGTGGCCTTGAGCGTTTCGACGCCGGGCGGGAGGTTCTTCAGCACAAACCTGCCGTCGACCGTCTCGGCCGCGCCTTGCTCACTGGCGAAGGCGTCTTTGGTTTCCGGCGCGGCACCGGAGGCTTTGGAGAGCGGCGTGATCTTGGCGCCGGCAATGGCCTGACCCTGCTCGTCGACGACCATCCCGGAGATCGCGCCACCAGGAGCCAGCGCCACCTGCACGCGCGTTCCCTCGTCGGTGTTGATTGGTTCGCTCCAGGGCGGGGCGTAGCCGTCCGCCTGGATCTGCACCTTGTAAATACCCGGACCTACGGTGTCCAGGCTAAACCGTCCCTCTGGATCGTCGAACTGGATCCAGCGGTCTTGCTGGACATAAAGCGGCCCCCACAAGGTCCGCAGTTTCCGGACGCGCCCGGAAAAACGCGTGATGGGCTGGCCGGTCTTTGCATCGACGACGGCGCCGCTGAGTTTCGGCCTGGGCGCATAGGTCATCTCGACGACTAGGCCGCTCATCGGGGCGATGATGTTGCGGAGGGTCTTGTCTTCCATGTCCTGGCCGGAAAAGGTCAGTGTGTAGGTGCCCGGTGCCAGCTTGTCGATGTCGAACGTCGCCGTCCCATCATGGTGCATGGTGGCATTCCGCAGGGTGTGACCGCCTGTGCTCGAATACGCCTCGATACGAACATAGCCCGGCCTCTTATCGCCCACAAAGGTGATGGTCCCGCTGATGGAGACCTGCGATTGGGGCGATGTCTCGGGGATGCGCACGGTCAGAGGTGCGCCGTCTGCCGGCGGAAGCTCGGCACGCATGAGGATGCTGACGAGCGAGCCGTGGCCGTGGGGCACGTGGCGACGGACGTCGTAGGTGCCAGGGCTGACGTGTTCGAAGGTGAATGTGCCGTCGTCCGCGGTAGCCAGCCCATCGCCCGAGTAGCCGGAGTGCCACCACGCCGGCTGGAGGCTGAGCTTGACACCGCCGGCCGGGATGCCATCCGCATACTCGGCGTAGCCCGCGACGCCCTGGCCATCCTCCAGGACGACCGTGACTTCGGGAATCACGTTCGGATCGGGCAGTTGCACGACCGTTCGGCCCGGTGCATAGTCATACTTTGAGATGCGGCGGTATCCGCCGGAGACCTTCTCCCTGCCTACCTCCACCTTGTGCCAGGCGGTGACCAGGTAGTCGATCTGCCCCGGGGGGATACCGCCTAGCAGGACGTAGCCATTCGGGTCGGTAGGCCGCAGGTCGGCGAAGTGGCCCATGGCCCGGGGCGGATCGTCCAAGAGCGAGGTCACGACGACATCGGCCGCGCCGATGCCGACGCCGTTCTGATCCACCACATAGACATCAACCATGCACGCCTTGGGCAACTGGAAATCCTGCACGGTTTGCTTGTCGTTGGTGAGATTGACAACGACGTCATCGCGCCCGCGCCGGATGCCCACGTGTGTCAACGCATCGACCGAGATGTCGAAGTTGCCCGCCCGGTGGACTTCGTCGAAAGAGTAGAAACCATGCATATCGGTTCGTGTGTGAAGGATGCGTCCGCTGGCGATCTCGAGCAGGGCGTTGGGCACCGGCCGGCCCGTTTCGATGTCCGTAACCACGCCGCTCAGGACGCCCTGAGCCCTGAATTCTGGGGGCGCAGTTGTGGCCTCAGACGTCGAAATGGGGCGCGTGGGCACAGCGGACTCGAGCGGACTGAGATTCGTTGCTTCTCGTGCGATTGGCGCTGACGGCGTTTGTGTTTCGGGAGCAGCCTCGAGGGGTGTAGCGATGTCAGCAGCGGGCGAAGCGGCCGGCGCTTGGGATTGAGGTGACACCTGGGGTATCGATTGGACCGCCGGCCCACCGGGTGCGGATCTGTCGCGCATGCCGTGGACCCAGGCGACGCCGGCCAGGATGGCGATGCTTGCTGCCGCCAGCGCGATCTTCGTCCCCAAGCTGAGCACAGCGGTCGCCGCGGTCGTGGTGCCGGTGTGTGCCGCGGCCCCGGCCAGGGCGGCGATCACAGCGGTTTTGAACGCCTTGCCCGGTTTGGTCCCGGCGATGGTGGTCTCGACCATCGCGGCCACCTGGGCGCGGAGCATGCTGCGGGCGCGGCTGATGCGCTGGCGGGCGGCATTCTCCGAGAGGCCGAGCTGAACGGCGACTTGCCTGGTAGATTGCTGCTCGCGGTAGAAGAGAATCAGTGGTTCGCGCAGATTCTCCGGGATCTGGGCCAGGGCCTGACTGACGACAGCTTGCTGTTCTCGGGTCATCGCGATCTCCACCGGTCCGGATTCGTCCGAGGCTTGGCCAGCGGCTGCCTCCAACGGCACGACGTGGTCTGCGAGCCTGCGCTTTCGGTTACGCCGCCAATTCTGTCCCGTGCTGCGCGCGATACGGCACAGCCAAGGCCGGAACTTGGCCAGGTCCCGGAGTTGTCTTAGACCTTTCCAAGCCCTCAAGAACGTCTCCTGGGCCAGTTCTTCGCTTTCGCTGACATTGCCGGTCGCACTGTAGGTGATGGCGCAGACCAGCGAGGCGTACTTGTCGATGACCGTGCCGAAGGCTTGGGTGTCGCCGGCCAGGCTGGCCTTGAGGAGTTTGACTTCGCTCTTCGCATTTCCGAACATGGCAACCGTCTCCGTCATGGACCTCGTCGGGCCCGGACACTTTACCATCATAGAAACCGTTCGGCTCAAGGTGTGACTGAAAATATTCTTCTCTGCGTGTCCGGTCTACTAAGGCCACTGGAGCGACGGTTATCGAGGTGACACGATTGTCCCTGCGTCGGGCGTCGAGAGCGACAAATCTCTGAATTTCTCCGGATTCAGCGATGTTCTCAGGCCAGGGCTTGTGACTCGGACCGTCTGTGGCGGCTGCGGCGTTTGAGTTTAAGTGTTTTATTTATAAAGTTTTAACGTTGGCTTGGTTGGGCTTGCGGCGGTTTGCAGGTACGCCGGACCGATTTCGGGCATGGGGAATTTCTCGTTGAAATCGACAGGCGAATCCGTTATAAATGTCGGGTTTATGGATTGGCCCGAGGTTTCGTGTTCGGTATGGGCATGAAGAGCAGGGTCCCAGTACCGGTGCTTGCCGAAGAAGGAGCCTAACCGGCAATGAGGCGCTATTCAGGACAGAAAGCGCTCTACGAGGCGATGAGTCGCTCGGGCTCAAAGGCCAAGCGTAAGAGTGTGTTGGCACGATTGCGACCTCAGTTGGAGAAACTGCGGCCCCAGTTGGAAAAACTGTGTCAGATCGGCAAAAAGCCGGCCAAGGGACCGGTCGCGGGCGGTGAAGCAGTGCCCAGCAAGCCGGCTCCGGTCGTGCTCAAGCCACCCAAGGCGGTGGAGATGCCGGACGCGGCCCCGGCAGCGCCGGCGCAGACGTGGCTTCGTCCGAAGGCGATCCAGTACAACGACGGCCGGATCGAGGTGTCGTTGCCGTATCAGATCGGCATCATCATTGTGTTGGGTGTTGTGCTGGTGGTGCTGATGGGGTTCTGGTTCGGCCGTTTGATGGGCCGGATTGACGAGCGGTCGCGCTACGGTGGCGTATCGACGGCCCCACGCGCAGCGCTGGGCGGGACGCCCAGCCAGCCGTCGGCGCCGAAGGTGGATGCCGAATCGCAAGTTGCTGAATCGCAAAGTACGGGCTCACAGGGTGCCGAAACGCAGGGGACCGGAACGGTGGCAGCAGCGCCCGAACAGTCGAGTGCCGAGGGCTCGACCGGGTCCGCGACGGTGGCGCCGGACAGCCAGAACGATCATGTGATTGTCCTGGCCCATTATGAGACCGAGGACCAGTTGGAGCCGGTCCAGACGTTCTTCGGAAACAGGGGCATCATAACGAGTATTTACCCGTTGGATCAGTTGCGAAGCTATTTCGTGGCCAAGGGACTCAACGTCAACGTGCTGCCGAAAGGTGACGGGTTTCTGTTGGTCAGTACGTTGTGTGAGAATCCGGAGCGATCCGGTACGAACGGTTATAATCTGCGGCAGAGAATTGTCGAAACGGGCCGTCAATACGAACCCTCGCACGGGTTCCGGTCGTTCGGTTTCGATGACGTTTATGCAATGAAAGTTAGATAGCAGGAGAATGGTCGGATGTCGATAGATCCATCATTGAAGACGAGAAACGCACTGGCTCGGCACCGCAACGTGCTGTCGCGCGCCGAGCGGGTCACCGTGCTAAAAGACGAAGAACGGTGGTCCGAAGGGGACTCATTGCTGGGTTTGCCCAAGGTGGCCCATCGCAAGGCCGGCGCAGGCAAGAAGGCCAAGGGCCCCGAGGCCAAGGCCGAAGAAGAGGCCACCAACGCTGCGGCGGAATAGCGCTGGGCGTCGCACTTCGAATTCAGGCGGAACATGCCGAGCGACTGGTTCGGCATGTTTTCTTTATTGCGCGTGGTGATGGGTTGACCTGACCGGCGCGTTATGCGTTCTCGTCGCCCGCCTGCGCGGGGCCCGGACGGGTCCTCGGAGAGCCATGAAGAGGCAGCGGAATTCACAGGACAAGGAACTCGACCGCCGGTCGAGACGCCGTGTGCCTCTGTGGATTCGGCTGCTCGTGGCGGTGCTCAGTCCGGTCATCTTCCTGGTGGTGTTCGAGGTGGTCCTGCGCCTTGCGGGCTACGGGCAGCCCGACGGGTTTTTCCTTCGCGCCACGGGCCAGACCGTCTATCTGGCGAACCCCCATTATTGCGAACACTTCGTGCCCAAGGAACTGTCCCGGGCCCCTGAATCGGTCGTCCTGACAGCGAAGGGCAGTTCAACCGTTCGGGTTTTCGTTCTGGGGGGGTCGGCGGCCTTTGGCGATCCCGATCCGGCCTATGGGTTCTGCCGGCAGTTGGAGGTTCTGCTCAACGCCCACTGCGAGACCGTTTCCTTTGAGGTGGTCAACGCGGCTGTGACGGCCATGAACTCCCACGTCGCACGGCGCATCGCCCGCGACTGCGCCGCCCTGGAACCCGACGTCTTTCTCGTGTACATGGGCAACAACGAGGTGGTCGGTCCCTATGGACCCTCGACCTTGCCTGCGTCTCTGTATCGGCATCGCGCCTTCATTGACCTGAGCATCGCGGCCAAGAAGGAAAGCCGGCTGGGCCAGTTGATGAGCAATAGCATCCAAGCCTTGCGCGCCTCCGGCACCGCGCAGCGCAAGTGGATGGGGATGGAAGCATTTCTGGAACGGCAGATCGCACGCGACGATCCGCGTATGAACGCGTGCTATGGGCACTTCCGGGACAATCTGTGCGATATCGTGGCGACCGCCCGTGACAGCGGGGCGGCGACCGTCCTCTGTACGGTTCCCGCCAACGTGCGCTCGTGTCCGCCGTTTGGCTCGAAGCATCGCGCGGGGTTGACCGCAGCGCAGATGACCGAATGGGAGCGTCTGTTCGCCGAAGGGCAGGTTCTGGAACAGGCGGGTGATTTCGCCACGGCCCTGGTTCGCTATGAGCAGGCCGGGAAGATCGATGCCTCGCATGCGGCGCTGGCGTTCTGCACGGCCCGATGCCTGCATGCTCTTGAGAGGTCCGACGAAGCCAGGCAGGCTTTCGTCGAAGCCCGCGACCTCGACACGCTGCGCTTTCGCGCCGACAGCCCGATCAACCAGGCCATCCGCGCCGTGGCTCAGGCGGTGCCTGACGACGGCGTGACCCTCTGCGATTTGGAAGAATATCTGGAGACGAGGTCGCCTGACCGTCTGCTCGGCGCCGATCTTCTCGCCGATCACGTTCACCTGAACTTTCGGGGCAACTTTCTGGCCGCGATGGCGGCGCTGGAGGCCATCACCCGGGTGCTGCCGGCTGCTGGGCTCCGCACCCCGACGGCCTCGCGCGATGAGCTCTTCTCACTGTGTCGCAATCGCCTGCTCTACGATGACGGCGAGGCATATCGCCTGGGGATGGTGATGTACCGGCGCAAGACGCTGCCGCCGTTCGCGGGGCAGATCGATCACGACGGCGAATTGTCCCGGCTGCGTACCGACCTGCTGACCGTCTGCGCCCATCTCAAGGATAGGCAACTGCCCGAGGCGTGGTACCAGGCCGGGGCCGAACAGGCGCCGCTGGATCCCTATGTCAACGTGCGCTACGGAGAGTATTTGCTGGGCCAGGGGCGCGTCAATGATGCGGTGCATGGATATCAACGCGTCCTGGCGGCGCAACCGTTCAATGGTCCCGTCCGTATGGCGCTGGCGGAGGCGTTGGCCGCGGGCGGCATGCAGGACCAGGCGGTTAAGGTGCTCACCGAGGCACCGGGACCTGGTGCAGCCACCCGCAGGGAAGCGCTCACGACTCTGGGAACGTACTACGTGACGAACCAGCAGATCGCCCAGGCGCGCGCCGTCTACCAGGAATTGGGCAAACTGGCTCCGGATGATATCGATGTTCTGGTGAACCTGGCGGCCGGCGCCCTGAATGCGGGGCAACTGGAGCAGGCCAAGCGGCATCTGGATCGGGCCCTGGAGGTCGCACCGGACTCGGCGCAGGCGATGATCAACATGGGCAACTACTATGCGAAACGGAACGAGCCGGACAAGGCCCGGGAGTGGTTCGACAGGGCGTTGACGGCCGAACCCTATAACTACCTGGCTCACGTTGGGCTGGGTATTCAATCGATTCGGCTCAAGGAGATTGGCAAGGGGCTCGAGCACATCAAGGAGGCGGTCGTCCTGAAACCGGATTTTGCGTTGGGCTACCAGCTTCTGGCGGAAGCGTGCCAGCAGTTGGGGCAAGCGGAAAAGGCCCGTCAATACCGTCAATTGTGCGACCTGTTTCGCCCGGACCAGAATGAGGGCCGATCGTCGGTGAACCCGCTATGAATATCCTGGGCATATCGGCCTTCTACCACGATAGCGCTGCGGCTCTGGTCGTCGACGGAGCGATCGTTGCGGCCGCGCAGGAGGAGCGCTTCACGCGGGTCAAGCATGATTCGGGGTTTCCTTCTCACGCGGTGAAGTACTGTCTGGAAGCGGGAGGGCTGGAGGCCGAGGCGCTCGATTTCGTCGTATTCTACGAGAAGCCCCTGGTACGCTTCGAACGGCTGTTGGAGACCTATATCGCCTATGCCCCCCGGGGTTTCCGGCAGTTCCTCATGAGCATTCCCCTCTGGCTGAAGCGCAAACTGCACATGCCGCGCGAGTTGGACGAGGCGTTGGGAGGTCGGTACCAGGGTCGATACGTCTTCACGGAGCATCACGAATCGCATGCGGCCAGTGCCTTCTTTCCGAGCCCCTTCGAAGAGGCGGCGATTCTGACGATGGACGGGGTCGGAGAATGGGCGACCGCCAGCTTCGGCACCGGGCGGGGCAACCAGGTCGAACTTCAGCAGGTGATTCATTTTCCCCACTCGCTGGGGCTGCTGTATTCGGCCTTCACCTACTACACCGGATTTCGGGTCAACTCGGGCGAGTACAAGCTCATGGGACTGGCTCCCTACGGCGAGCCTAAATACCACGATCTGATCCTGAAGGAATTGCTCGATCTCAAAGAAGACGGATCGTTTCGTCTGAACATGCGCTACTTTCCCTATGGGTACAAGACCGTAATGGTGGACGGGCGGTTCGAGCGCTTGTTCGGGGCACCGGTACGCCGACCCGAGAGCCCGATCACTGAGCACACGATGGACGTGGCCGCGTCGATCCAGTCTGTGACGGAGGAGATCATGCTGCGCATGGCCCGGCACGTGCATCGGGTCACGGGCATGGAGAATCTGGTCTTGGCCGGTGGGGTGGCGCTGAATTGCGTCGGTAACGGGCGCATCCTGCGCGAGAGTCCGTTTGAGAACATTTGGATTCAGCCGGCAGCCGGCGACGCGGGCGGCGCCCTTGGGGCGGCACTGTTTGTCTGGCACCAATTGCTCAACCATGAGCGTCAGGTCGACGCGCGCGACCGGCAGGGTGGCTCCTTGCTCGGGCCGGCGTTCGAGGATGGAGCCGTCAAGGCGTTCCTGGATGGGGCGGGTGCTTCGTATCACGCAGTTGAGCGAGAAGACGAGTTGCTTGACCGGGTGGCGGAGCTGGTGGCTTCGGAGAAAGTGGTCGGCTGGTTTCAGGGGCGGATGGAGTTCGGCCCGCGGGCGCTGGGCAGCCGCAGCATCATTGGGGATGCCCGCAGTGCCAAGATGCAGTCGGTGATGAATCTGAAGATCAAGTTTCGCGAATCGTTCCGTCCTTTCGCTCCTTGTGTGCTGGTGGAGGCGGCGCACGAGTACTTTGGGTTCGAGCCGGGGCAGGAGAGCCCCTACATGTTGCTGGTGGCCCCGGTTCGAGCGGAGAAACGGCTCGACGACGATGGGACCGAAGGCAAAGGGCTGGAGCTGCTGAAGGCCAAACGCAGCGTCATCCCGGCGGTGACCCACGTGGATTATTCGGCGCGCGTCCAGACGGTCGATCCGCAGCGTCACGGCCGGTTGCACAAGCTGATGAGCCGCTTCCGGGAAAAGACCGGCTGTCCCGTGATCATCAATACCAGCTTCAACATTCGCGGTGAGCCCATCGTGTGCACGCCGGAGCACGCTTATCGCTGCTTCATGGCCACGGATATGGACGTTCTCGTGATGGGCAACCAAGTATTGTACAAAGAGGAACAGCCTGAGGCGACTCAGCACGATGTGGAACGATACAAGGCGCAGTTCCAACTCGATTGACGGTGCCGCGCCTGGAGAAATGAGCGATGTCGCTGGTTAGCGTCAATTGGAATCCGAGCCGCAAAGACCTTAACGGCTTTCGTTTGATCGCCGTGTGTGCCGCTGTGCTGATCGCCGCGCTGCTGTACGCGGTCAAGCACGTGGACCTCCGCTGGTGCCTGGCTGTTGCTGGGGCCGGTGGAGCGATTGGACTCAGCGGCCTGATCTCTTTGAAGCTGACACGGGCCATCTATGTCGTTATGATCGCCGTAACGCTGCCGATCGGGTTTGTGATGAGCCTGCTGCTGATGGGCCTGTTTTTCTTTGGGCTCATCACCCCTGTGGGGTTGGTCTTTTGGCTGATCGGGCGGGACGCTTTGCGGCGCCGCTTCGATCCGGAGGCGCCAACATACTGGCTGCCGCATGAGCAGGCAACGAAGGCGGAACGCTACTTTCGACAATTCTAGCTGCAGAGGTTAACGAACGATGGGCCAAAACGATTCGGCTGAATTCGAGCGGCTTGCCAAAGAACGGCGTCCCTCCTTGCTCGCGGAGTTCTGGGACTTCCTCAAGCACAATAAGAAGTGGTGGCTCTTGCCGATCGTTTTGGTGCTGTTGCTGTTGGGGTTGTTGATCCTGCTGGCCGGAACGAGCGCGGCCCCGTTCATCTATACGATCTTCTAGCGGCGAGGCGACAATCGCAGGGAAGGGGCGGGATATCCGCGCCGGTGGTGTTTGCGTGATCTCTGGTGGGGGCGATCGCGGGGTTACTTCGACTTGTCCCCGGAGAGCTTGACACCTACGTACTGGGTGCGAGCATCGGCGATCAGATTCAGCATCTGGTCCGCTTGCTTGCGGATGCTGGGGTCGGAACTGATCACGCGGGAACTCCACTTAGCATATTCCCGGTTCAGTTGGTGCCGGGCTTCGTCCTTGCTCATCTCCGTGGTCACGCCCAGAATGATCTCCGCATCCTGTGTCTTGTGCATATCGACGGGCAGGATCTTCTCGACCATGGCGCGTAAGCGCGTGCGATCGATCTGCAGCCATTCTGCCAGGTCCTTCAGGATATTCAGCTCCGCCTTGGTCACCTGACCTTTGGCCGCGGCGACCCGCAGGCACAAATCGAGAATGTCGAGTCGACCGACCATCGGAGCGATCTGGACGATTTCGGTGCAGATCTCCTGCACGTTCAGATGGCCGCCGCGCAGGAAGAAGTTGGCGGTTTTGCGCAGCGCCCGTTCGAGCTCCAATTGGGCGGCTTCGGAGGCATCGGCAGAACCGAAATTGGTGGCGACCCAGCCATGAATGATATCGATTTCGGGTTCGAGCAACGCACCGTTGGCGGCGCCCACGGTGAAGGCCAGGCCGACGGCCAGCGTCTTGGCCCGCTGAATGTTATCCTGAACATCCAGATAGCCTGTTTCGATGCTCTCATAAGGGGCGATGCAACTGGTCTCGGCCAGGTGGTCGCCGGTCGATTGGGAGACCACGGCGATGCTGTATTGCAGTTTGCGGTGGCCTTGCCGGGGCAGGACAAGCCACTCCGGCGAAATCTGGGCGACTGCCGTCCAGTCCTCCAGGACGGTTTTCTGGCTGCAGAGCTTGCCCATGCCCGTCTGAAACATGAACGGGGTGACGCTGTTGATGGACCCCTGTTTCGGACGGCTCAGCGCGGGCAAGGGATTGGCCTTGTCGTCAGTGACGTCGGCCAATTTCACTTCCAGGCCCACCTCGTGTCCGTCGTCGGGGGCCTCGATGGTGCCGCAGATATCGATGATGAGAACGGATTGCCAGGAGTCGCCTTTCGGCTGGCGGCCGATACGAGCCCGAGCGTTGAGGACGTTGGGATCGACCGTGATGCAGAGATTCTCCGAGTCGTCATCGTCGGTTCGCTCTTTGCCCGGCAGGTTCACTTTTTCCAGACACTTGCGCAGCTTGTCGCGTCCCTGGGCAACAGGGGAACGTCCCGGATCAGTGACTTTGCTCTGCTTCAGGCGGTCGCCGGCTTTGAGCCGGTAGAGCCGAATATGATGCATCAGCCCAGCGAGCGTCAGCCGGATGCGCGTGAACGTTTGCTTCAGCAGCGTCAGGACCATGGCAACCGGAGAGGGCGAAGGAGTCGCCGCGCCTGGGTTGGCGTTTTCTCCAGTCTCGGTCGGGCTTTGCCCGCGGGCGCCGACGATTTTCACACCGACGACGATACCTACGATGGTGCACGCAATTGGAATCAGGACGCTGAGCATCTAATCCACGTATCGCAACTCACTGTACTTTATAGGGTTCAAGCTCTTCGGCATTCTCCACCGCTCGTCCGTCGGTGGCCTGGCCGTCCTTGTCGAGCGACAAATCCACTTCCAGCGTGCGCCCGGAGTCCACGTCTTCGAACTTACAGTGCATGCGCTGGTTGAGGTCATAACTGTACGTGACGTTTATCGGCCGCTCGGCTTCGCGGTCGGGCGGCAGTTCGAAGCTGTGGGTGGCGATCGTGCTGACGTAGGCCGGATCGGCGTCCTCGCCCTGCGTGATCGTCACTTCCACTTTCTCCTGGCCTTTCGTCACCGTGTAGAATGTCTGCGATGCCTCACACGGCAGCGGCGTATTCTTCTTCAGGATGATCCGGTTCTGGACGATCCGTCGACCGGTTTCCTTGTCGATCGGAGCACAGATGGTGCCGTAGCTGTGGTTGCAGACGTCGGTCAGGCTGATGTCTTTCAGACCGGTACGGATGCCGGCTTCCACCTCGTCGGGGTTCTCACGCAAGGCGGCCAGTCCGGCGTGCAACGCGGCCCCCAGCGCGACGCATTCGTCCACGTTTACCGCGTTCTCGGGCGGGAAGCCAAACGTTTCCTCCAGGTGCGTGCGGACCACCGGCACGCGGGTGCTACCACCGACCAGCAGGACCTTGTCCACATCGGACGGCTTGATCCCGGCCTCTTCGAGCACCACTTCGACCATCATATCGGTCCGGGCCACGAGCGGGGCGATCGCCTCCTCGAACATCTCACGAGTGATCTCGGCCCGCATGCTGCCGCTGGGGCCATAGAGCATCTTCTTGGCGACCGGGCGCCGAGACAGAGTCTTCTTGGCGTCTTCGGCTTCGTCTTCATACTTGGCCCGTTCCTCGTCCGAGGTAATCAGGTCAGCGCCGAATTTATCCTTGTAGAGCTTCTCGAAGATCTCCAGGACCTTGGCATCGAAATCGACACCACCAAGGGCGTGGTCACCCTGGGAACAGATGATTTCCATCTCCGTTCCCCTGACGTCCATCAGCGTGACATCGAACGTACCACCACCCAAGTCGTAGACCAGCACCTTCCCGTTGACGTCACTGGTTGTGGCGTAGTAGAGGGCGGCTGCGACCGGTTCGTTGACGATACCGATGACGTTGAGACCGACGGCTGTGCCGGCGTCCATGGTCGCCTTGCGGCGGACTTCGTCGAAGTGCGCCGGTACGGAGATCACGGCGTCGCGAATCTCACCGCGCTGGGTCGCGCCGTCCTGCTTGAGTTTCTTCAGGATCAAGGCGGACAGCTCGACCGGAGTCCAGTCCTTCCCATCGATGTCCAGATGGTACTCGTTGTCGCCCATGTGACGCTTGACCCAGCGCACCGAGCGTGCCGAATTGAGATGCCGGGAGTTGATGGCCTCAATGCCGACCCGGATAACCTCAGAGTTTTCTTCGTCGAAGAAGATGGCCGAAGGAGTCAGTCGTTCCCCATCCGCATTCGGAACGATTTCCGGCTTGCCTATCGCGTTGAGCATCGCCAAGGCGGAAAAGGTGGTTCCGAGATCTATACCGACGATGTTAGCCATGATTCTCTCCTACGTACAACGGTGTCCTACCGGGCGCTCCAAGTCGTGCCACACGACTCTGAGAGGCCGCTCACCCATATAGCTTCACTTGCGCCGTCCTGACGATCTTGCAGCTTTCCTCATCAATCATATATCGATAACCAGGCCGGATGACTTTGGCGATCTTACCGACCTGACTCGTGTCCCCGGTGATTTCTTTCTCTTTGACGGCTTCGGCCAGTTTCTCCTGGCCCCGATAGTCGCTGTTGATTTCCGGACGAAACTGCTCGATTCCGCTGGATTCCAGGGCAAAGAGCAGTTCATCTTTGACCTCGTCGAGGTGACCTGCGATCTCGTTGTCCTCAGTGAGCCGCTCGATGCGGCTCTCAAGATTATCGATGCAACGAATGACTCTGAGGCAGAAGGTCCGAATTATCGTCCAGTCGTACCCGTCTTGCAGTTTTTCAACGCGGTTCTGTTGACTGGCGGCGTATTCGCGAATGGCCGAGACCTGCTGGGCCAGCTCCTTGAGCGTGCTGCCCAGGGGGCCGGCTTCCTGTTGCTCCCGTGAGGCCTGCTGGACGCTCTGGGCGACTTCTTTGAATTCAGCGATTTGCTTCTGGAGATCGTCCGCCTGACTTTCGAGCGGACTCTCTGCGACGGCTGTACTCTCGCGCTCGGCCGTCTTCGTCTCGATCTCGTTGGGATCATCTTCCCCCAGTACCATCACTCTGGGACGGGGGGTGAAACGCTGTCTTTGCGGCGTCGCACTGGGACTCGGCGTAGCGCCCGGCGCTGCGGACCATTCTGAGGCCGGAGACCAATCGGCATCGGCATCCGGCGCGTCGGAAAGCAGCACGGCGACCGGACCTTCCTCGGCCTGGGGCTCGCTGGCCAGCGACGGTCGTTCAGGTGAAGCATCCGTATGCGATCGCGGCACGATGAAGCGCTCGAAGTGTTCGTCTTCCTCGTCGTCGTCCTCCGAGGATTGGCTATGGGCCGCGGCTTGCGGCGTGAGGTCCGTAATGAGATCCTCGAACTCGCCGTCATCTCCCTCCGGGCCTTCCGCCTGTTTGGGGATGTCCGTCAGTTCGATCGGTTCAGCGTCGACCGTTCGACGGCGCGCCACGCGGCGCCGTTTGATGGCCTTGAAGAAACGGGCGATCGACCAGAGAATCCAAATGACGAAACATCCACCGGTCAGAGTCGCGCCGATGGCCAGGCACACCATCGCGGCGGTCTGTGTGATTTGTTCCTGTTCCTGAAGCTTCTGATATTCGGCGACTTTGTCCTGCCAATTCGGACCATAAAGGTAATCGGCGATGTCGCCGGGATTCAGTTCACCGGCGGCCAGGCGAGGCAGGTTGACGTGCAGGCGCGCCTGCTGTTCGGCCTCTATCTCTTCCTGGGTCTTGCTTTGGCGGTCCTTGTCCAGTTCCAGAACCAGTTGATTCTGCTGTTCCGGCGTCAACTGGTACCAGCGGTCGTATTTGCGCAGGAACTCGTCTGATTCGAGTGAGTATCCTGAGTTCGGCACCGCCGTCTCGAGGGTTTCGGTCTTCGCCTGCTGGCGCAGCCAGGCGAAGGCAAGACCGCCAAGGACCAAGAAGGCCAGACCAAGAATCGTACACTTCCTGAGCATGATCTACATCAATTCACAAAAAGTCGTTGAACGGGTTCGTCTTCCTTTTCGGCTTCTGTGCGACGTCAGTTGACGAAAACCTCACATGCCAAAAAAGCGGTCCCCTCATTACGGGACCCACGTGCTCCGTCTCCTGGGCTCGTCATCGGTGGGCCCAGGCCGTTTCAGCGGCCATTATGGCTGTAAACAGCCCGTGCTGACCGCCATTCAAAATATAGGAAATAACGATCTCCAGCCAAACACGCGGTGCAGGTCAGGTCGACCGGTGTGGCCGCAAGGGCGGAAGGTGTCCGATAACCGGGTGAAATCCCAGGGTAACCAAAGACGCGCGTGTGAAGGGGCAGACCGGCTACGCGGCGGACGGGAGAGAGTCGCGCTGCGAAATGCTAGGCGTCGAAGACCTCCTGCGCGAGGTCGTCACCGGCGCGGCTGGCGTAGTAGCTGCGCACGAATCGCTCGCTGCCGCTGGTGACGCGGTCGAGCGAGGTGAACAGGCCGCACTTGGCCAGGAACAAGATGACGAAACAGGCCGCCACATTGGTGGACCAGCGGCGGTAAATGAAGGACCGTTCGAGTAACGAAGGCTCCGATTTGGCCGTAACCAATTCCTGGGCCTGAGGTGCTTTCTGCAAGTCATGCTTGAGCATTTTGATCGTAGTGCCGTTGGCCCGCTGGAGCAGGTCCAGGCCGTGAGGCTGAGATTTGAGGATTCTCATGGTCAGTTCGACCCGGCGCCAACCGTAGAGACGGGCCCGGCACCGGGGACAGACCGCGATATGCCGTCGGACCCAGGCTGCGTCCGGACCGATACGACGCGACAGGGCCATCAGGCAGCGTCGTCGAAGACGCCGGCAGGCCTTGCCCCGCGTCCGGGGTCCGAAAAGCTGGCTCGATTGGTCCTTCTTGCGAAAAAATCTCATGGTTAACCCTCTTTGCTCATCCAGGCTGCCAGGAGTTGGACGGCCTTGCACCGGTACACACGGGCGGTGCCGGTCGAGACGCCCATAATGCGGGCCACCTCGCAATACGGCAGCTCGCCCAGATCACGAAGCGTCACCACGCTGCGCAGATGGTCCGGCAACTCGGCAATGTAACGCCTCAGGTTTTCGGACAACTGGCGTGTATCGAAATCATTCTCGGCCGTCCCGGCGCTGGAACTGGAGTCTTCTATATCGGATAAGGCCCGGTTTTCCGTCATCCGGCGCCGCAACATGGTAATCGCAGCGTTACTGGCGGTGCGAAAAAGATACGCTCTGATCTGGCGGGGCTTCTGCATCCCCTGACGGTGCGCCAAACGCAGAAACGTGGTCTGGTAGGCGTCGCAGACATCCTGCTCGTTGCCCAGAATGCGCCACAGCATCGTGACCAATTCCGGGCCATGCTGCTGCATTGCCGTCAGGATCCACTGTTGGTCCGCCTCCACCGCCTCCGAGGCGGTCGGATCCCAAAACAGGTCGTAAGTGACGGCCTTGTCAAACATGCTCACCCATTCAAACCGATTTGTCTCTCCGCTTGGTAAGACGCGCTCTGTCATTTCATGTTAATAGAAATTTGCCGCGAGTGCAAAAAAAAGCCCGTTTGGACCAATGAAAACCGCGTGTTGCAGGCGGATATGGCGGACAATTTGGTAGGCAGCGCGGTGGCTACCCCCTGTCAGTCCGGTGGGACGTAGCTGGGCGCGTAACCCAGGGCCCCCCAGCATCCCTTCTGGATTCTGTACAGATCCTGATAACCTGGCTCGGTTTCGGGGCTCCATGCTGCGAGCCTGGCCTTCTCGCTGGCCCAGCCTTTTTCGACGGTTTCAGCGCCGTTCCACTGCCAATGTTCGCTGTGCCCGTCGGCAAAGGATGCCGTCATGCCGTCGCTATGGCGGATGGGAGGGCTGTCCAACCAGAGCTCCCGGGCATAATACACAGCAAACGCAGTCGATGTGGTTGCTCCCTGGTCGACGAAGACCAGTCGTTGTTTCGGATCGGGAATCTCGTCCAGCCTTTTGACGTGAGCGCCGGGCACTCCGTAAACCTCGGGGTGACAGACGGCATTCATGGAAAACACGATGGAGTAGGTCAGCATCTCGTCGCGCCGTGCGGCGGGGCACCTGTAGACCCTGTCGTTTTTCAGGTACGGCCAGAGAGCTCCATCCCTTATGGCACGCGTGGTCCCTTCCGGGCTCGCAGACCACCGGTCGACCCACGCCGGTTCGTGCATATGGTAGCCCCAGGAAGTGACGTAATTGCCAAACCCTCTGGCGCCGTTGACGATCTGGTCGTCATTGTCGCCCGCGTAGAGCAGCCAGGCGTGCGCCAACTGTCTGGTATTGGCCAGGCATACGATCTTCTTGGCGTGTGCCCGTCCCCGCTGATCGAAGGCAGCAAGATTACACACCAGGAAGAACAGACACGCCAGGACGACGGCGAGGTCCTTCTTGTTGAGCGTTCCTTGTGGTCTCATCGCTTCCTCCGGGCCATACGGGCCGGCGGCGCTCCCATGCGCTATTCCTCGTCCAGAGCACTTCGTCTCGTGCGACGCGTCCAATGGTCCTATCATAACAAACACGCGGGTGCGGGGGAAGTGCCGGTTGCAGGCGAGGGGGGGGTGAGTCGAGAAAATCAGCCGGTTTGGATTAACAGGGACGCCCGCAGCGCGTCCTAGATGGTGATATGGGGCCGGAGCGTGAATTCGTGCCCGCAGAGTCGAGTGACCGATATGGGCGGTGCAGCACATAAGAAGGATCGAGAAGACGGACCGGACGCTCAGGATGTGGTCGGTCTGGTCGACGACCTGCTCGGTCAAGCCATCGATGCGGGGGCCAGCGATATCCACTTTGAGCCTGGGGCCCAGCAACTCGACGTCAAATTCAGGCTGGATGGGGCCCTGAGCCTTTTCGAGCGTCTTCCCGCGGCACTGTCCGAGAATGTGGTGGCTCGGCTGAAGGTTCTGGGAGGGCTGTTGACCTACCGCAATGACATCCCCCAGGAGGGCCGGATCGAGATATCCGGCGACAGGTCGAGCCGGGTGACGGACGTGCGGCTGGCGATCTTTCCCACGATTTATGGTCAACGGGCGGTGGTGCGTCTGTTCTACCAGCAGCAGGAACTGTTGGAACTGACCCAACTGGGATTTGACGGACCGACAGAGACGGCCCTGAAGGTCATCGCGGCCCAGAACCAGGGGGTACTGCTGGTGACCGGGCCGGCCGGCAGCGGCAAGAGCACCACGCTGGCGTGCATTCTCCGTCATCTCGTGCGAACCCTGCCGGGCAAGAGCGTTGTGACGCTGGAAGACCCGGTCGAGATCCGCATCGACGGCGTGACCCAGGTGCCGATCACGCCCCACGGCCAGATGACCTTCCCGACCGCGTTGCGCTCGCTGTTGCGCCAGGACCCTCAGGTTCTGATGATTGGCGAGATCCGGGATGCCGAGACGGCCCGCATCGCCATCGAGGCCGGATTGACCGGGCATCTGCTGATGAGTACCATGCACAGCGGAACGCCCGCCGGGGCGCTGCTGCGCCTGCTGGAGATGGGCATCGAGCCTTATCAAGTGACGTCGAGTGTCTCCGCGGTCCTGAATCAAAGACTCGTCCGCAGGCTCTGTGTGGACTGCCGCAAGCCAGGTCGCGACGGCCCGTTCGAACCAGTCGGCTGCGACGCTTGTTTGGGAACCGGATTCAAGGGGCGGGCTTTGATCGCAGAAATGGTCCATCTGGACAGCGAGTTGCGCAAGGCGCTGCTCGCCAAGGCCGATCTCGAGGAGTTGGAGGCCCTGCTCGAACGGCGCGGGCATGTCACCCTCGCGCAAGACGGCCGGCGCCTGGTTGAGGATGGAACCACCACCCAAGGTGAGTTGGACCGAGCCTGCGGGACGGCCGGCGCCGAGGGCTGACAGGATGCCACACTTTGTTGGACAACGCCATTGTCACGGACGTGAACGGATAGTGACCAGAGGAGATCGCGCATGGCAATCTTCCAGTACAATGCATTGACCTCAGCCGGTCGGCTCATGAAAGGTTCGATCGAAGCCGGGTCGCCCCAGGATGCGAAGGACCTCCTCACGCAGATGGGGCTCAACGTCAACTCGGTGGAGAAGGGTGAGCTGGAACGACCGAAGACGGCGATCGGCCGCGGCGAGTTCCTGCTGTTCAATCAGCAACTGGCCTCGATCACGCGGGCGGGCATCCCGCTGGAACGCGGCCTGCGCGAATTGGCCCAGGACATCAGTTCGCGCTCGATGCGCAAACTGATCGAAGAGATCGCGGCCGATCTGGAGGCGGGCGTGAGCATTGAGGAGGCGTTCGGCAAACGCGAGAAGCACTTCCCCCAACTCTACGGCCGCATTCTCAAGGCGGGTGTCGAGACCGGGCGTCTCAGCGAGATGCTGACCAGCCTGAACCGTCATCTCGAATTGGCCGGCCACACGCGCCGGATTATCTTCGAGGCGATGAGCTATCCGGCAGTGATTTTCGTTCTGGCATCGATCATTATTACGCTGGTTCTGAGGTTCATCATTCCGCAATTCAAGACCGTGCTTGAGGAGATGATTGGCGGCGAACTGAATCCCGTCACGAGCGGGGTCTTTGCGCTGGCTCGGAACATCATCCCCTTCTGGATCGGGGTGGCCATTCTCGTCGGTGCCATCTTCTTGATCTTCGCGCTGCTGTCTTCGTCAACCTCCGGACGCCGGTATCGGGAGGGGTTTCTCTTAGCCATTCCGGTGATTGGCAGACTCTACCATCACAGCGTGCTCAGTCGCATGGCCCAGGCGATGGCCATCCTGGTCAGCGCCGGCTGCGACATGGCCGAGTGTTTGCGGCTGGGGGCGGTGGCCACCGGCAGCGAGAAGCTGGTCTACGACACGGAGCGCCTGGCCGAGCGGATCGAGCAGGGCACCAACGTGCTGGAGGCCGGTCAGGAAGCCTGGATGTTGCCGAGACTGTTCTTATATTCCGTGCAACTCGGGATCCAGCGCAACGAACTTCAGGACAACCTGCACAGCCTGGGTGAGATGTACGCCAATCAGGCCCGGGCCGGTCAGTCGCGGTTGCAGGCGGTCCTGTTGCCTGTGATGCTGGTGGTGGTCGGCGGCTTCTTGGGCACGGCCATCCTGGCGATGTTCCTGCCGATGATCCAGGTGGTGACCAGTCTGTCGGCCGCGAGTTGAGGGATCTGATTATGCTCGAAGCAGCGATTGGCAGCGCTATCATCGTTCTTTACATCGTCTTGGGTCTCAAGCGCCCGGTGCTGGCCCTGTGGACGATGCCGTTGCTGGCCATAGCACTGGTCTTCCAGGCGGTGGGCAGTGAGAGGCCGGAGCTTTTCCTCTTTGCCGCACTGCTGGTTCTGGTCACCTTGATCGCGATTGCCGTTTCCGAACGGGAACCGGATGCTCAGCAATGGTACCACAAATGGGCCTTCTGGGCGCTGATGATGATCACGGCAATGATCGGCTTGATGGCACTTATGCTAGGCTTTGGCATGCTCGGGGCCGGCATGATCCTGCCTCTGCTGTTTATTCTCGGGGGGCTGGGCGTGGGGGCCTCACTGATCAGCTACGGTATCACCAGTCGTCACGCCAAGGTGGTGCATATCTTCTCGACGCTGGAAAGCAGCATGAGACAAAATCTGCCGCTGCCCATGGCACTCGATTGCACTGTCATGGGCCGAGAGGATAGCATCGCGTCGACGCTGCGCAAGATCGAGAAATGGGTTGTCCAGGGCTATTCGGTCACCGAAGCCGTCCGGCGCGGTTATCCACAGTGTCCGGCGCAGGCCCTGGCTCTGCTGACGGCGACCGAACGCGTGGGTCAGGTGCCGGCTGCCATTGAAGCGATCCGCGCCGATGCGGAACTGCGGGCCAGCGAGCGCAACCGACTGCGTCCTATTCATCCGGTGTATCCGTTCGTCATTCTGACGATCATGTTCCTGATCATGCTGGGCTTGATGACGTTCGTGATTCCCCAGTTCAAGGCGGTGTTGGAGGAGATGGTTGGAGGAGAACTTCCCGCTGCCACTCAGGTCCTGCTGGCGGTTTCTGCCTTCATTGCCTACGACTACGGCGGTGTCATTCTGCTGGTGTCGCTGTTCATTGCCTTCGTGGTGGTCCCGGCCCTCTGGCTCCGGGGCCGTTTCTGTCAGCGTCGGCCCGAGCGGCCGTATCTACTGTCGCGTCTGGGGGACTGGCTCAAATGGCACCTGCCGATCCTGCACTGGTTCGCGCGCAATCGCGCAACCCTCCAGGTAGTGGAGATGTTGCGCCTGGCGGCGCAGGCCGGTTGCCCCGTCAATGAGGCGATTCGCAGCACCCTCGAACTGGATGTCAATCTGTGTTTTCGTCGACGCCTCGCGCAGTGGCTCGAGCGCGTGGAACGCGGTGAGAACATTGCGGCCGCCGCACGGCAATGCCAATTGGGGGCTCCCTTGGCCTGGGCGTTCGACGCAAGCGGGGGAGCGAACGACGTGACTGACGTTTTGGAGATGCTCGAATCTTTCTATCGTTCCAACTATGGCTATCGGGCAAATCTCGCCCGGTTCATCTTCTGGCCTTGTGTGGTTCTGGTTCTGGGCGCGACCGTTGGCTTCGTTGTCTTTGGCATCTTCTTGCCAGGCGTGCAGGTCCTGACGGTCATGGGGGACCTCGTGTACCCGTAGTAGGAAACAGGAGAATGTGAACGTGTCTCATGTACTAGACAGACGCCGCGGCTTTCTGATGGCCGAATTGATCGTGACCTTCACGCTGCTGGGCGCGATCATCGTTGGGCTGGCGGTATCGATCCACAGCTTCGGTCTGTTCAATCGTTACGAGTGGGCCCGCCAGCGCTGCCTGGCCGCCGCCCAGGCGCAGCTCGACAGTTTCGCGGTGCGGCACGTGTCAATTGATGCTGAGACCTGCGCCCGCCTCTGGCCTGGGGTGACGATCGCGGTCGAACAGCAACCGGGCACAGGGCAATGGGCGGGACTGCAACGGATCGAAGTGACCGCGAGCGCCCAGGCCGGACCACGAGAGACCGTCGTGGAATTGGCTCGCTATGTAGAACCTCATGAGGGAGGCCCAGTGCGATGAAGAAGGCGTTTACGCTGATCGAGGTGCTGGTGGTCATTACGATCCTTCCGGTGCTGATGCTGGCCCTGAGCCGCGTCTTCGCGACGTTCATTCGCGATGTGCCGCGGATGGCGCGGGTGGCCGAACGGAACATCACCGTGCACGACATGGTGCGGCGGATGCAGGATGATGTCGATCGGGCCGTGGCACTGCCTGACGCGGTTGGCGCTCGACGCAGTGACGGTCGGACGCTGTTGGTGCGATTGCCCGAGGGGGTGGTTTGTTACGAGCTGAAGGATGGCGGTGGGGTACGATCGGTTCTGGACGCGGAGGGCCAGAACAATCGAACCTGGACCTTCCCGGAGGCGCAGGTGACGTGGTCCCGCTGGCAGGAGAACGGCAACGCGTACGCCGTGGAGATCCAAACGCTCGTCAAGCAGACGATCCGCAGTCAGGTCAAAGACAAGCTGGCCAACTCGTACGTGCTGTTCGTTCAAGATGCGGGAAAGGGCGGTGCATTGTGAGGCAGGCAGGCAGACAACGCGGTTTCGTCCTGACGCTGGTGATTGTCGCCCTGGGATTGATGGGCGTGGTGATGGCGGTTCTGGCCGGGGCCAGCAACACGATGCTCTTTCACGCCGATCGGGCGCAGGTCGAGGCGGTCGAACGCAACCTGACCGCCAGTGGACTGGCCTGGGCCCGGCATCAGAGGCGGCAAGCTGACGCCGCCCTGAGCGCCGAGCCGGTGGAGTTGGACGTCCACGCCTTCGGGATTCCGCAGGCACGCTTGGCGGTTTCGTTGGCCCGGGCCGACGCCGAATCCATTGATGTCCGGATCGAGGCGAGTTGTACCAAAGGCCGGCAAACGGCCCGAACCCAGCGTCAGTACACGATGGGCCTTGCTCGGTAGCCATTTCACTCTGGTACGCATCCGTCCTTTCTGATCCGGTTCTCCCGTGATTCTGTTTCCGGCAATCCTGTTGCCAGGCGGCCTTTCCATATGATATAAATGAAATTGGTCGGATGTGTCGTATTCCTGGCCGTTCACTTCAGCGAGAAACGGCCAGATGGGAGACTGATGGGCTGCGCAAGAGGTTCCAGAGGGCCCATTGGCGGAGAATCGGAGGTCCTTGCACGATGTGGTCTGGCGCGCACATGACAGGGGGGCGGAGCGAGTGCATTCCAACAGTGCATCGACAGGCATACGGCCTGCTCAATCCCCGCGCGAACATGTGCCTGTTGGGTCGCGTGGGGCGAGGCATGCGCGAAGGTGTGCTTGTTGGGTCGCGTAGGGGCGAGGCATGCCTCGCCCCTACCGTACGCGAATTTGTGCGCGTTGGGCTAGGGAAGGAGGTGAGCGAGCGGATACCATCATTCGGTGTGTGGCTGAAGCGGGTCTACGTGGTTCTGTTTGAAGGAGGATCATCATGGGTAGGCAATTGCTGCATTTGGTCTCTTTCGTCTTGATCCTGGGATTGGCCGGCGCGGCCGCCGGTCAGGATTGGGATATCCAGATTCCCTCCACCAGCACGCCGCCGGTCATCGACGGGCAGGTCGATGGTCTCTGGTCGATCGCTTCGGTGCAATACATCACCGTGCCGATCGAGGGCACGGTCGATTCGCCGGAGGACTGTTCGGGGAGTTGGCGGGTCATGTGGGATTCAGAGAACATCTATGTGATCGTCGACGTCAACGACGAGAATCTGTTCAACGATTCAGGCAACTCGTATCAGGACGATAGCGTCGAATTCTATTTCGATGGCGGCAACAGCAAGGGCGGCTCTCCTCTGTCGGACAACGATCGCCAGTACACCTTCGGCTGGACCGCCGATGAGATCCAGGGCACCAACCAGGACACTGCCGGCGTCGAACACGCCCAGGTCAATACGGAGACGGGCTGGCGTATCGAGATGAAGCTTCCCTGGTCGTCATTGCAGGACGAGGCTCCCGCGTTCGGGGACCTCATCGGCATCGACTGCTTCTATAACGATGACGACAACGGCGCCGACACGCGCGAAAGTCAGGTGGCCACGTTCGCCGACGACAGTGGGGACTGGCAGAACCCGGCCGATTGGGGTACGGGCATTCTGGTCAAGGGCAGCCGAGAGAAGGCCACCGGTCCGATCCCGGCCGACGGGGAGCAAGGGGTGCTGCGGGATGCGATCCTCGCGTGGTCGTCGGGCGAATTTGCGGTGACACACGACGTGTACTTCGGCACGGCGCTGGAGGATGTGAACGAGGCCACCCGGGCCGAGCCGCGGGGCGTGCTCGTCAGTCAGAGCCAGAGCGAGAACACCTACGATCCGGCCGGTCTCCTCGAATACGGGCAGACCTACTACTGGCGCATCGACGAGGTCAATGGGGCCCCCGACAACACGGTTTTCAAAGGCGAGATCTGGAGTTTCACGGCCGAGTTGTTTGCCGATCCGATCACGGATGTGATCGCGACGAGCAACGTGCCCTGCGAATTGGATTGCGGGCCGGAGAAGACCGTCGACGGTTCAGGTCTCGACGAAAACGACGGGCACTCGATCGATGCCGCGGACATGTGGCTGGCGATTCCGGGCGGAGTCGAGCCGTTCTGGATTCAGTACGAATTCGATCGCGTCTACAAGCTGTATGAAATGCTGGTCTGGAACTACAACATCCAGTTCGAACTGATCCTCGGTTTCGGGCTTCAGGACGTCACGGTGGAATACTCAGAGGACGCTGCCGAGTGGGTCGCGCTGGATCCGGTGCAATTCGCGCGGGGGACCGCCCGTTCGGGGTACGCCGCCAATACCACGGTGGCCTTCGGTGGCGTGCGGGCCAAATACGTCCGGCTCACCGTCAACAGCGGCTATGGCTTGATGGGTCAGTACGGTCTCAGTGAAGTCCGGTTCCTCGCCATTCCCGTTCAGGCACGCAAACCACAACCGGCCGACGGCGCTGGGGACGTGGATGTCGATGCCGCGGTCAGTTGGCTTGCCGGTCGCGAGGCGGTTTCGCATGATGTCTACTTCGGCACCGATCGCGACGCAGTCGCCGACGGTACGGTCCCGGTCGCTACCGTGGCCGCTGGCAGCTATGCGCCGGGCGAACTGGACTTCGGCCAGATGTACTACTGGAAGGTCGATGAAGTCAATGAGGCCGAAGCCCTCAGCGTCTGGGAAGGGGACCTCTGGAGCTTCATGACGCGCCAGTTCGCGGTGGTCGACGATTTCGAAAGCTACGACGACGACGCGAAGCGCATCTACGACACCTGGCTGGATGGCTGGGTCAATGAGACGGGCTCGACCGTTGGTTACATGGAGGCGCCGTTTGCCGAGCAACTCGTCGTCAATCGTGGCGTTCAGTCGATGCCGCTGGCGTACGACAACTCGGAGGCCCCGTTCTACTCGGAGGCCGAGCTTGCCCTCGGTTCTCAGGACTGGACGGCCGGCGCGGCCGATACATTCCGGCTCTACTTCCGCGGTCATCCGGTGGATTTCATGGAACGCACCGACGGCAGCATTGTGATGGGGGCCGGTGGCACCGACATCTGGGGCACGGCCGACCAGTTCCGCTTTGCCTACATGCGTCTTGATGGCGACGGGTCCATCACGGTCCGCGTCGACAGCGTCGCCCACAGCAACGAATGGGCCAAGGCCGGCGTGATGATTCGCGAGAGCCTCAGCGCCGGCTCGACCCACGCCTCGGTCGTGGTGACACCTGCCAGTGGCGTCTCGTTCCAGCGACGCGTCACGGCCGGCTCGGACAGCGCCGATACGACCGAGGCCGGCCTAGCGGCGCCCTACTGGGTCCGAATCACTCGGGTCGGGCGTACGTTTACGGCCGAGCGATCCGCCGACGGCGTGGCCTGGGAACCTATTACCGCCACGGCCGCCGACTCGACCGTGGACATCAGCATGAGCGGCACGATCTACATCGGTCTGGCCGTAACCAGCCACGACGCCACCATTCCCACGATCGCCGAATTCTCCAACGTGGCCACTTCGGGGGGCGTCACCGGCCAGTGGAGGGTAGAGGCGATTGGGGTCGAGCAGCCCAGCAACGCGCCCGATTCGCTCTACGTAGCGGTCGAGGATAGCAGTGGACGGGTCGCCGTTGTGATGCACCCGGACCCCGCTGCCACGACGGCAACCGACTGGCAGGAATGGGCTATCCCTCTGGCAGAACTCAGTGCGGCCGGCGTGAATTTGGCCCGTGTCGACGTGCTCTATGTCGGCGTTGGCGATCGGGACAACCCGCAGGCCGGCGGGCTCGGCACGATCTACATTGATGATATCGGTTTCGGTCGACCGGCTCCCGAGGTTGCCCCTTGAGATAGGAACGAAGAGCGTGGCTCCGGTCCGGGCGACCGGAGCCACGCCTCTCTCTTGGAGGAAGCCCGGGCGCCGAGACGACGATGGGGCGGAAAGAATCGCCATTTCTTGGGTAATTTTCTTGCATTCATTTCGAGAGGGCGGTAATGTACTCCTTTCGCCGCGGCTGACACGTTTGTGTCGGCTGCGTTAGTTTCCGGACCGACCGGGATCGGAAGACCGGGGCGATTAGCTCAGTTGGTAGAGCAGCTGACTCTTAATCAGCGGGTCACAGGTTCGAGCCCTGTATCGCCCATTGA
>Ga0272443_10000869_pt1 | contig 49762 bp, 46 predicted proteins | sample SSMAcet12_FD_193581 | JGI IMG/M metagenome (GOLD analysis project Ga0272443, IMG submission 193581) | Marine sediment archaeal communities from Little Sippewissett salt marsh, Falmouth, MA, United States - SSM-Acet-12 | ecosystem: Environmental > Aquatic > Marine > Wetlands > Sediment ...
CCCCCCCTTTTCGAGACCCATCAGCATCCCCCCCCAATAAGACATAAGATAAGTCATTATTGTAATAGGCGTCTCTTATGAAATTTCGAATCTTTTCTTGTTCATCAATGCCATCATAAAAATCGTATATGTCTTCCACGGCAACGATTTCTGCTGATAATCCTTTAGACCTCTTCCAATCGGCCAAAGTCTGAAAGTTGTACGGCCCAGGAGCATTTTTCAAATATTGGTTGGTTATAATTACATAATCACATTCTCCGTTTAATAACGGAGAACTCGTAATGGGCACGACTCTTGAGGAGTAGGTTGCAACTTCCTCATTATTATCAACCATTTTGCGTACAACCGCTTCATCTTGAGAAGATCCTCTGAACAAATCCTTGCCAAGCGTTAGCATGGGGGTTGTGGTGACCTTAACGTCAAAGGTGCCAAAGTAGTAAGCATCCTTGGTCTTTGGAATGTACATAATTGGATGTAGATTAATATATAATATTTTATAGCCCAATTTCTCTTGCAGACCCAATATTGAATAAAGTTCTTTTGGATATGGCTCCATCGATTCATAGATGGTTTCATTGAGAGGTGCTATATCAAAAGATGATGAATCATCCATACGGCTTATGGGAACTGGTTCTTGACCAGGTTCTATGAATATCTTGCCCAAATTTTTCTTCTCACCAGGCATGACCTCAATCTCTTCGATTTCTTCACCATAGGGAAGCAATATTTTTACAGTTCTAAAGGGCAAAACAGGCTCTCCGGGAACTACGCGATTTTCTAATCCCGGAATTTTGACAGATTTGCACACGCTCTTGGATGTAGTCGGGATAACAGGCCCCTCTGAACACATGTCTATCACGGGATCATCCGAATAATACCGCAGCTCTATTACGTTAGTGTCAGCATTGAGTGGTTGACCACTTGAACACGAAATTAAGCACAAGCTCAGAGCGAAAAAACACATTAAACTGCTACTACAGCCGTACATTTGCTGCCCCTCACTCCCGGTCCGTTAGACCAATACTATCATGTTATATAAACTATTTAACCGTTCTTACACTAATTAAATATAAGTTATATATTCATAGATCACGCCTTATAAGATAATATTTGGATGTGGCGATCACCATAGTATACTGATGGTCGCCATTCTAGTTCTCAATAGAACATACGTATACATTCCGTTTCAATCGAATTCGTTGAACATGTTCTCTGACGGCACTATGTAGGAAGTCTCCGGGTCACCCAATAAGTTGAGGCCGTAATAACAATACCTCATGGGATGATAATAGTAGTACTCAGCGCTGGCAGATTCGCTCGAGACGTCACTTGCATAGTACTCTTTAGACAACTGGTTTACGACACCAATGTGCTTGAAACCATCGTACTCGGATTTTCCATTATAATTGCCCTCGATGTATGTATCATCGAACATTGCCTCCCAAAACTTTTGGTTGTATTTTTGTGAGGGACTACCAGCAATGGTATTTGAAACCCAACCGGCCCTAGAGTTGCCTATGAAAGCGAAAGCACCACAGGGAGCAGTAACGAAATGCTCCAAAACGCAATCTACGGGGAGGTACATCTCGGAATTTCTATTGTCGAAGGATCCTGCATAACCACATTGACTGTAACCAAAGAAGAATTTATCGTTGAACAATGAATCTGCATTGTTGTAGCCCATCTTCATCACGTGGGTTACTTCATCACAAAAGTTATTTCTACCCACATGATTTAACGTGTGAATGTTACGATTAAGAACATCGATTAAAGCGTACTTAGGCCAATTTTTGGAGTCGTAATTACAACCACAATCACCCTGATAATCGCGATCGTAGAGAGTTCTATTGTAGAATACATTCGGCGGAAATTCTTTTAAAATTTCATCTGTGAAGTTTCCACCCCAATAAGTCACATCTCCAAGGGCCAGATACTCACCAACCATCCAAAGGCTGGTAAGATAAGGATCGTTGAGGTCCAAGGATTCGTAAGAAATGGTCTTTTTTACGAAATTGCTCAGCTCTTCGGCGTTATCCACAGGAGCCCTCCCAACGTAAACTTCGGCCAAAAGATCAACGTAATCGACAGGTTCTCCGTAAAACCCGTTCTCGTTACCATCAAAAGTTCCATTCAAACAAGCATAGTATAGATCCGAAGGGATCCCCGGGCACACATAACAACCACAACCGCAACCACAACAAGAATTTATATCGAAATTCTCAGCCCATAAATATCTCGCAGGCACGGTGTTATCCCAAGTTTCACCACCAATACGAGACCCATCAGCGTCCCCGCCCAGCAGAACGAAGGTAACATTGTTATTGAGATATACATCCCTGATGAAATTGCGAATCAAATCCTGTTCGTCCGCCCCGGTGTAGAAATAAGCATCGTAGATGTCCTCAACGGTGACTATGGCCGTACTTAAATTGGTCCACTGTGTAGTCAAATTTCTAGATTCCTTCCAATTTGCCAGAGTGGTAAAGTTATAAGGACCAGGCTCGTTTATCGATAGATTGCCAGAAGTCTCGTTAAGCCCTCTACTGGTGATTATCACATAGTCGTACTGCTCATCACCCAGAAGGAGAGAACTGCCTACAGGTACAAAATCCAATTTATATGTCGTAGTTAACTCAGGGTTATCGACCAAACCAATTACAGCCATTTTATCTTGAGGGGATCCCCTAAACAGACCCCGCTCCAGAGTTACTACCGGTGCGGTGACCAACTCGACGTCAAAGGAGTCAAAGTAATATACGTCCCTGGTTTTTGGTATGTACATTAGAGGATACAAGTTCAAGCAAAGTATTTTGTAACCACACTTATCCTGAACTCCAATAACCGAATATGCCTTATGAGGATAAGGATCACTTGAATTATAGATAGATTCATTGGGTGGCGTGAATTCCTCTTCTATGGTTGAATTGGGCAGGCGATCAATTGGCGAAGGCATTTGACCGGGTTCTATGAGAACTTTACCCAGATACGTTTTGTCACCAGGAGTAACTTTTATTTCTTGAATTTCGTCGCCATAAGGAACCAAGATCTTGGCCATTTTATAGGGCAATACAGGCATCCCAGGAGCTGCAAAACTATCTAATCCAGGAATGTTGATTGTGCTATATGTTTCTGCATCGCCATCAATAGAGATAGGAGTCAAACTCAATTTTACAGCAGGAGTTTCTAATTGGTACTGCAATGAAATTACGTTATTAAACTGGTTATCATCAGAAAATGAACATGAACATGATAAAAACAAACCCAAGCCTAATAAACATATCAATTTAGCATTTAAAGGAATATTCATCTAGGTCTCCCCCAACTCTTTATAACACTTAATTGCTTTGGAATCGGAATTTTGATCTAAATAACCGAGTTGATATCTACACACCCATTGACCCCCTCGATGTATCATATCCTGCATTTGTTGCATATTTTTAGAGATACTACATCAAATATCTTATATACACACCAAAAGGTTTTCAAGTATAAAATATCTTCGATCCCTAACTAAAATCAGTACTTAAGATAAGTATTTTAAACAAATTATTGCAAGTATTTATTGAATAGTCAATTGATGTTGGATCATTAAAAAAAAACATATGAAATGCTAATAAACAAATGCAATATTTAATTTGACTTAAACGAAAATTAAATTTATATATGTATTTGTTTGTGAGTTAAATTGATTTTTTAAAAATTTAAGGCAATTTAAGTGTGCAATATCTATCTAAATCATAAATTAAGTGCTAATTTGATTTATAACACCATAATTCTTGATGATGATCATCCAAAGGAGGTTATAGCCCATTGCTTACACTAACATGCTCATTCAACACCAGATAACAAGATCGCGAACAATACTGTGATGGCACAAAAAATTACAACACATTATAAAGATAAGTATAGCGTTTAACGATACATTTCAGATTATAGTGTTTAACGATACTTTTCGGATTAATCTCGAACTCGCAATCGTTAGAGATTTGGCCTATTCGTATCATTAAGCACTATTCTGGCGAAAACCAATTAGTATCATCTAATTGGTTTTAGACTATAAATTAGGGGAAAGTACAAAAGATCCCCCCTAAAAAACGTCAAACCTCTTCTCGGGCGGCATGATAAGAGACGTTTCTGGATCACCAAGCAAGTGAAGACCGTAATAACAGTACCTCATATCATCGTCACGGGAAACAATACCCGCATAGAACTCTTTCGATTGCTGGTTGGCTTTGCCGATATCCATAATGCCTTCGTTGAACACCAAATCCCAGAACTTATAGTTATATACCTGAGACGGGCTATCTAAACCATTCGCATTGGCTATACCATACTTCGAATTGCCTATGAAGGCAAATGCGCCCCCGGGTGCGGTGACCATGTGCTCCGCGATGCAATCGAATGGATAGAAACTATCAAAAGCCATATTATCGAACGATGCTGCATAACCAGATTGGCTATATCCAAAGAAGTACTTCTCATTCGTGAGGGAATCCGCATCACCATAAGTCATCTTCATTATAAAGGCAATGGAACAAGGAGATAAACAAGTGCCCACGTGGTTGATGATGTGAACATTTCCGTTAATTAGGTTGACCAACTCGTATAATGGCCAATTGTTCTGTTCAAATGAACAATTGCAGTTTTCTCCTTTGTAGTCACGATCATATAGGCACTTCAAATAGAACCGATCGGAGGGAAAAAGTTCCTTAGTCAAGTCCAGATAATTTCCACCCCAATCTGCAACGCCACCTCGTCCCAAATACTGACCGACCATTCCTGCATAGGTAAGGTAGGGGTCAGCAATATTAGTTGACTCGTAAGCGATAGTTTTTCTGACGAAGTTATTCAGCTCATATTCATTGTCAACAGGGGCTCTTCCAACATAGACTTCAGACATCAGATCGACTTCGCCACCACCAGGACCGTCATCTGGTTCGCCGTAAATGCCATTACCGTTGTGATCGAACGACCCGTTCAAACAGGCATAGTAAAGGTCAGAAATTACATAAAAATCACAATCCGCAGGATAATGGGGTTCGTAATGGTAAGCCCATAAGGTCCTAACCGGAACTATGTTGTCCCAAGTTTCGCCACCAATATGAGCACCATCCGCATCACCACCCAAAAGAACATAGGTGATGTTGTTGTTAAGATAAGCATCACGTATGAAATTGCGAATCAAATTTTGCTCATCGATACCACTGTAGAAATAAGTCTCATAGATATCTTCCACGGTGACAATGGCAGTAGCTACACCCCGAGAAGTCTTCCAATCGGCTAAAGTTGTGAAATTGTAGGGACAAGATGCATTTTTCAAATTTTGATTGGTAATTATAACGTAGTCATATTCACCATCTAAGAGAGGAGACTTGCCGGTTGGCACATAATCAGATTTATATGTATTTACATACTCGGGATTATCGACCAATTTACTTACAGCGTCTTTATCCTGGAAAGACCCCCTGAACAAACCCCGATCGAGCTTTGTCAAGGGCATAGTGGTCAAATCTATGTCAAATGATTCGTAGTAGTACACATCTCTAGTTTTTGGTATATACCTAATTGGGTACAGATTTATATAGAGTATTTTATATCCACATTTGTCCTGAACGCCAACTATAGAATATGCTTCTTGTGGATAAATGTCAGTCGAGTTGTAAATATCCTCGTTGGGCGGTATGAACTCCAACTCCAAGTTAGAAGAATTCAATGCAGATCCAACTAAGAAGGAAAACTGACCCGGTGCTATTAGGAGTTTTCCCAAATAACTCTCATCGCCTGGTGATATATTTATTTCCTGGACATCTTCACCATAGGGAACTAATATCTTGGCCGTTTTGAACGGCACAATGGGCTCGCCGGGTACTACACGGTTGTCCAACCCAGGAACTGTAATGGTAGTGTAAAGCTCATCGTCCAATCCTAAAATCGCCAAGTTTTCCAAACCAACGTCCACAACAGGAGTTTCTACAATGTAGCGCAGATCCATCTCATGAACCATTTGATCATCGTCACTTGCATAAGCACTTGAACAAAACGTGAAACTCAAACAAGATATTAGAATACAAACCGATATGACTAAACTATTCCTCATGCCCAAAACACTCCCTACACTCCCTGAGATCATAATATCGAGTTAATTATGGTTAAACTCCAACATTATTGCGATCAACTTTCACGTCCAAAATACAGTATGACCACATACGTTAATCACACTAACTATTAAATAATTTTCCATATCTTAAATCCAGAACATAGATACGTATCTTAAGTAAGTATATAAATATTATAAATTTTTAATGCTCGTCTGATGTGAATAGGATCTCACTATAGTTGGGTTGCATCCTTAGATTGAATATACATACTGGCAACAAAGAATATAATTATATAATGTTATTGCAGAATCACATCTTTGTATTTTTCCAATAATTGCATCACCCGTTTAATATCACGCCCCTGTGTTTTGGCCTCATCCAAGAAACTTTGGTACATGGCATCGTTGACCAAACGAGGAACCAACTTGCAATTTTGACCCTGAAGCATCAAGTTGAAACACCTGGTTTCAGCCTCGGATAATCTCAAAGCCTTGTAATCCCCCTGATGCTCTTGATAGAGAGGGTTATCCTCACGGGGGTATTGCAAGGCCAACTTGGCCAGAGGAGTTCCAGGAATGGGTTCTGCTACGCTAGAAAATACGTCGTCAAGCATTGCATCCTCCATGAAATCCAGAGTCTCCTGATAATCTTCAAAAGTCTCGCCAGGATAGCCCACGATGAAAGAACCACCAACCTTAACTCCACGAGATCTAGCAAGCTCCACTGCATCCAAATTATTTTTTACGGTAGTGCCCTTTTTCATGGCCGTAAGCATTCTTTGGCTTCCAGACTCCAAGCCGAAAAATACCCAACCGATGGTGTACTTCCGGACCGCGTCCAATATTTCTTCATCCACGAAATCCACTCGCATGTCTGGGATAGAGAGATTTCGGGGACCCAAAATTTCAGATAGAGACTGAATTAGCTCGACAAAGGCGCCCTTGTTGATCTCATCGCCATATCCGAAGAGGGAACCTGTGCCCCCACTGACCGCCACCCTACGGACTCCCGCCTTCTTCAACTCTCGAACCTCGTCCAAGACGTTATTTAGACTTCTACTACGAATGGTACGACCGAAGAACCGAGGAACCTGACAGAACGTGCATCCACCTAAGCAACCCCGGTGAGTCTCTATGTACAAATTGGCTCCACGAACGTTTTGCGAACTCAGATCATCGGGCATGAAGGGAATTGTATGATTAAGAGTTTCAATTTGGCAGGGTTGTGTCTTAATTACCTTACCATTATCTTGAAACGCAATTCCCGACAAATCTGATGAAGGACCTTCTTCTACCAGCCGGGATACTACGTCTTCGCCCTCCCCCGTAACCACAGCATCGACTTTAAGTTCACCAAGTACGATTTCAGGAACCAAACCCACTGGCCCACCTACATAGATACATGACAAATTTTTGACGAAATCGCGAATATGGGGATCCAAAAGTTGTGAGGTGGAAAAAAGGCTGAGCAAAGTTACGTCTCCGTCTGATCGAAGATCGCGTTTTATGGACACCACATGACCCTGATCCCGGAGAATGCCACCCAATACTAGAGATCCATAGGTGTAAATCCCTGGTGACACTATGCTTATCTTCATTTTACACACCAAAAGCGTTTATCTCCTCGATCAACTCGGAAAAGGCCTCGATCTCCAAGTCGATCACCTCCTGAGAAGACATGCTAATGCTCATCTCACCATCTACGGTTAATCTATCAGGACCTCTTCGGATCAACCGATCTACGCCATCACGAGTGAAGACCTGACGAAGGTCGCTTTCACAAGCAAGGGTCCTACCGGGCAGGATCACAGTCTCCTTAATATCTTCGAGGTCCAGCGCCATTAAATCGTCGATCGTTATAAGACACGCCACGTCTTTTTTTACAGGTACCACATTGACCAAATCGCCAAGTTCCTCAATTATGGAAGACAAAAGAGGAGCTGCAACAGAACTGGTAATCAAAGTGGCGCTCTTTTTCAAAGAGGGAAGGCGAGATATGTGCTCCTTGTACTGAGCCAGTGCAAAAGGCGCGCCGGTTTCGGGATCCCAAAGAGGAGTCCCCGTTACTCTAAATGAATATCTGTCATTTATATCGGTCACTATCTGCTTGAACTCCTCAACCGAATGTGGGATCACTCCTGGAAGTAAAGGGGCATTTCCGAGTATCAGTCCCTGTTCCTTGGTATTGGCAAACCTCATCAGGATGAGCCTTTTTATTCCCATCTCTTCCAAATCCTGACAGGTTTTATCCAGTTCAGGACCATCATTGACTCCTGGTATCAGTACTGCTGCTGCATAGACATCGCAATCCCCGCAGAAAAGTTTCAAATTGTCCAAGGAAGCTTCAGGATGACGATCGCCCATGTACTTGCGACGAAGCTCTGGCCTGGTAGAAAATACCGTGAAAGATACCTCATTTACCCCTGCCTCAACCAAAGCCAATGCTTCATCGCCCTTGGTAAAACCTTTACCACTGGTATATCCCAAATGAATGGGCACTTCGTTCTGCCCCACCATCCTTGCAAGCTTTAACAGGTCAGGATAACAGCTGAGGTCACCACCACCACTTATGGTGACTTTGTCCGGTTTTCCGAACATCGATGCTTGGGCCACTTCCATGACCACCATATCCATGGGCTTGAAACCAGGGTAACTCTCCACAATGGCACGAGTACAGTAATCACAACCCTTCTGGAAGGGCAAGCAATTTTTACACCCAAAGGGGCTTACGCTCTTGACTCCCTTGAAGTAACAGAAGCTGCAAAACCCTTTGCAATCTAGGCCAGGTCGGCCTCCAACGTCTGCCAATACGTCCATCCAAGTGATCTCCCAAGGAACAATCGTTTGGCAGAAAGGATAAAAAGCCTTTGTAAACCAAGGAATAAAAACAAAAGGAAGTCTTATCCCTGTTGAAATATTTGTGCAAATCTTCGAATCTTAAAGTATGTTGAATATCACCAAGAAATATATGACAACTAACATGGAGCCCTCAAACCGGGTGATTTTATTGCTGAGGACCATGAATCCCAACAGAAAGCTGATCAAGAGCACTGCTGGCACAGCAGCAGATATGAAGGCTTCGCTGGCAACAACATCGCGTATCAATGATATGCTGCCCAGGATAATTAGGGCGTTGAAGGTGTTGGCACCAACTATATCCCCCATTGCAATGTCACCCCGACCGTTCTTGGCTGCAACTATGGCTGTGCTCATCTCTGGAAGCGATGTTCCTACGGCCACCAGTATGAAAGCCACCACGGCCTCGCTGATTCCCATATTGGTGGCAATTGTCAATACAGACATGATCATGTATCTTGCCCCAACTGACAACAATACCGCACCAACGATGAAGAATAACAGGTATCGAGGATTGAAGCTATCTTTTCCTGATACGTCACTTTTCAAATGTTCCGAGATCTCATGACGAATGAAGGACAGGTACATTACGATCAAAAAAAGCCCTTCAATCCAAGTAATTTTGAAATCGATAAAGACGACAAACAAAGCCAACATTGAGGCCAAAAGAAAAGACAAGTCAGTTTCGATGATGGCCCTATCAATATATATTCTGTAAAACATGGCGGCACCGCCCAGAGCCAAGCCCGTGTTTGCCAAGATAGAACCCAATACGTTTCCAGCTGCAATTTCTGGATAACCTGCATCGGTGAAAACTGCAAACAACGATGTTGAGAATTCGGGGAGCGCTGTGCCAAAGGCCACAACGGTTGCACCTATCACAAACTCAGATATTCCAAGTACTTTTGCAAAGTGGACGGCGCTATCAGTGATGGCTCTTGCTCCATAGTAAAGAGAGACCAAGCTCAGGGCAAACATTAGGATTTCTAACAAGGGACCAACCTCATCCGCTGCATCCACAACCTGCGACAATTAATATTTGTTGCTTTCAGAAAACGGTTAGTTTAAAAAGGAAAGCAACATATACGGCGTTAGCACGTATCCACATCCAACGGGGAGTTAAGACTCTGGACATAGATACTTTGAAACATTTTGGGAAGCGAAAATGTTTGATATATGTTCTAACAGTAGAGGGTACTAGAATATAAAAAACCTATTGAAAGATGGTCGGCGAAAACTCAGTCATTATTTGATATTAAGGCGATGGCAAAGAGGAGTGTAGCAGCTTGTACATAAAGGAGATCGAGCTTAAAAACTTCAAGTCTTTCGGTAGAAAAGTCGTCGTGCCATTACACGACGACTTCATTGCCATAACCGGCCCCAACGGAAGTGGCAAGTCAAACATAGTCGACGCCCTCCTTTTTGCCTTATCGCTATCCAATTCCAGAGTAATGCGAGCGGAGAGATTGACAGATCTAATATACAGAGGCGACAACGGCAAAAATCCCGACTTCACCCAAGTTACGGTAAAATTAGATAACACCTGTCGAACACTTCCCATTGAAAAAAACGTAATCGAAATATCCAGAAAGGTTAGAGTCAAGAAAGACAACTACTACAGTGATTATTATATTAACGGCGATCATTGTGGACAAGCAGAACTTCGCAACTATCTCTCTAAGGCGGGAATCAATTCTGAGAGCTACAATGTGGTCATGCAAGGAGACGTCACACGAATAATCGAGACGACTCCTGTAGATCGACGAAAAATCGTAGATGAAATTGCCGGTGTAGCAGAGTTTGACGAGAACAAGAGAAAGGCATTGGCTGAGCTGGAAGTCGTCAAAGAAAGAATAGATCGGTTGGACGTCATATTAGAAGAAGTGAGTGCTCAGCTAACCAAATTAAAAGAGGAAAAAGACAAAGCTCTGACCTATCAAGCCCAACGAGATGAAAAACGTCGGCAAGAAGCGTTCCTTCTGTTAGCCAAGCTTAGAGAAGCTGATAAAGAGTTGGCAGATCTGGAAAAAGAATTAGAAAATTCTGAGATCCAATTACGGCAACAAGCCCAGAATGCCGAAACACAACGAGACGAGCTTACCGAATTAGAACGACAATTGAATGAGCTAAACTCAGAGATAACCTACAAGGGCGAAGACGAGCAGATCGAAGTCAAACAGAAAATGGTAGAGCTAAAGGGTGAAATAGAGCAACATAAGAGCAAAATAGAGATGGTTGGGGAGGACGCAAACCAGATCGAGACCGAGAAAAGAGCAAACTATCTGGAGATGGGCCAACTGCAAGAAGAGGCTCAAAAATTGGCCTCAGACATCAGAGATGCTGCCATTCGAAAGGCCAGCTTACAGGCAGATTGTGATGAACTGATGAATGACTTGGAAGGTTATCGGACACGCATCACCCAAGCCGATGCTCAATACGCCAAACTTAGGGATTCGCTGGTGGAGGAAAAAGGACAGAGAGAAAAAACAAAAACAGAGATGTCCGATATGATGCGGGAACGAGACCGCTACTTAGATGCTGCGAGAAGAAAATCCATCGAGAGAGAAGAAAACCTTAACGACATCTCAGATGCTGAAGATAACCTGAATAAATTAGACCGAGAAGAGTCCCAATTAGAAAAGGATATGCTCCGTTTAAATGAAAAGGCAGGCCACTTAGAAGAAGACAAAGACGATCTGGACTCGGCAAAGATTAGGCTTCGAAGAGAGATGGCTGTGGCCGATGAAAAACTTCAAAGACTACAACTAGAGAGGGCAAAAGCGGAAGCTCGTCTCAAGTCCGCTCAGGACGGCTCGGGGTACAGTCGAGGAGTAGAGACCATCAGAAGCGCAATGCGCCAAAAACAACTTCATGGGTTGCACGGCACCATAGCCGAACTGGGAGAGGTCAAAGAAAAGTACGCCACCGCCCTTGAGGTAGCTGCAGGGGCAAGGCTGCAAAGTGTGGTTGCCGATAGCGACGAAGACGCTGCCAGGGCCATAGAACGACTGAAGAAAGCAAGAGCGGGACGAGTAACCTTTCTTCCTTTGAACAAAATGAGACCTGGCAACCTATCCCCACCACCTAACGGGCAAGGCGTAGTAGATTATGCCTTGAACTTGGTCCAATTCAACAAAAAATTTCTGCCAGCATTCTGGTATGTTTTCAGAGATACCTTGGTGGTCCAGGATTTGGGCACGGCACGGCGCCTAATGGGCAAATATAGAATGGTAACCCTAGATGGAGGAATAGTGGAACGAAGTGGGGCCATGACCGGTGGATATTATCAATCCAGGCTCAAATTCGCCGCAGACGAGAGCAAGAAATTGGATGAAATTTCGATCCGGTTAAACCACGCCACTGCAGAAAGGGAAGACCTTCTAGAACAACTGGACCAACTTGAAGAACAAATATTCAAGATCAAGAGAGAAAGCGAAGATCTGAGTCTAGATGAAAGGCGAATTTCGTTTAGGCGTGAAGAGATCATCGAAAGCAGAGAACGTATTAAGAGAGCCATAAAAGAACGAAAAACTCGACTGAAAGATATGGAAGATGAGGGAAATCAGTTGAGAGGGACGCTCAAGATATCAGAAGAAAATATAAGAAAGCTGGAGATGGCTCTGAGCAACTATGAGAAACAAATAGGGCAACTGGAAAAGAAGCTAAGCGGATCTGAGATACCTGAGCTAACGTCTTTAGCAGAAGGGCTTGAAGAAGAAATTCGCATTCTAGAAGGACGAATTAGATCCATAGAATCAGAGATCACCCAAAACGATCTCAAAAAAGACAGTAACTCCAGGCGAACTGTGGAGCTGACCAATAGAAGAAAGATTTTAGAGAGTAAAAAGGCTGAGGCTTTGGAAAAGAAAACTATTGCCGCACAAAAATCTCACGAAGCAAAAACGATCCTGAAAGAACTGGAAGACAGATCCAAAGAAATAGAAAAAGAACTTCATGGCTTAAAAGGGGTCCGATCAAAATTGTTAGATGGCATAATGTCGAAGAAAAGGTATTTGGATTCAACCGAAAGGGATATCGACAGAATCAAAGCCCAAATGAGCGCAGCTCAAGGCGCGGCCCAAGATATGAGACATTCTGCAAACGATCTCAGATCTCAGATCGAAAGCTGTGGAGTCGATGCATCTACAGAACCCCCCAAGAGCCAGACCATAATGAGAAAGATCAAAGCCCTGGAAAAATCCATGCGAGATCTGGAACCGGTTAACATGTTGGCCATTGAAGAACATCAACGGGTCAGTGATAGGCAAAAATCGCTCATGGAGCGAAGAGGGACACTCTCCCAAGAGAGGACAGACATATTGGAAAAGCTGGATCGCTACGAACAGATGAAAAAGGAGGCTTTCATGTCCGCCTTCCTGGGAATCAACCAACATTTCGGATTCATATTCAACCAACTCTCAGGAGGAGAGGGAGAACTAATACTGGACAATCCAGAAGATCCATTGAGCGGTGGAATGGGCATCAGAGCGAGACCCGCCCGAAAGTCCTTCCACCGCCTGGAGGCAATGTCAGGGGGTGAAAAGAGCTTGACTGCCCTTTCTTTCATTTTTGCCATACAGCAGTTCAGACCCGCGCCTTTCTACGCATTGGACGAAATAGATATGTTCCTGGACGGAAGCAACGTGGAAAGAGTGGCCAAACTGGTGAAGAACATAGCCCAAAATGCCCAGTTCATCGTAGTATCTCTAAGAAAGCCAATGATTCAAGAGGCAAAATACGTGGTTGGTGTGGCCATGCAAGAAAACAACATATCCAGTGTAACCGGAGTATGTCTGAACTGAAGAGTCTGATTGGCGAAACCACTGAAGATGATAACGTCGGATCAGATCCCATTGAAGTTTTGTTAAATTTGGCTAAACAAGGTGAGATAGATCCCTGGGATGTCGATATAACCGAAGTGACTGAGAAATTTTTAAGGCACATTGAGTCTCTACAAAGTCGAGATATACGAATTCCAGCCAGAGTTTTACTTTACGCCAGCATTTTTCTGAGGATGAAATCTGATTCATTGGAGGAAAAAGAGGACGAAGAGTTGGATGACGATTATTTTGAGGATGAACTCCCAGTCCAAGATTATAAGGTGAACAGATCTCTAAAACTTCCCATCAGGAGATCCAGCAGGCGACCTGTCACATTACACGAGTTAATATCAGAACTTAAAAGAGCAGAAAAGGTGGCCATCAGAAAGAAAATCAAGCACACGGGCAAACCAAAACGAGAAGAAACCGTAACGACTGCCATAAACAGGGCTCACGAAGAGAACATAGAGGATAGGATTAAAAAGCTGGGCATTATTATCGCTCAGAGACTGGAAAACCAAGATAGAGTTTCATTTAGGGAAATTGGAGGAAATGACGTTTTAAACTACGTTTCCGTTCTTTTCATGGCCCACCGAAGACTGATCTGGCTGGAGCAAGATAGCCTTTTCGGCGAGTTGTACCTGAAAAGGTACCACAACCCAGGAGATTATTGATGTCGGAAGACTTAGATTTAGAACATAATATTAATTCCAAAACCGTGGTAGAAGCAGCACTATTTACTGCCGGTAGAGCGATCTCCTTAGGAGAGATCTCTCAAAACACTGGGCTGTCCAAAAGAAACGTTAAGCTCTATGCTCAAGAGCTAGTCAAAGATTATGAAGAGAAGGATAGCGGTATAGAGATATTGGAATTTGAGGACAAATATGTGATGCAAGTGCGGGCCTGTTTGGCAGATAAGGTTAGCAAGTTGGCACCTAAAGAGATGGAAGCTCCACTGCTAAGAACTCTGGCCATGATCGCCTACAATCAACCCATAACTCAGAGCGAAGTGGCTCGTATAAGGGGCAACAAGAGCTATGGACATGTTAAAGAGCTGGAAGAAAAAGGACTGATCCGGGCGGAAAAGAGCGGCCGGACAAAGATGCTTACCACCACCAAGATATTTGCGGATTATTTTGGACTGGAGTTAGACAATCCAGAATTCGTGAAGAGCATGATGATCGAAAAAAAGGCGTTAGGCGTTACCCCCATGTACGAAAGCCTGGCCAAAAGAATGGGGCTCGATTTTGTGGTGGTGAACCCCTACAAACCTTACAGAAACGATTTGGAAACGCTGAAACAAATCGATTTGCTGGTGATGGCACCAGGTTACCAAGATAGGGTTAAAGAGCTTTATTCTGGAAAAATCATCGAAGCCCCGGTGAGAACGTTTTATCGATTGAAAGAAAGCATACAAATGATCCTTGAAGCCACTGGCATGCCTAATCAAAATGAAATTCGTTCATTATTGGAAGAGATAGATCGACTCACTGAAGGCTACAGAGAACGGGCCAAAGATGCAAAGGCAGTAAAGCCCCTTACACCCATGACCGAAGAGATAGCTCAGGACATGGGAATTACAATAAGCGAACAGGGCGTTTCTGTTGCACCGAACTCAGCAGGCATAAAGGCCCAAATATTAATACCCGCACACCAATCATATGATTTGGATATAATAGATAGAATCAAAGAGAGATATGAGGCTTTTCTAAATCAACTAATGCTAGATAATTAAATAATTTTTTTTTTGCGTGTGTTTTATAAATTTTAGCATATACTATATATTTATAGATATTTATAATCTGTATCTATTTATTTTAGATATTACCATAGTGAGCTTTGCACCTATAGAGCCTGTTTCGACCGACTTTAGGTGCAGGTATTGGACTTTAGGTGCAACATCATCATGGCTAAAAAGATTTAAATGACACAACTGTTTAGTCTATTGCCGTGGTGATTTTGGATGAGTTCAAACAGTGACCCAGAACCTGCTATCGAAGAAGAGGAAGAAGTGCCTAAAAAAAGGGAAATGCCAGAATTTGATGAGGATATAGCTCGTAAGTTTATCCATGCTGCACCAAAAGATACAGATGCAAATAAATGAACGATATAATTTGCAAAACAACAGCAACACATGTAGCCTTTAAACTAATCTTGAACCATCTCATTTTTTCGTCATATGCAGACGATGCACGTTGCTCGTACCCAGCATAATTCACAACCAATTGATCTGCTGTTTTTGACGGGGGCGACTCCCAATATTTCTTAATTGTTGCTTTTCCATCTGGCCGTAACCACTCTCTTGGCCAAATAGAATACAGTAACACGGTTAGAGACCCGATAAGTAATATAATCGATACAACTCCAAAAACATTCACACCTATTGTCAATAAATATGTGAAAAAAGAAATAAACACTGAATTGATTGTGGCCAGGCCAAACGCTTTCGAGTCTAAATTTGATATCTTGTTTTCAACGGCATAAAATGATTGTCGCATATCTTCCAAAAGCAATTCTGAAGTAACTGGCATACCACTATGTATATATCTCATACTATATATAGTTTATTATTACATAGATGTGAATCGATAAAATATGATGCACCTAACTGGCGGTATCTGCCTTGTTAGGGTGCAAGAAATCTGGGTTAATCCCGTTTTCATACATCTCATGAATTACGACAGTGAGATTATAAGCTACAATTTTTGCCAACAGCTCATTAGTTTGAGCAATGGGATTCTTAGATTTCAACGTCTCTCCAAAATTGCGTTTAATGGCTGCGTTGGTAGCCTCAACATTACTTCGCTTGTGATAATGGTCCATGAACTCATCACGATTAAGCTGGAAATAGTGGTACATCTTCTTCCAAAGCGGCGATCCTTTGGCTCGTCCTGTTGCGTTCTTTTTGTAAGGGATGTATGCAGTGCCTCCAAGATTGCCAACGGTTTCAAAATTGTTTCGCGAAGAGTACGCCAAATCAGCAGACACTTCACCAATTGTGAACCCTTCAGCAGTCTGTTGGATCAATGGGCCAAACTGAGGTGAATCGCCACCGTGTTCATCTGTTATTGCCGCCGATGCTACAATGTTAGTTTTCACACCAGTACACAGATGAGCTTTAACCCATCGGTGCTCTTTCTTCTCGCCGTGTTTCATACCACAGTAAGCATTGAACGTGGTTGTGCGAAATCCTGTCGAATCTACAGCGAAATCGTTTTCAATACAAGCAACGGGTAACGCCGATAACATCACAAGCTGATGCAATATAGGAGTCATTTCGGGTTTGTTGAACAGCTTTGACGGTGAATTGAAATGTGGCGCGTGGTTGATTTGACCTTTTTCATTGGCGTTCTGGAATAGGCTGTATGCACGTCTGCTAGATAACTGAGAATATACCTTCTGGACGGCGCAAAACAATGTTTCTTGAAGTGATAAGCGGGGTCTTCCCATCTTCTGTTCAGGTTCAGGAATCGCCTTTACGAGATCCTTCAATAGATCGTCGAATAGCTTAACTTCGGATTTTTGAGCTTCGTTGTAAGCATTCCAGGCTTGGGCATATGTCAAGTGCACCTTTTCAGTAACGGTTCCTTCGGGTGTGTCCTTTTCGACTTGGAGATAGTATCGTGTGGCCATTATGTGTTTGCATTTACCGCCACGATAAACGAAATCTGGACATGTGCACGTCATACCGTTTATTGTATGTTTGACTTCATAGACTCGGTTGCTAGATTGCGATTTCACTTTGAATGTGTGGTCTGTGATCTTCTTGATTTGGTTGCCTTGATCTGCTATTGCTTTACCGCGCTCTTCGCGAAGATTTGTGGGTGTGTGATCATCATTGTGTCCCATAGTAGTTACATAGTAGTTACATAGTAGTTACATAGTAGTTACATAGTAGTTACATAGTAGTTACATAGTAGTTACATAGTAACTACAAAGCATATAAGATGTTCTAGTAGTTTTATTTAAACGATTAAATATCTACTTATAACCACAAAGTATTTATTATATAACTATATTATATCCATAGCATATGGGCGACCCGATGAAAGTTACTCTAGATGCCTACCAAGTAATTGAAAAAGTAGTGAAATCAGGAGGTAATTCGGGGCGTGTATACGTTCCGAGAGAATGGATTGGAAAAAAAGTAAAGATAGTTCTTGTGGAACCCACAGATGACAAGGAAACATAAATATGTTAGACATATTATTGATTGTGACCTTAATAAATGAAACTTATGCTTATGTATCTGATCCATACAACGAAGGCGAAATCGTATTCGATATTATTCTTGTAATATGTTCCATGATCACCTTCCCATTGTTAGCAACATTTTATAGACCAGTACGTGCAATACTTCAAAATATTTGGAAGTGGGTTGATATGTGCAGATTAAATCCAAATCTTGATCTTGAGATTAGTATAAGTGGTGAAATACCACCAATTGGCCAAAGCGATTTTGTTCAGAGAATAAATGAAAGTATCAATAATGTTTCAAGTTATACTAACATAGCTAGATCAAATGAACATTTTGAATTTGCAAAGCGGTTTAAGTCATTCAACAGCAATATTACTATATCTCCAGGTTACAATTCACAATCGAATAAATATGATTTTATATATATTAGGGTTAAAACTAACAATCTCAAATTGAAGAATATAATAGAAGGACTCGGTGAGGTCCAATTATTTCTTTTCAGAGACGTGGTGAGTGCAATCACGCAAAAGTTACGGTTTAATGTAAACAAGGACAATGAAGAGATCTCTATAAACTTGAAATATTTGCCTATACTGAAGTTACCAGGGGATTTACACACAGAGAACATTGTGGCCAATGGAGAGGGTATTAGAGTGACATTTAGTTACGACAATATTACTATTAATGGGAGTATTGATAGATCAACCCTCGTAATAATTGAGGATATTATACGATCGAATCTAGTCAATTGATTCCAGTACGATATGGGGGAGGATATTGTCTCGTATGTAATATTCGACACCATCCAAACCAATACGTATGTCGGTGCCTGCTCTGATAGTTACGCTACTCTTTTTTGCAGAAATATAAATTCTAGTACCAGGCAAAGACCTGGATAGAAATTGCGTTGCGGTTTGATCTCTTGTGCTAAATGTTCTATTCGCTTCAGATTGCCCTCGCGAACCATCTGCTTTCCTGACATCTAATTCTCCATAAATCCCTACTGCTTTATCAAAGGTGCTTGTGGATTTAAACCATTTGTTCTCTACTTTATCGGAATCTTGTAATTCAAGATTTTTTATTAGATCTGAAACTATATACGCATTCATTAGACGTTCTTCAGGATTGTATATTATTCCTGATATGTCAGATAATACTTTTTTTGAGTTTGCGTGGATTACATCTTTTTCGACTAAAAAGTATAAATTATGATCTCCTGTAATAATCCTTACATTGAGATGAGATGTTTTAGCAACGTGTTTAGTCGTGCCGTGGTGGTTGTAATGCAGTGGCTCATCCCATTGGTATCTAAATTGTATAACACCATCATTCCTTATAGAAAACCCCGTGATCTTATATAGTAATTCAAGATCCCCATCATCAAATGCAATTGGCTTTTTATGCTCGTAATTCTGCAACAGATCCCTCAAAACGGGTTGACTTTTTAAGTCACCTGCATAGATGCAAAATCCTGGAATAGTTCTCCCTCATGCTTAGGGTGCAAGCTCCGTTTAAGTATTTTCCGGCATATGCCTGCAATACAAACTACTTTAGGTGCAACCCTTGGACTTTAGGTGCAGAGGCGAGTTTAGGTGCAAAGCCACCATAGTGGACAAACTTTTATATCATGAATATAGAGATAGAGATAGAGAGACATGGATTATAAGATACAACTTGACGAAGAGGAACGAGGAATAATAAAGTGCATCGAAGAGGCACAGATAGACCGTGGATTTCACATTAGAGACATAATAAAAAAGGCCAAAGAACACTATGGCATGTCAAGGTCAAAAGTGTATGAAATAGTGGGGTATCTCGAATTTCATGACATCATAATATCAAACAAATCGGGTAATCGCGAGCTTAATAAGGATAAAACATATTATATTAAATGCCAAAATTGCGGATGCGGAATATCCAACAGCGAGATATTTGGAGAGGAAGAAGACCTCTGCGAAGAATGTTACATGGAAGATCATCAAAAGATACGACTCGCAGATCCTTGGGCGGTGCGATCTAAAAAGATATTCAGAAAAAATGCCGGTTTTGAAGGGACTGAAGGTCTGTCCGATTTGCAAAAGTCGATTTACGAGTTCATCTGTTCTAAAGGACGCGCCAAACCAGAGGAGATCTCAAAGGAGTTTGGGTTATCTAAACGAGAAGCGGAGAACCAATGGGCGATATTGAGGCATTGTGAACTTATTGGGGGCCAGAAACAAGACGGTGTTTTTTATATGGCCCCATTTAAGTCATAATTAATGTAATTGAATTATAATATGACTCAACGAATAGACATGGAAGAACGATTTGCGGCGTTGGAAGAACAAATACCGAACGTAACTAAAGCATTGGGACAACTGCGCAGCGAAGTCGTAAAAGATGGGGCACTCGATAAAAAGACCAAAGAATTGATGTTAGTGGCCATAGCCGTTGCTTTGCGGTGCGAGTACTGTCTGTGGAACCACGTGCCAATGGCAGCAAAACTGGGTGCCAGCCGCCAAGAGATCCTAGAGGCGACGGGTGCAGCCATATTGATGTCAGGCGGGCCGGGTTCGGCCTATGGATCGGCCGTTGTTCTAAAGATACTAAATGAGTTGAAGATTTGAAGAGGATATAACGAAGGGGTGAATTTAGATGACAGACGAAAAGGACGTTATTAAATGCCAAAACTGTGGCCAAGAGATGTCCAAAGGGGACGCGTTACAAGAATGCGGTCAGCTAATATGCGAAGAATGCTACTTTGACAAACACCAAAAGATAAGGGCATGCGACCCGTGGGGTGTCCACTCCAAGAAAGTCTTACGAGAAAGAGAAGGGTACGAAGGCACTGAAGGGTTAAGCGATTTGCAGAAAAATATTTACTACTTTATCGTTTCCAGAGAGGGCGCAACTCCTGCAGAAATTGCCCAAGAACTCGGAATTTCTTACCATGTGGCACAAAACGAGATTGCTATTCTCATGCAGTGTGAACTCTTGAACGGGCAAAACAGAGATGGCGTCGTATACATGGTGCCCTTTGACGCTTAAATGATACCAGAATTAATTTATAGATATATTAAATAGATTCTTCGAACAACACCCTCATTTGGAGGTGAAGCTAAATGGAAGATAAAAAAGACATTATTAACTGCCAGAACTGTAGTCAGGAGATGTCCAAAGAGGATGCTTTTGACGAAGGCGGTCAGCTAATATGCGAAGAATGCTACTTTGACAAACACCAAAAGATACGAGCATGCGATCCTTGGGGCGTCCACTCCAAGAAGGTATTGCGAGAAAGAGCCGGTCAAGAAGGCACAGAAGGGCTGACAGATTTGCAGAAGATGATTTACGACTTCATCGATTCCAGAGATGGTGCAACTCCTGCAGAAATTGTCAAAGAACTAAAGATTTCGCCCAATGAACTGCAAAACCAGTTTGCCATTCTCAGACACTGCGAACTTTTGAAGGGACAAGACAGAAATGGTGTCGTATACATGGTGCCCTTTGACGCCTAAAGGGCACCAGAACCAATTTATATATTAAATAAAGGCTTTCAGATAACACCCTCTTTTAGAAGCCTATAAAATATAGCACAATAAGTTAAACTTCATGATCCACTCATACTACGAGAGATACCCCTCATCCACCGTAATGTTCAGAACCGCATTGAGCATAATAATTTTCATAATTGGTGCAATCATACTGATGGGCTTTGGCAGGAGTGTGGCCATTGGTTATCTCGTTTTTTCTGCCATCATGATGGTGTGGTTCATGAGGTTCAGGTGCAAATACTGTTATTACTACGGCAAGGTTTGCACTGCAGGCTTCGGCAGTTTAGCTCCCATGTTCTTCAAACGAGGTGACAACAGGAAGTTTCCTCAATATGTTGAGCATGCGTATCCCATTTTCCTGGTGTGGGCATTGCCAACCTTTGGTGGCATAGTGCTATTGATTTTGAATCGCACGCTGGAAGCGTTGGGGTTACTGGTGATATTCATTCTCCTCAGCTTCGTATTTAGCGAGAGAACTTTGAAGAAGTACGGTTGTGATTACTGTAAACAAAAGGCCAACTGCCCTACATATCAATTCAAGCACGGGCGCAAAAATTAGATTTAATAACATTATTCGTCCAAACGTTCTAAATCTGGTGGAAAACTTGTAGCCCACAAAATTCTGCGATTCTCCAGTGAACTTCGAAGAGCATACGTTGTTATAAAATTTGCGCGATGAAGAAAATACAAGGCTGAAATCGCATTTAAAGCGTTATCTAATGTAGCATATTTTCTAGATTTGTATGCATCATGTTTTAGATTATTGTGTGCAGCCCACCAACATGGTGCTTTACTTATTTCACTAAAATTTTCAAATGGTGAGATCGGATCCTCTAAATCTTTAACGCATATCGTAAATTTAGACAAGTGCAAGCGTGGCTCGAAGAAATCCCTATATAAGTCGATATTTTGCCTTTTTTGTCTATAATTACTTATGTCGTCTATGTGATCAAGATTGGAAAGTTTTAGCCACTCTTTAAAAAAAATATCTATTTGTATGCAACATCGTATAATCAAATCTGCCAACTTTGGTGAGTGAACTCGCAAATGGCCTTCATCCAATGGAACGTAACTTATAAAGGTAATAAAATCGTCTTCTAACACCTTGTATAATTCTATTGAATAGCCACTGCTGAACATATTCAAATTATTTGGATTAGACATAATAACCACCTAAACGGTTTCAAAACAGACTTCAATGAGAAACTTCGAGCATTTAGCTTTTATGTAATCTAATAGTGAGAAAAGAATAATGAAATAGCTGAGGCAAAATATGAACAAAAAAACTGTGGAAGAATTGAAAACCTGGTTTACATCGTATGCGCAGACCTTCAAGTCTGGAGATACAGACCAACAAAGAAACATAATTCTAAAAGAAGAGCATACCTGGGGCGTCTGCAGAGACATACTAGATTTAGGAGAAAAGCTAGAACTAAGCGAAGACGACTTGCGCCTGGCAGAGGTTTTGGGCCTCTTTCACGACATAGGCCGCTTCGAACAGTACGCCCAATATGGCACCTTTGTAGACGGCATATCGGTAGATCACGGAGAATTTGGTGCCAAAGTGCTACAGGAAACGAAAGTGCTCGACCGTCTTGAAAAAGCGGAAAAAGACCTAATTTTACGAGCCGTTAACTACCACAATCGTGCCTATTTGCCCCAAGAAGAGACGGAACGATGCCTGTACTTCACCAAACTGCTTCGTGACGCCGACAAACTGGACGTGCTTCGGGTGGTTACTGACTACTACCAGCAAATGGACGAAAAGAGCAACGGAAAATCAAAACGTAACAGTGCTCTGGAGCTAGGACTCCCAAACACCCCAGGAATCTCAAACGAAGTATATCAAGATTTGATGGAGGGAAAGCTGGTGGCCCTCGAACATATGAAAAACCTCAACGACTTCAAACTGCTCCTGGCCGGATGGATATACGATATCAACTTCCAGCCGACCCTTAAAGCCATAAAAGAGAGAGGTTATTTAAAGAAGATTCATGGCCTTATTTCACCATCCAAAGAAGTGGACGAGATATTCGAAGTGCTCGAATGCAGCCTAGAAGAAAAACTTGCAAATATCAGGTAAAAGGAGCACGATTGAGGTCATGAACAAATTCCAAAATCCAATTTTACGTTTATTGAAAGGGCTGAGCCACTATGCTGGAGATTACTTCGCCTTATGGGTGCTTTTGGGTGCCGTGGCAGGATTGCTTCGCCCACCCACCTTCCAAATGGTAACGCCCCACATACCCCTAATGTTGGGCTTTATCATGTTCGGCATGGGAATGACCCTAAAGGTAGACGACTTCGATGAAGTGTTCAAACGACCAAAAGAAGTGGGAGCTGGCGTATTGGCCCAATATACAATCATGCCTCTTTTGGCCTTCGGCATAGCTGAGCTGTTTCGCCTTCCTGCAGATATGGCAATAGGTGTGGTGCTTTTGGGCGCCTGCCCTGGTGGCACTGCCTCCAACGTAATTACATACCTGGCGCGGGGAGACGTTGCCCTTTCAGTGGCCATGACATCTGTATCAACGCTGCTTGCCCCCCTGACGACCCCTCTTATCACCCTGTGGCTGGCTGGATCCTGGGCCCCTGTGCCTGTAGAAGGGCTTTTCATATCTGTTGTTAAGATCGTGCTCATCCCCGTATTGTTAGGGCTGGCAGCTCACCGCTACTTTGCACAGGTTGTAGAACGATATATTCCTCTCTTGCCTCTAATATCTGTCATCACCATCGTGGCCGTTGTAGGTGCCATCATTGGAGCTAACGCCGAACATATCATCACTGTGGCGGCCACCATGTTCCTGGTGGTGATTTTACACAACCTGTTGGGATTGGCACTGGGTTACGGATTAGGATCATCGCTGAAGATGAAAGAATCACACAAGAGAGCCATAGCCGTAGAAGTGGGCATGCAAAACTCCGGGCTTTCAGTCGCCTTGGCCATGACCCACTTCAACCCAATAGCAGCCATTCCAGGTGCCTTGTTCAGCGTATGGCACAACATATCAGGAGCCATTCTTGCCACGTGGTGGAACAGAAAAAGCTAAAGGAAGACTTATACCACGATATATGGTATATGGTTTAGATATATTAGGAAAACTCCGTTCAATCGTCGAAATATTTCAAGATCGTAGGCAAGAGTTCCCCTTTAGCAACCAGTTTTTCAGCCACTATTCGGAACTTCAGGTAATTTTCTTTGTCATATTCCGATTTTAAATCTGGCATCTGGTTTACCTGTAACAGATATAAAACATTATGCAGAGCCGTGTTATACACAGAAATTTGTTGATATTCGGCAGACGATACATCAACTCCATCGTTTCTCATGTGAATTAAAAGATCGTCAGAAGCATAACGTTCATCGAGCAAAAGAATGAAAAATTCGTGGTATGCCTTGTCTTCAACCGCCTCTATGAATTCGCCCAGATTGCACTTTTTAGAGATCATTTATCCCTATTGAGAGCCTCAATTCGTTTAAATTATTCGTTCATCAGGTTATCTTAAAGTCTAGTCGGGACCCAATTATAGTCGAAAACCAATTAGATGATACTAATTGGTTTTCGCCAGAATAGTGTTTAACGATACGAATAGGCCAAATATCTAACTCTTGCGAGTTCGAGATTAATCCGAAAGGTATCGTTAAACACTATCAATGAGAATCACTATATAGTCTGTATAATTTCATTGTAGATACCGTAAATCTAAGGCGGCGATGTCCATATCCACCAAAAAAACGTATGCACTAAAGAAAACCACCCCAAAAGAATTCAAGGACATGACCCCAGCAGAGAGATTGGCCTTGGCCAAAAGACTGTGCTACCAGCGTTGCAATCAAAGTTGTGTGGATCAAAAACGCCAAGGTCTTCATGAGGAACTGCTGAAGAGAAGGCCCCATTGGTCGATCTCCAAACGCCAGGAACAATACGATACCATCAACCAGGGAGAACACATTCCCTTCGACTTGGCCATACCACTACCTGCCAGAGATCCCCGTCACCCCAACGAAACCTGCAAAGGCGTTGAGCTTTTCTGGGAGAAGTTTCGCTGCACCCACTGCGGTAGATGTTGTTACACGCCAGGTGCGGGTTTGTACTTGGAAAAAGAGGACATGGACCGAATCTGCAAACATCAGGGCTGGCCCATGAAAAAGCTGAAACGATTGTGCAACTACGACAAAGATCTGAAAACGTGGGCTCTGAAACAACCCTGCCCCTTCTACGATCAAGAGAAAAAAAGTTGCACCATATATCCAATCCGTCCCCGAACTTGCACCCGTTATCCTCTCCACCCGCCGCTAAAAGAAATGCCCTATCACTTAGCAGTAGACGCGTTTTGTCCTGCCGCCAGAAAGCTGGCTAAAGAAACCCTAAGCTGGTGGATAATTTGCGAGAACAATTGGGCCCAGATGCTGAAGCAAATAAAGGAGGAGGTGGAGACGAACTCAGGTAAAGCTAAGCATGATAGAAACCAGACCTCGAAAAAATGAAAAGAAGGAACACATGGGATAAAAAAAAGAGACTCACACATCAAATTAAAATTAGTTGTGCAAACTCAGATCAAAACATATCCTGCTCGATCATGTACTCCACGATCTCGTAAGCACCCTTCCCGAATTTTGATGGAGATACGAAATCCACTGCTTCTTTGATATCAGGTAACGCATTGGCAACAGCCGCACTGAAACCTGCCACATGGAACAGAGGAAGATCACTTATGCTATCGCCCACCGCAGCCACCTCATCCTTATTTAATTGAAGATGATCCAGGATCTTAAGGAGACCTTTGCCTTTGTCAACCCTTCTGTCCGTTATGTGCACTGCAAAAGTGGAGTCCAGCAGATCCACTGGCAAGCCCCACTCTTGAATACGTGATTTAGCCTCCTCGACATTGAAATTGCGTTTCAAAACTAGATCGGTCATCCTGTACCTGGAATCATGCCTTTCTAAAGGATAGATATCTTTCAAGCGCTGATAGGCCTCTTCACATAAAGACAGATCCGCCAAAAGCTCGATATCACCATCTGCATAAGAGACTAATCCCCCGTTCTCGGAGATGAATACGTGGGGAGTGCCCAACATGATCACTGCCGCCCTGGTAAAACAGTGTACATTTCCCGTGGCCAAGATGGCAGGAACCTCCAACATCCTCAGCTTCTCGAAGACCTCTACTGCTAAAGGGTCAAGCCTTCTTTTCATATCGGTCAAGGTGCCATCTATGTCAAAGACCACGGCCTTAATCAATCTCCCATCCCCTCCATGGAAACAGAGAAGATCGCTTCACCATCAGGCAGGTTGGGCGAATCAACCAACCGGGCAATCCTCTTTTCGCCCTTAGACTTTCTCAGATAGATCCTGAAAGTGGCCGTGTGACCTACCACATGTCCGCCTACAGGCCGGGTAGGATCACCAAAGAACGCATCGGGCTTGGACATTACCTGATTTGTAGCCAACACCAGTGCGTTGTTCAAATCGGCAAACCGTTGCAGCGTATGCATGTGCTTATTTATTTTCTGCTGCCTGTCGGCCAAAGTGCCTCGACCCACATATTCTGCCCTAAAGTGGGCAATGAGAGAATCTACAATTACCAATCTCACAGGTTTTTCCGAGTCACGCAGCTCTTCAGCCAAATCCATAGCGTTTTCCGCCAAAAGGATCTGATGATTTGAATTATAGGCTCTAGCCACATGAATATTCTTTAGGAAGTCCTCAATGTTCCATTCATATCCTTCCGTTTCGGGCAACCCACCCACCATCTGAGTGATCCTTTCCGGACGGAATGTGTTCTCGGTATCAATGATAATCACTGAACCGTTAAGACCCCCCAATTCAAGCGGCAACTGAACGTTCACCGCCATTTGATGAGCAACTTGGGTCTTGCCCGACCCAAATTCTCCATAAAGCTCCACTATGGACTGGGTCTCCATCCCTCCGCCACCCAACAGTTCATCGAAATTTTTGCTTCCCGTGGTGATCTTGCCTACCAGCTTCCTGCGCTCTAATATTTGATCGCCGGTCTCAAATCCACCAATATCGGCCACTTGTCTTGCAGAGGCAATTATCTTGGCAGAAGTCGATTCACCCACTTCAGCACAAGCGGCAAGCTCTGCAGGCGAAGCCACAGCAATCGACTCCACGGTGCCATATCCCGCCTCTCTAAGCTTCTCTGCGGTGGCCGGACCTACACCAGCAAGATCCTCCAACAATATATCAGTCATCTTGATCAATCCCCGAAATTAAACAACATGAAATAGATTTCAACATCAATAAGGTTATTCAAGAGGGGTCAAATTGACCTTGGTCCCCCACCCACAGTTGATCTCCAACTCGTTGTTCCATCCATCTTTTACCTTACCATCAATCAGCTCGATCTTATGGCCTATGTCCAGACCGTCTATCAGTTTTACGTGATCGTTCCACAAGGTTACCCGAACTCTACCGCTTTGATCTGATAGGTAGATGTTGGCCACTTTGCCCAAGGTGCCGTCATCTCGCTCGAACGTCCGCACTTCTTCAAGGCCCGTGACAAAACCCGTGATGGAAGATATAGATCCCGACTTTAGATCAGATATGGAAGTAATCGTCTCTTCGTAGTCCACGTGCAAATCGCTCTTTTTGACCACCGAATAACCGCCAACCTGAAGCTCCACCTGGCCATACCGCTCCCTGGACAGAGCATTTATCAATTCCAACGAATCACCCTCATCAATTACCATTTCAGCTTTCTCATTCCAGAGGGTCAACCTGATCTTGCCGGTTTGATCTCCTAAAATCACCGACCTTACCAACCCCAAAGAACCGTCTTTACGCTGGAACTCACGCACATCTCCAGAATCCAAGACCCTGGCCACCAGATTAACATCGCCAACATCGGGTTGAATTTCAGAAATTTTATGAGGGGAAATTCGAGTATCTATATCTGTGTTTACTTCCTCGATTCCGCCATGGTCAACGGTGATTTCCGTGCCAAAATACCCGTCTCTTGTAAAGCCCGCTACCTTTAAAGTCAGACCAACCTTAATATGCTCATCACTGACCAACTTGGTTGCATCATCCCAAAGAACCACTCTAATGGATCCGGTGTCATCGCCCAAGCTGAGGTTGACTACCCGGCCCTGCGAACCATCGTTTCGGTTGAATTCGTGTATATCGGAGATGGATAGAACTTTACCCAAAAAGATCACTTTGCCAGTTTCAGGCTTGATTTGGTTGATTTTGAGTTCAACCACACCAAACTCGCGGGCCACTAACATGGCCGCAGTTCGCTTGTCACATAAACCACCCATCAAGGCAACTTTTTCGTCTACTCTCGTCTCGAACTCTTCGGCAGAAAGATGGTCAGACAACCGATCGAATATCTCCGAGATCGTTTCATCCATCGATTCACACACCCAGTCACGCTTTTTCAGCCAGAATTGTTGACTTTCTCAAATAATCATGTTCCAAATAGGAAGCATTACAACGGGATATGAAAAAGTCACATACCTGGTTAGGATCGCCGTCCATTATTACATCGCCATTCTCGAACAAAATGGCCCGATGAGAAATCTCCCGTACTAAATCCACATGGTGGCTAACAAGCAAAATGGTCGTACCGAACTGGGCATTGATTCGCTTTATGGCATTGGATACGTCCCTTAGAGTTATGGGATCGATGTCGCCAAAGGGTTCGTCCAATATGAGTATCTTGGGATTGATAGCCAAAAGCAAAGCCAAAGATACGCGGACCTTTTCCCCACCGCTGAGCTGATGAGGATATTTATTTAAAACGCTCAGGTCCAGACCCAATACACGAAACACAGGTTCCGCGTATTTGCGAGCTTCCGTGGAAGGGAACCTGGGGAAAAGTTCGTCAAAAATGTCAGTTTTGAGACCAACTTTGTCCAGAACCGCTTTGGCTTCATCTTCTTGCATGTCTGTAAGGGTATAAAGCACATCTAACAACGTATCACTGATTTCCAGCTCTTCTGCCACGTTCCTAGCATATTCAATGACGGACTGCCCTTTAACGCCCAATTTATAAGCAATCTGTTCCAGCACGGTTTCTCCCGGAGACAGAGCAAACTCCTGATACATTATGCCCAAATTTCTTCGGACCACCATTCTCTTACGAGAATATTCGGTCATGTCCACCCAATCATCACCATATCGGTAGAGGACAGATCCTTCTTTTGGAGGAATTAAGCCTTCTATAATCTTAAGAACTGTGGTCTTGCCAGCACCACTGGAACCTATCAACGATGTTATCTCCCCTTCACGAATTTCGAAGTTCAAATCTTTGATATTCAAAACTTCTCCGGGCCCAACCAGATAATTTCGCTTGTAAATTCCTTCTACCTTGATGGCCGGATTAATCGACGCCCTTGGACTAAGAGGATCTGGCTCGTTCAATCCTGAAAGGAACTGTTCTATAATTTGCTTAGGTTGGCCATTCGCCTTTATCTCCCCTGATTCCAACCAAATCATCCGATCTGCTAGATAACCGTGAATTTCAGGAAGGTGAGATACCACCACGACCGTTATTCCCAACACTTTATTGACGTTCGTGACGGCATCCAATACCTCCTGCTTTGTGGAGGGACATGCCATGGTGGCGGGCTCGTCCAAAAGCAACAATTGTGGTTTTTTAGCTAATTGTCTGGCGATCAACAACCTCTGTTTCTCGCCCCCGCTGAGAAGGGTGGCCAAATGACTGGCCTTGTTCTCCAAACCCACCAACCTGAGGTACTCCATGGCTTCAGCCATGACCTCATCTCGTTCTGAGTCATGTTTTGTCGGAAGGGCCTCATATCCCATTTTACGGGAATAAACTCGTTTGGCCACATTGTTCAGCGCTGATTCCGTCCATAAGCCAAAATCTCGCTGAAGGTGAATGGCGGTGATCTGTTTTTGCTGGCGCACTACGCCAGGATCAGAATCAGGCGTAATATCCAAGTCATCAATCACGATATGACCAGAATCAAAGGTCTCGACGCCCCGCAAAATTCTCATCAGAGTACTTTTGCCACTGCCACTTCGCCCTATTATCCCCAAGATTTCTCCCTGATCAACGTCGAAGCTAATACCCTTCAGAACTGAAACGTCTCCCAAATCGCCTTCAAACTTGTAGACCTTAGATAGATTATCCACCTTCAACAAATCAAAACCTCCTAAATTTTTGGTTAATCGTACGTAATTTAGCGTATTTTTGTGCCGGGATCGATGTTCTTTTCAGGCGCAAGCAAAACCGCTGAATCGCCCAAATCCGCTGCTAAGAGCATGCCCCGCGATTCTACACCAAATAGTTTAGCAGGCTCCAGATTGGCCAACACCACGATCTGCCTACCTACCAACTCCTCAGGTTTGTGGGTCTGAGCAATACCTGCCACAATTTGCCGCTCTTCTGTGCCCAGGTTGACTATAAGACGAAGAAGTTTATCAGACCCTTTGATGTTCTCAGCTTCTTTGACCTCTGCAATTCGTATATCCAAATTCTTGAAGTAATCAAAAGATACTGTATCCATTTTCGCCTCTGTTTTCTTGATTGCCTTTGATTCGGCCAAATTTATGCGCTCTTTGAATATGTCATCCAATTCTTCAATCTCAGAATTGCTCATTTTGTCGAAGATGTGTTCTGGAACTCCCAATTGCAAGCCGGATTCCAGAGACACTGTTGCGTCCTCGAAAAGGACATCTTTGACTTGACCATCCTGACCGAGCTGTTTCCACGCCAGTTGCATCTTACCAGGCATCACAGGATCCAGCAAAATGATTAAGGCCTTGGCTATCTGAAGGCAGTTTTTGAGAATGACACCACAACGATCTTTGTCTTCCTTGATCATCTTCCAAGGTTCATTGGCCTGGAAGTAAGCGTTGCCATAGTCTGCTAAGGACATGGCACTGTCCACGACTTTCTTGAATTCGTACTCCTCGAGCGCAGAGGTTACCTCACCGATAACGCCATTGATCTTTTCCACAATCTCATGATCTAAATCACCATCCGGCACCTGTCGATCGAAATTCTTGCTGGTAAAAGTTACAGACCGATTGATGAAGTTGCCCAGAGCACCCACCAACTCGTTGTTCGCCTTCTCGCCAAAGACCTTCCAGGAGAAGTTGAGCTCCTTGGTGTGAGATGTGTAAGACGCCAAATAGTACCGCAATAGATCAGGGTGAAGGCCTTTATCCAGGTAATCGTCGTTAACCCAGACCACGTAGCCTCTGCTCTTGGAAAATGTTTTATTATCTACCTTGAGCATTCCACTGGCCACCACGGCGCTAGGCAACGTATAGTCTGCCCCCTTCAACATGGCTGGCCAGAATATGCAGTGATGGTAAACTATGTCACCACCTATGAAGTGAACGATTTTAGAGGGGTTCCGCCAATAGGCTTTCCAATCCTTTCCTGCTGCTTTGGCCCATTCCTCCGTAAACGAAATGTAACCGATGGGGGCATCCACCCAAACGTAAACAACCAAGTCCCTTTGCCCAGGGAACTGCACACCCCATTCTAAGTTTCGGGTGATACACCAATCTCTAAGCTCCTGTTTCACCCATTCGCGGGCGTAGTTCCTGGCGTTGGAGGTCCCACCCAAAGTTCCTAGATAATCGGATAGAAAGCCTTTGAAGTCAGAAAGCTTAAAGAAATAGTGTTTCTGGGTTTTGTACTCAGCACTGCTGCCACATATTTTGCACACAGGCTCCAAGAGATCGCCTGGCTCAAGATAACGACCGCAACCTTGATCGCATTCATCTCCTCTAGCAGGAGATTTGCAATATGGGCACGTCCCCTCCACGTAGCGATCAGGCAAAAACCGATCGCATGAAGGACAGTAAGCCAGGGGGATCTCTTGGGGGTACACATAACCTTTGTCTATCAAATCATCGACTATGGATTGGGTCCGATGGTGATTAGAGGGATCGTCAGTGTTGCCGAAGTAGTCAAACTCTACCTCCACATTTTTGAAGACATCATCGAAATGATCGTGATATTGATTCACCAACTCTGTTGGAGTAATTCCTTTCTCTTCAGCATTGACCACTATGGGAGTACCATGGGAATCGGAGCCGCAAATGAAGGTCACGTCAAGGCCCATTTTCTTCAGACCTCTTACGTATATGTCTGCGGGCACATAGGTCCGCAAGTGGCCGATATGACATGGCCCATTGGCATAGGGCAGTCCGCAAGTAACTAAGATGGGAACGTTATCAGGAGACAATGTGAACACCGGGACAGCCTATGCTCAAACTTGCAGATATACGTTTCCCACCCCGCTAAAGAACAGCATTCTTGGGAAGGATCTCCTATTTTACGAATCATTTCTTCATCTATAAGGGGGTTACGCAGTTGGACGTATCAGTGTTGGTCACACTCCAAAAAGTTATCATTAATTGGCGTGTATTTGGTTTATGGGCATCTATTTAACCATTTAATTGCCCTATCTGGGCGTAGATACCTCAACTGCGTAACTCCCACTATAGTCAAGAACAAATTAGATGAAACTAATTGATTCTCGACAGAATAATGCTTAACGATACGAATAGGTCAAATATCAAACTCACGAGAGTTTGGTATTATAGTCGAAAACCAATTAGACGATACTAATTATTTTTCGCCAGAATAGTGCTTAACGATACGAATAGGCCAAATCTCCAACTCTTGCGAGTTCGAGATTTGTCTGAAAGGTATCGTTAAACACTATAGTTTGTAGAGGGTGCCACAGCAACCACCGCATTATCAATTGCTTGTCGACCTTCACCACTTACCGGCAGGGAATAGAATACCAACCCTTGATAAATTGAAGATAGAAAATTCCTAAAATCAACCTAACCGAGGGCTTGGTGCACTCACGCATAACACCAACCAAAACGTGCGCATGTATAGCCATTGCAGAACATATCCTGCATGATACTGTTTTATTAAGGGGGAGATTCTTAGTGATTATTAATAGAAATATTCAAAAAAATATGAGGAAGTATGTGCAAAATGAGGTTATCTGCGCGGTTGATAGTGTTAATCCTATGTTCAATTCTAGTTCAAGGAGGTCAAGCAATAGACATTGGTTTTTCCGCTTCCAACGGCGGCAAGTCCGTCAGCATGTGGAACACCTATATTGTTGACGATAGCGTTTCCGTGAGCGAACGTGACTCTGTAAATCCCAATGATCTGGAGATGACAGGTTCCAGAGTCGTCTCAGGCTCTGGTGATGCAAATATACATCAAGAGCTGGCTGGTAGCGGCGGTGGCGCTGATTGGACAGCGGACCATACTGTATCTATTGAGAATGCCGCAAGTCTCCAAGATCTAAGTAGTACAAGTCTCAAACCGGTTTCGTGTGAGGTATCAAGAAGCACCAACGTGTGGAATTGTGATATCGCAGAAAACGAATTGTATGGACACCAGGGTGGCGATCATGCAGTCACCTCGTCTTATGTAAGCGGAGGGGATCTAAGTTGTATCCAGAATCTGTTGGTGGGCCACAGCGTCGAGGTCTCACAGATAGTAAGTATGAATGCCTACACTGGTAGTAAGGTCGGTGAGGTCTACGGAGAAGCTTGGGATGTCGATGGTAACTACGCCTGGATATATGCAGGGATGGCAAATGGCGTGTTGGAAACGAACATGAACGCTAAAGCCAACACGGGAAACAGCGCCACTGCAACTCAATCGACTGAAATTGAAGCTAAACGAGGAGATACCAGCTCACGTGCGCAAGATGCCGATGGTAACTACGCCGGGACATCTGCGGAGATGGAAAACGGTGTGTTGGAAACGAACGTGAACGCTAAAGCCAACACGGGAAACAGCGCCACTGCAACTCAATCGACTGAAATTGAAGCTGAATATGGAGCTACCTGCTCACGTGCGCAAGATGCTGATCGTAACTACGCCAACACCTATGCAGATATTATGGGCAGTGGCACATTGACCACCATGCAGAACGCAAGGGTTGGTAATGGAGTCGTCGAAGCGGCCCAATATTCCAAGATTCAAGGCCATCTTGCTAATTCATTTTGTGAGGCAGGGGACATTGATGGTTACGAAGTTTATGTAGACAATTGGGTCGAGGGCAATTCCTATCTGGAGTTTACAGGAGAGGCAGTGGCAAATTCGAATCAATTTAGGGCATCTCAAACATCTCACGCCGAAGGACTCGACATTTGGCCGTGGGCATCTGCAGAGAGCCCCACTAAAGATACTGGTACGATAGGAGAATATGTCCATTACAACGGTAATCGGGATGTGGAGTCGGTCGCTTGGGCCAATTCAAACGATGTATTCGCTGATATTCAGGTGGTTTAAAATGATGAAAACGGTGGTTATCCGCATAACGATGCTGGCCTGCATAAATGCCATGCTGGCATCTTCAGCGGTCTGTGCTTCTTGGGACGCCAGCGTTGATACAGAATCGGATCGCTGGTCGATCGAGCGCCAGAGTGAGACCATTGGCTTCTACTACAGCGGAATGGTGGAGGGGGACATCGCCCCCATCAATATCACCCCCTGAAGGCAGAGAACTCAGCTCGTTTCACGCTCATTATTTGGACTTGGACGTAAATGACGTTCGGCTCAAAGAGAGAACTGCAGTTAAGGAAGGGAAATATACTGCTGAAGACAACATCAAACTACGTTCAGAGGCCATAAATAACGTCAACAGGACCATAACCAAACCCAGGGGAAGCGACGAATATAAAATCAAATGGACCGAAAACTGGCCGGTTACATTGAACGCCAGCAGGATCATAAATTATGTGGGCCTGGGCATAAATGACCGCGATTGCGTGGGAAACAACTTGGACCGAATTGGATCGTTCTACTTCTACAATCAGGAGTTCACCAAAAATCGTGAAGCTAACCTTTACTTGGATAGAATGAACGCTACAGTGTGGGCAACAAATGAAGAAATATCGAATACCTACGTCATGCCAGTTAGGACCACCCATTACCAGATCGAGTCCCACTCGTCGGGAATCACAGACATGGAGAATTCAATTACGGCCAGGAACGGTATATGGGCCTATACGATATTAGCAGAAAGCTGGATATGAAATCTATAGAAGACGAAAACGTCTACGAAACTGACTGGTTATCATGTTGTCTGGAAGGGTGTTCAGGCGTTGATCCGACGTTAACTGGAGCCTGGAACGAATATGAGGTCTTCGGCTGCGTTTGTAGCTGAAGATTACAACTTATTTTTAAATAGTATATGTAAAGGCAGCCATAAAACTAGTCTCAGTTGTTGCTTGGTTGGCCACCAAAATGTGGAGAAACTAGGTACGAAGTGGGCCGCGGGCCAATGTGTGTTTGATCCCTCTGCGTAGCTGAAACAAGCAGCATGCCGATAGATCACCAAGTTGGGGTGCGGTGTGGGGTTGTCTAACAGCACCCCCACTCACAGAAATCCAAGTTTAATAGATAATTCTGTTAGTTATATAAACTATAACGAAAGTAAATAAGAATCCACTGGCGTTAAAAATAATATAATTGGGAGAAGGAAAGGAGGAACAGACCAATGTTAAATTCACAAGGTAACGATGAAAATAACAATGATCTTGGCGATTATCTGACAGAAAGTGAACGTAGAAAGCTACTTTCAAACCTTCACCACCTTTCGGTATGGATCGGGATACAAATTCCTGAAAAACTGAATATAGACAAAGAGACTCTGGAAAAGGAGATGAAAAAAGACCTGCTCGAAGAAAAGGACCTTCTTCCTGAAATCAACCTAACTGAGGGTGTGGTGGACTTGCGCCATCTCATATGGAAGCTAATTCACGAAAAAGAAATCTCCGAAGAAGAGAAGGTTGAGATCAAAGAGTTGGCCAGAGTCTTGAAGACGAAAGAGATAGAAGACGAGGATATTCTCAAACATAAGAACCTGACACACCAAGAGGCAAAGCAGCTTTATGAAGAAACGGCAGGACTAATTCGCACCTTGTTGGACATGAAAGACATCTTGAACAAGAAAGAACGTTCCTACACAGCAAAAAAAGAGATAAAAAGAAAAGTCGATGACGTGAAAAGGTGGAACGACTTCGTAGAACGAGTCAAAAAAGGGCTCTAGATCATCAAAGGTTATCGATGGCGCTTAGGAGACCCATCATACGAATCAGAAAAATCGCATCAATTCCTCGGCTATGATCTTGTACCCCTTTTCATTGGGATGATCCATACCGGGCAATATCAAAGATTTCAGGGGAATCCCATCTTCTACCTTGCGCATCCAAGCCCGGTAACCATCTACAAACCCCACATTCATATCCTCCGCAACATCCGCCAACATTTGGTAATAGCTCAAAACCTTCTGGTCAAAACCGGGTGTCAAAAGCGGCTCTGAGGATATGAGAAGTATCTCTGAATTACACTCATCCAAAATTCGATCTACCATTTCAATCAAATTAGACTTGAACTCGCCCAGCCGAACGCCCATATACATGTCATTAATGCCGAAATTTATGGTTACCAGGTGTGGCTGATGGGAGATCACCGAACCGTCCAAGCGGTAAAGACCGTCCAACGCAGTTTCACCACATACGCCCCTATTGATCATCTCGACTTGGGCCCGAGGATATTTCTCCTCAAGCATCTCCTTCCAGAAATGACCAAAACCCCGAGAAACCATGAAACCAGCACTTATTGAGTCGCCCAAGAGCAACATCTTCACCAGCGTACCCTGGGATAACAGGGTCCTAGTTTGTTTGGTGAAACGCTTCAAATCGCTATCTACCATAGTACCACCTTCAACGTCACATTTTCGTGCCTAACTATATTCATTATCCCCCAGCCACAGACGGTAAGTAGTCAAAGGACAGAGAAGAGCAACAACGACAAATGCCAAAAATGGGGTGCATAATAACCAAAATATGAGCAATTGCTGCAACAATCCTAAAAGGTCATCTTCGGTCGCAGAGGTCCTCTGGCAGATCACCGGTCAGAATATCTATTTTCTGCTCTGCCTTTTCCAAGCTGGCGTTGCACAACCTGACCAGACTTATGCCTCGCTCAAAGATCTTCAGGCTATCCTCAATGGAGAGACCATCACTTTCTAGAACTTGGACAACCCGTTCCAGCTCACCCAGAGCCGATTCTAAATCCAGATCGTCATCCACTGAAATTGTATCTGCCATATATAATTCACCACAATTCGTCAAAGGTGATATCTTTATCGATGACTTTGCACTTTAATAGGCCTTCTGATAAAATAAGCTCTATAAAAGCCCCTCGATCAACATCATCTGCTCTTCGTATTACGTTTCCATCGGCTCTGGCAATGGAATAACCCCTGGAAAGAGTGGCCAGCGGACTCAACGACGATAGTTGGCCCTGTGCCAAATTCAACCTTTTATTCAACACATCCACTCGTCGAATTTCAAGGGACAATAAGCGTTTTGAAAGCTGTTCTAAACGGTAACGCTTTTTGCCCACTTTATCTCGCATAACCCTTGAGGATAAACCACGACCCAAATATGTGAACTTGCTCCGCCTACGTTCCAATGAAGAAACCAGAGATCTGATCATCCTCATTTCCATATCTCTTAGAGATTTCTTTAATTGAATCACATCGGGCATGATTAACTCCGCAGCGGCCGAAGGTGTAGGTGCCCTGGCATCGGCTACAAAATCGGCAATTGTCACGTCAGTCTCATGCCCCACCGCTGAGACCACTGGACAAAGGGACTGAAATATGGCTCTGGCTACTATCTCTGAATTGAAAGACCACAAATCCTCCGCAGAACCGCCCCCTCTGCAAACGATTATCACTTCCACCTTTTCTTGTAGATTTTTTATGGCAGATGCGATGGACAAAGGAGCGTCTTCGCCTTGAACTTGAGCAGGAGATATGATTATTCTGGCAGGATATTCACCCAGAATTCTTAGAACATCCCTAAGGGCCGCCCCATCGGGTGAGGTTACTATTCCTATTGTCTTAGGATAGTTTGGCAGAGGACGCTTGCGCTCTAAATCGAAGAGACCCGCCAAGGCCAGTTTTCGTTTCAGCGCTTCAAGCTCTTGATACCTGTTACCTAAGCCAGAATCCTTCTCCACAACCTTGACCAGAATTTGAACTTGGCCCCTAAGCATGTAGAAGTCCACGTCCCCAAAGATCAAGACGTTCAATCCATTCTTGAGTTCGAAATCCAACCGTCGTCCCTGATTTCGGAAGAGGACGCAGGATATCTGATGATCCCCGTCTTTGAGGGTGAAATAGCGATGACCTGAACGATGGTTGACTACGTTGGACAACTCACCCCTTACCCACAGATTGTTCAACCGGGCATCTGAGGATAGGCGCCTTTTTATCCGAGCGTTAAGCTCACTCACATCGAATACGCAGTTCAAAACAACTTGAATTCGTAATGCACCATATTTAAGATCTTTCTGGCCAAAATGCGTCTTTGAACGCTTATGAAAATGTGCACATTTTAAGGGTTTTATCTCATTTTGAGTTCAGGGGGATGAGTACTCGTAAACGGCTGCGAAGCTGTCACCGTTGAATCAACAGGAAACTACTGAGTTCCAATCTATAGTGTTTAACGATATTTTTCGGATTAATCTCGAACTATCATGAGTTTGAGATCTGATCTATTCACATCGTTAAGCACTATTATGGCGAAAACCAATTAGTATGATCTAATTGGTTTTTGACTATAATCACATATTAGAAGGCGATATCAATCTGATAGTGGCCAACGCCTACAAGATGAAACATATCCCTGGTAGAAAGACTGATAGATTGCACACGTTGTTACAGTAACTACAAAAAGATCGAAACATATGAAGTTATTCCTTGGAATTAAGGACTAGAAGGGCATCAATCATACATCAAAGCAAATTGACATGGCCCATACAATTCAATATGTGGTCAAGGCATAATACATTGCACGAAAGAGAGAAACAGGGGGCTGCGGATAGCAACCAATTTTATCGATATCATCAGGAATTACATGAGAAGTCTTAGATTACAGGAGCGTTATTGACCTTTGAGCACGTCTAATGTATATTATATAATAAGTTTGCCGATTCCACTAAGTTTAAATAACTTCTAATAATCTCTCCTAGGAGGACCGACCTAAGCTGGTAATCCATATGAACACGAATGAAAAAGTCAGGCGGGTCATCAGTGTCGATCGGCGCATTCTATTGATGAAGACGATTAGAAAGTCTAGGGTAATCAAAGCCTCGGAAGTTGCCCATTCGACAGATCGATCAATTCAAAATATCAGCCGTGCCATAAAAGAATGCGAGGATCTGGGTTTAATCGAATGTATAACTCCAGAAAAACATACGTGGAAGAAATACATGCTCACCGATCAGGGACATAAAGTGCTGAGAAAGTTGGAAGATGATAACATAATATAGAGAGATTATTATGAGCAAAGTTAAGCTTACCGAGACCGTTTTTAGAGATGCTCACCAATCACTTTTAGCCACCAGAATGAGAACTCGTGACATGCTGCCCATTGCGGAGACACTTGACCAAGTTGGTTTCTTTTCCATGGAAGTATGGGGTGGTGCTACCTTTGATTCGTGTATAAGGTTCTTGAACGAAGACCCTTGGGATCGGTTGAGGGCATTGAAGCAAGCAATGCCTAACACACCCCTCCAGATGCTGCTTAGAGGTCAGAACTTGGTTGGATATCGCCACTATGCAGATGATATCGTGGAAAAATTCGTGGAACGAGCTGCAGTCAATGGTGTTGATATCTTTCGAATATTCGATGCCGTAAACGACATCAGAAACATGACGGTCGCCATAAAGGCTGCCAAAAAGATGGATGCCCACGTTCAGGGTAGCATCAGTTATACCACCAGTCCAGTTCATTCCATAGAACAGTTCACCAAGATGTCAGTGGAATTGGCCGACTTGGGTTGCGACTCGTTATGCATAAAAGATATGGCTGGACTTATCACACCTCATAACGCCTACGAGTTGGTCAAATCCATGAAAGAAGAGACCGACTTGCCCGTCTGTTTACATTCCCATTGTACTAGCGGCATGGCCCCTATGAGCTGTATATTCGCCTGCGAAGCTGGCGTAGACATCTTGGATACTGCAATATCGCCGTTGGGTTGGGGAACCTCACACCCACCCACAGAAAGCATTGTAGCCTCCTTAGATGGAACCTCTTATGACACCGGCTTGGACCTGATGCTTCTCACCGATATCAAGAAGTATTTTGAAAAATTGATGGACGTATATGCCTCAGTATTCAATCCCATATCTGCCAGAATAGATACCAATGTGCTGGTCTACCAAGTTCCTGGGGGAATGTTGTCTAACTTGGTTTCACAACTAATAGAACAGAAGGCTCTGGACAAGTATGAAGAAGTTTTGCTCGAAGTTCCCAAAGTCAGAGAAGACCTAGGATATCCCCCCTTAGTCACACCTACCAGTCAAATCGTTGGCACCCAAGCAGTTCTAAACGTACTCACTGGTGAACGATACAAGGTAGTACCCAAAGAGGTTCGTGATTATTTCAAAGGCCTTTACGGGAAACCACCTGCGAAGGTCAACCCCAAGATCGCTTTGGAGATTCTTGAAGACGAAGAGCCAATTACCGTACGCCCTGGAGACCTTCTGGAACCCGAATACGAGAAGATGAAAAAAGAAGCCGAGGATAAAGGACTGGTCAAGAAAGAAGAAGACATCCTCACTTATGCCTTGTATCCACAGGTGGCAACAAAGTTCCTTGCAGGTGAAGGAGAAGAAGAAACGCTCAGAAAGACGAAGGCGGCCTCCGAGGAAGTTATGATTGGCAAGCCAGTTGCCTTTAACGTGGAAGTAGACGGTGATGCCTACCTGGTAAAGGTAGCTCCTGCAGGCATGACCATTAGTGAAGCAGAGCCAAAGGCGCCTGTTGATGGAGTCACCGTCCCCATGCAAGGCGTGATTCTTCGCTACCAAATAAAAGAGGGGGATAAAGTTTCCAAGGGCGATTCAGTAGCGGTATTAGAGGCCATGAAGATGGAAAATGAAATTTACGCCAACAAGACAGGGGTTGTCAGGGAGATATATGTAGAAATTGGCGAGACAGTATCTCCAGGCGATGTATTGATGTCCATTGAGTGAATACGAGGGCCAAGGAAAGGAAGGATCAAAAGCTATGTCGGTAAAAAGAGAACAAGTGCTAATCGAGGCTCTGCCTTATTTAAGGGAGTTTTATGACTCCATCATGGTAATAAAGATAGGCGGTTCCATAATGAGCAGCAAAGAGATACTGGAAAACTTCGTCCAGGATTTGGTTCTGCTCAGGTACGTGGGGATTCATCCAGTGGTGGTCCACGGTGGCGGGCCTGAAATTTCGCAGAAGATGGCCCGTTTCGGGAAAAAACCCGTATTCGTAGGCGGCCTAAGGGTCACAGATGAAGAAACACTGGAGATCGCCAGGATGGTCCTCTCGGGCAACATCAACTCACAGCTGGTAACCCTAATCGGAAAGTACGGCGGCAAAGGCATTGGGCTTTCTGGAAAGGATGGTCAACTTTTGATCGCTCGCCGAAAGGCCCCCATAAAGATCAACGGTGGACAAGATCTGGTGGATTTGGGATGGGTGGGTGAAGTGGTAAAAGTTAACCCGGAGATCGTCATGATAACTGCGGGCAAGGGCTACATTCCTGTCATAGCACCCATTGCCGTAGACAACGATGGGAATAACCTCAACGTCAACGCCGATACCGTTGCAGGTGATATCGCCATCTCCTTGGGGGCTAGGAAGTTAATCTCAATTACCGATGTAGAAGGAGTGAAAAGAGTCCCTGACGATCCTTCAAGCGTAATTTCCAGCTTCCGTCTGTCAGATTTCGACCAGATGGTGGCGGATGAAATCATATCAGGTGGAATGATCCCAAAGGTAGAAGCCTGTGTCAAAGCGGTGGAAGCGGGTGTTATTAACGCCCACATCATCGATGGCCGAAAACCGCATGCCATCTTGCTAGAGCTTTTCACAAACGAAGGCGTAGGCACCATGATCGAGAGGGGTTAAGAAGCCCTCTAAATTATATCTCAGCGCCCCTCGATGGTCGCTGTCGCTCCATTTTTTCGTTGGCCGATACCCACTTGACGTGTTCTGTGGATATTAAAGACTCCACACGCTCGGCCAGAAGGGCATCAGGGTCTCTGACATCTGCATATGGGCCTGCCTCAGACATCCACAGGTATTTCTCGTGTTTCAGCCCTTCTGAAATTGGTCTATAAGTTATCCAGTTGTGCTGGAACTGGTACAGGCTTTGCAAAGATTCCAGTACCACCACAACTACACCCAAGCCGCCTGTTATTAAGGGGAACTTCACCATTCCCAAATAGGGGCCTAGCCCCGCTACAAAGGGAATAAGGGCGGCGGCGATTATCTCGATTACTTTGAGCAGTTTAAACCATCTTTGATTCGATCGGCTTTTCTCGCTATACCATTCCAGCAGGTCTTCCAGCCTCTCAAATACAGGACTATCTCGCTCCAACGGCCATACCCCCCCAAAACAATTATGTGATTATAGTGTTTAACGATACCTTTCGGATTAATCTCAAACTCTTGCGAGTTCGAGATTTGACCTATTCGTATCGATAAACACTATTGTGGCGAAAACCAATTAGTTTCAACTAATTGGTTCTCGACTATATTTGACGTTGATCAATAATGCAGATATTGCAATAATCTATAACATCTCATTACTTATAAAATATTTTGTTTCTATCTCTGCTTATGATGTTTGATCAACGGCATCAAAAAAGACGGTCTAACGTAACTTCACCTTGTCCAAGAACTTCACGATCACATCTCTCAACCGGGGGCCATCCATGTCTTCTAGTTCATAAGATACGTTGGTATGGGGCTTGTTCATATCGATTAAGCGACTCAAATCGATGGGCGATCCAATTACCACCGAGTCACAAAGCACCCTGTTTATCGTTTCCTCCAAATCTTCGACTTGCTGAGGATAGTAACCCATCGCGGGCAGAACTCGGTCAAGATGCGCATATTTTTGGAACAACTCCCCTATGGAGCCAACTGCAAAAGGTCTGGGATCCACAATTTCGCTTGCACCGTACTTCCAAGCGGCTATCATCCCTGCACCATAAGGCATTCCTCCGTGGGTAAGGGAGGGACCATCATCGATTACTAGAACCCTTTTGCCTTCGATTGCCAGGGGGTCGTTGGCAGTTACTTGGGATGCGGCTATAATCACATCTGCGTTCGGATTAAGCTTAGTTATGTTGAATTTTATGGAATTAATGGCCTCAAACTGTGCAGAATTGGCCTTGTTGATCACTATAACATCCGCTGCCCGGAAGTTCGCCTCACCAGGATAATATCCCACCTCATGACCTGGCCGAAGGGCATCTGCTACCGTAATCCACAAATTTGGCACGAAAAACGGAAGATCGTTGTTTCCACCGTCCCAAACTAATAAATCAGCTTCTTCTTCGGCTCTATGTAGAACTTTATCGTAATCCACTCCGGCATAGAGCGTTATTCCCCTCTTGATTTCTGCTTCATATTCCTCTCGTTCTTCGAAGGAAACTTCTGCTTCGTCCAAGTCTTCTAAAGAGGAAAAACTCTGTACTATCTGTTTGCTCAAGTCACCGTAGGGCATTGGATGCCTTACGACTGCTACTTTAAGGCCTGCTTCACGTATACGATCGACAACATACCTGGTAGTTTGACTTTTACCACTGCCAGTTCTAACGGCACAAATGGCAATTACTGGTTTCTTGGAAATAAGAGCGGTTCGGCGCCATCCTAAAAGGCCAAAATCAACACCTTTAGCCAACACCCTGCTGACCAACGTCATCACAGTTTGATGGCTCAGATCGCTATAGGACAGTATGCACCTTTGGACTTGATTTTCTTTGATGATTTGTTCGAGGTCATCTTGGGGCCAGATGGGCAAACCTTGTGGATAAAGGTCGCCACTTAGTTGAGGTGGATAAATTCTACCTTCAATTTGGGGGATTTGTGCTGCTGTAAAACCGATCACATGGGTGGATGGGTCGTCCCTAAAACACACGTTGAAGTTGTGAAAATCGCGACCTGCCGCACCCATAATCAAGATTTTTTCGCGACGGTTCGATATTCCCTCCAACAAATTACCACCAAATAGTCATTTTAAAATACAATATATATTCATGAAATATAGATTTATCTGAACGGGCGCATAACAACCAAAAATTTATAATTATAGTGTTTAACGATACCTTTTGGATTAATCTCGAAATCGCAAGAGTTAGAGATTTGGCCTATTCGTATCGTTAAGCACTATTCTGGCGAAAACCAATTAGTTTCATTTAATTGGTTTTCGACTATATGTATAGTGTTCCATCGAAAGTGTTATCCATATTTGAAACAAGCCCAACAATTAACTTGGAGTTATGTTATGATTATCGAGATCGATATCAGAGATAAAGGTATAGCATTGCTGGAACTTGATGGTAGAAACCCAAAAATCGCTGAACAGATTGCTACTCATTTACCAATAACATCTAAAATCAACGCGTGGCAAGATGAGATATACTTCGAGCTACCATTCCAGCTCTCTGACGAAAATGTTTCATCTCATGCCCAAAAAGGCGATGTGTCCTACTGGACACCAGGATCCGCATTCTGTGTATTTTTTGGAGAATCTCAACCAATTTCTCCCGTAAATCACATTGGAAAAATTATTTCAGGATTTGACCAATTCCCTCTGGTTAAAGAGGGCGAACTTATAACTTTAAGGATAAAAGAACAAGGGTGAAATCATGTCCAAAGTATTAGTAATTTATCATTCCAGAACTGGAAATTCGGAGAAGATGGCAGAAGCCGTAGTCCAAGGTGTCCTAAATGCGGGTTCTGATGCCATAATTAAAAAAGTAGACGAAGCTAATTTAGATGATCTCATTAACACTGATGGAATTGTTTTTGGTGCGCCCACTTACTTCGGATCGCTATCTGCAGAAATGAAGGCCTTCATAGATGAATCTGTGAAGATCAGACGAAAACTCGAAGGCAAGGTCGGCGCTGCGTTCACCTCGTCAGGCAGCGTATCAGGCGGGAATGAGACCACGGTTCTCTCGCTAATACAGGCCATGTTAATTCACGGCATGATAGTAGTAGGTGATCCCATCGAGACCGGCGGCCATTATGGTGCAGTGGCCATTGGAAGCCCAGGCGAAGATGATTTGAGGACTTGTATTAAGCTGGGCGAAAGGGTTGCCAATCTGACAAAGAAACTGGCAATTAGTTGAATTTGAGCATGGATAACCGAGAATAGGTGCGTAGTTACATGACTGACTCTATGGACAACCTGTTGGGGGTTGCAAGGGACATCAAGAGCATGGAAATCCGTGGTGCAGCGCTCATCGGGAGATCTGCAGCCCAAGCACTTCGAGACTTTGCTCTTGAACTCAATACAAACGATCTGAATGAGTTCAACTCAGAGGTTAGTAAGGCTGCGGATATCTTGCTGAATACCAGGCCTACTGCAGTATCGCTTTCCAACTCCATTCGAATGGTGATGCGGTATAGTGGCGAAGATGTAGAGACCGCTAGCCAATCACTAGTATCCAACGCAGACAACTTCGTAGAACGTTCCTTAAAGGCCGTGGAAACGATTGGGAAAATCGGAAGCCATCGCATCAGGGATGGAGACACCATACTCACCCATTGTAATTCATCGGTTGCATTGTCAATAATAAAAACCACCCATCAATCAGGAAAAAATATCAAAGTGATCTCCACCGAATCCCGCCCCCGATATCAGGGTCATCTAACCATTGGGATGTTAAACGATTGGGGAATAAATACAGAACTGATCGTGGATTCTGCCGTTAGAACGATTATCAACGAGGTGGACGAAGTGATCGTGGGCGCAGATGTGATAACTGCCAATGGATCTCTGGTAAACAAGATCGGCACAGCCCAGATTGCTCTCTGCGCCCACGAAGCCCGGACCAGTTTTATGGTAGCGGCTGAAACTTACAAGTTCAGCCCAGAAACCATCATGGGTGAATTGGTTCCCATAGAGATGAGACAAGAAGAAGAGGTTTATCCTCAAATATCTGACCTCAAAAACGTGACCGTCAGAAATCCGGCATTCGACGTAACTCCTCACAGGTACATAGACATAATATGTACAGAAGTTGGAGCCATTCCCCCAGAGATGAGCTACATGATAATAAAAGAGATGCAGGGGTGGGATCTACAAAACCGCTAGCTTCTGCGGGATTTAGTCCTCCAAGCAAGAAGGGCGGCCAACGCACCCATAGTCAAATTAAAACCGGGAATGTTCACACCATCATCTGGTAGATCACCTTCGCTCAAGTTTATGTCGGGCGGGCAAGGAGGATACTCGCACATCTCCCACGTATCTGGTGTAGCGAAATCATTGCCACCATCGATGTCGTTTACCACCACATCAACCTTTTTCCAGTTGGGCGGTGCTCCTGAAGCGGCTATTCCCATTTCGAACGTGTAACGACCTGGCATCAGGCCTCTGGCGGCCACCTCAAGTGCACAACCAAATTCCTTTGTGGTCCCAGAGTCAACCCACTCTGTACAAAGAGGACCTATTATAGACATGCCATCTGGTATGTTTCTGAAATTGATTCTCGCATAAGTGCTCTCGCTCCCCATGTTCTGGACCACTACGGAAAAATTGGAGTTGCCACCAGGCGAGACGTAGATTGTAGGAACGTCTACTATTTCAAAAAATACGGACGCACCTGCAGGATATATCAACAGCACCACCAACATGATGGGCAAGATTCGCCTCATAAGATTGTATAGTCTCGAATTTGATTAAAAATTTTTCGGAAAGAATTCTAAAATGTAAAGATGGCGTTGTAGGGAACAACTTGGCCCCTACAAACCGCGCATGTGTGTAAAAATCGCTTTAGTTTATGCCATTCCAACAGGGATTACCCCTACTGGCGCAATCATGTCCCTATAGTCGGTGACATCCACAAAACGACTCTTTCCTTCGTCTGAGCTCGTCTGCACAGGTGCTGCGATCGATTCCTCTTTAACGACTGGTGCAAGCGTGGTCGCTGGCTCAGAAGCCACCTCGGCAGGCTCATATCCGGATGTGTCTGGAATGGTCAAAAATCCCATAACTTCACCGTCAATTACTTCTCCAAGACTGGTGGCCTTGACGAAGTTGCCATTTACCATGCCGTCAGAGACCGTCCCGCGGATCTCAATTGTTATCATCTCCGCCTTCTGGACGTACATCAAGTCAAATTCGACCTCGTCTCCAGAAAGAGATCCCGTCATCAGGGCATTCCAGGGGTTGGAATCTTCGGACTTGGCAGCGCCAAATAGGTCTTCACCAAATTGATAGACGACCATGCCGATCTGTGATTGGTCCAAGTTGAAAACCCAATTGCCTTCCAAATTTGCGAACTCAGCAACAGAACTATCATCAGTTTCATCAACTACAATAGAGGTTTCCTCGACAACCTCTTCAACAACATCGATCGTAACCCCCACAGGTTCCTCGGCTGTGACGTTCTCCTGGCCAGCATCTTCTGCCAGGGAAAAACCAGATACGAACATCATGGCCAAGAGTACAGATAGAGCAATATGTCTCAAGTTCATAATTTGTACCTCTGTAATTTCATTTCCCACTCCACAATTGACAGAGAGACCTTAGTCCACTGCCACCCTTCAAAAGTCCGTCACCATTAATAAGCTTTTCATATCCATAAAGAAGTATTTATTCCAGCTTTAAGTACCTCGGATCAGCTTTTCCAAAAGTTCCCCCTCATCGGTAGTAGGCCGTTCGCAAACATATCCAGAACAGACGTATGCTGTGGCCTTTTCGTTTATAGGTCTTAGAGGGCGAATGAACTCAGCGATTTTTAAGATCTCAGGAGATTCTTCGTCGGAAGGCCTGAATAGCACCACCTTGTTGGGCAAGAATTTCGATCTGAAAACCTTCAACATATCGTTGAGATTATCTGCTTGGTTGGGTGCTACAATTACCAACTCTGAAGCAGGTCCTAGAGCAAAATCCAAAACGACCATGAACTGAAGGTGGGCTGCAGGTAGGCCTTTAATTTCGGCAGAAAATGCCTGCAAAGTCTTTGTGGCCATATTCTCCAACTGAAAATCACCCGTCATCCTGGCCAGTCTGAACAAGTTGTATGTGGAGATCGCATTTCCAGAGGGAAGGGCACCATCTTTCGATTCCTTACGACGCTGAATCAAAACATCTCCATCGTCAGGCGTGAAATAAAATCCACCGCGATCTTCATCCCAAAAGTGTTCGATCAATTGGCGGTTTAGTTCCAAAGCAGCCTTTAGATATCTAACCTGAAAACAGGTTTCGTATAGCTCGATTAGGCCCCAAATAAAGAACGCGTAGTCGTCCAGGTTGGCCATGATGCCAACCGCATCATCGCGATAACGATGCAAAAGTCGCCCCTCATCACTTCGTATCTCTTTTAGGACGAAATTTGCCGCTTTAATGGCGGACGCCTCAAACATCGGTTCATTCAAAGCTTGAGCACCCCGTGCCAAGGCGGCTATCATCAAACCGTTCCAATCGGTCAAAATTTTGTCATCTTTGGCCGGACGTACACGCCTTTCTCGTGACGAAAAAAGCTTCTTTCGAATCTCTTCTAACCGATCTTTCAACACAATTTCAGAGATGCTAAGTTCGTTTACCATCTCATCAAAGGAATAACTTTGATGTAAAACGTTCTCGCCAGTCCTCTTGCCAGATGCATCTTCTGCGAAATTGCCCGCATCTTGAAGGCAGAATGCCTTCATGACCAGATCCGTTTCCCTTTCGTCTAAAACCTCTTCGATCTCCGCTTTAGTCCAAAGATAGAACTTACCTTCTTGTCCTTCGCTATCAGCGTCTTCTGCTGAGTAAAAACCACCATCATTCGATACCATATCTCGAAGCACGTAGGTTAATACGTCCTTGGCCGTGTTAGCGTATTCATCTTGGCCTGTGGCCTGATAGGTCTCCAAGTAAGCCATGGAGATCAGAGCCTGATCGTATAACATCTTCTCGAAATGGGGCAAAAACCAGCGCATATCTGTAGAGTAGCGATGAAAGCCGAATCCCAAATGGTCGTAAATTCCGCCTCGACTCATGGCGCGGAGAGTCATTTCCACCATTTGAAGAGCTGCTTTCTCTCCTGTGCGTCTCCAGTAACGAAGCAAGAACGACAGAATATTAGGGGATGGAAATTTGGGAGCACTTCCAAAACCACCATTTGCGGGGTCAAAAATAGTTGATAGCTGTTTATAAGCGCCATCCAGGACGGAATGATCCAGCTCCACCTCAGGGTGAATGT
>Ga0272443_10000871_pt1 | contig 49663 bp, 46 predicted proteins | sample SSMAcet12_FD_193581 | JGI IMG/M metagenome (GOLD analysis project Ga0272443, IMG submission 193581) | Marine sediment archaeal communities from Little Sippewissett salt marsh, Falmouth, MA, United States - SSM-Acet-12 | ecosystem: Environmental > Aquatic > Marine > Wetlands > Sediment ...
TCTGTAAGGATTTACAGAACGTTGCTCCCGGAAGAGCCGGTGTAACCAAATAAACTGACACCTGTACTGTCACCTAGACAGCACAGACTGGAGGATTTGGATGCATCGGTTTTCTTTGTATATGAGGGGAAAGGTCTTCTACGTGAAGTTCTGGAATGAAGAAATTCAGAATTATGATCATGGGGTCAGCACTGGTAAACGTTCCAGAAACGAGGCCCTGGTGAAAGTCAACGAATGGCTTCGCTACGGGTATACCGGAAGAGATCAGGAAAAGACAACAATCCAGGATCGACTTCAATTTCAAACTATTCTCTACTATCTATCCACCATGGAACTCACTGATAAACAGAAGGATCGTCTTGTCGATGTTCTGGTTGATCAGGGAATTGTCACTGAAAATGCTACCCTTCCCGAAGAAGCTGCGGAAGAAGAATCCATTCTTCTCATCCCCTTCCTCGAGGAGTTCTGGGATTACGACAACTCTCCCTATGTCCGGGAGAAGCATGCCTACGGCCAGAGTATCGGTAAACGTCACTGTTATGAACAATCGAAGAGAATTTCTCACTGGAGATCTTATTTTGCCCCGGATACCCGGCTCAAGGATGTCACAAGAGAGGATCTCAAGTTCTTTCAGCTGGAGCTCAAGGATAAGGAACTCGCTCCAAAAACGATCAATAATATCGTAACGGTCGGGACCGTTCCTTTCGGCTGGGCTGCCGATCGGGGAGATCTGGAAGTGAATCCTGCAATCGGCTTACGAAAATTCTCAGGAACCTCAAAGAAGAGAGACATCCTCAATCCTGAAGAGGTCCAGCAGCTGTTTTCCTCCAAGTGGGATGATGAACGATCAAGAGTCGGCAACCTCTTGGCAATGACAACTGGGCTCAGAGCGGGAGAAGTAGTTGCCCTGAGAAAAGAGGATATCCAGGGAGATAAACTCATGGTCCGCCACAGCTGGAGTTTCTCTGACGGCCTGAAGGCACCAAAGAATGGAGAAGAGCGGGTAGTTCCCCTCCTCCCTCAGATCAAGACAGAGCTGCTGAATCTTCTCAAGACCAGTCGCTATGGGAATGAGGGCTTCATATTCTATGGAACGGAGAAAGATAAACCAATGAATATTGATGTCCTCAATAAGGGTCTCTCAAAAGTCTATGTCACCATGAAGCTGCCGGTTGATAAACGGGAAGATGCTGCCGAACAGGAGAAGGTCAGGGATGCCATGATTGATCGAGGTATCTGTTTCCACTCCTGGAGGCATTTCTATGCCACTCATCTGGCTGATAAGATCGAGCTCAGAACCGTTCAGCTTGCGACCGGACATAAGACTCCTGCAATGGCAGCACACTATGCTGATCATGCTCAGGGTTCTCACCTGGACCAGGTATCGAAGGCAGTAAGCGATGTTTTCAATGAAATGATGAGTCCAGAAAGCATCAGTGCATGATTTTACTTTTTACTATACATTTGTTGACTAGTTTATCACTGTAGTGATATAGTTGGTCTAACATTGTTAGGGCTTCGCCCAGTGCTCCCCAGGTTGGTTCCATAGAGAAGGAGTACTTAATAGATGTTAGAAAAACCGCAAGCCAAAGGATTGGATTCTTTAGCTGGACTGCAGCCGCTGCTTACCTACAAGGAAGCTGCAGACATACTTGCTGTAAAACCCCAGACGCTCAGGCAGTGGGTTTCGGCCAAACGGATTCCGTATGTGAAGATCGGAGCTGCTGTCAGGTTCAGTCCTGATCAGCTGGAAGATTTTATCAAAGGATCTTCGAGGTAGCCGGTATGGGAAAAGAACAGCTACAGAAATTAGCACTTTGGATACAGAAGGAACTTGGATCACTCGATCATGGAGAGATCCACATCACCCTGAAGGTTCGGGACAAGCACCTTGCCCTGATCGAGAAGACGAAGATCGTGAAGGAAAAACCTGAGTGATCGAGCTTAGAGACCAGCAGAGAGATCTGCTGGTTTTTCTTAAATAATTTAAATATAAGATTTTAATTTTTTAAGATTCTAACTTCTTTATTTGCTCATGAATTATTTCATTTACTCTATAATCGCTCAAAGCTTGAAATTGATCAAAAACGGATGGATCAGTAAGCATCTCTTTTGAAAGATCATTGCTCAAAACGAATTTGTAGTAATCTAAATCTTTACAAAGCCAATATGTAAATGTTTCCATCATCTTATTCCTAATTTCTATCGAATATTCAATTAAGTGATTTAATAGAACTTCCAATACACTAATAATACTCTTGTAATTTATGATAGAATAAGATTTTTCATAGTATGCACTTTTACTGTACCATGGATATTCTGGATTAACCTTTACAATAATTTTGTTCAGATCCTCGTTCCACAATAGAACCCGAGCAATACTGAATAGTGTATCAATAAAGTAGTAATCCGAAACTTCGGAATCATAATCACATCCTTTAGCGTAATAGAACTTCTCAATGAAATTTTTAAGGTTACTAAGAAATGTTTTATGGTAGAGAGTTAGTTCCATCATATTAGGGATCAATGTAAAGCTATCTATAAGAATGGGGGTAACAGTTCCTGGTTCTTTATATGTTTTCAACTTTATGCTTTTTACTCTTTTGGTATTATCAATTTCTCTAATAGCATCCCAAAATATTGGTTTAGAAATAAAAATATTTTCCGATTCAATATCTACCAGTACAATAAATACGTTTGTATAGTAGGAAATTTCTGCCCAGTAATTCAAAGTGCTTTGTTTGATATTACTGACAGTGACATAACCTTGCTTAGTTTGAGCAACCTTCTTCCTTGCTTTTAATTGTATTTTTATTATTCGACCAGTAACTTGATTTTTTTTAACCAATTCATATTCAAGATCAATTCCATAATCGTTGCTTGTTATACTTCGGACAATACCCATGTTTCTGAGACTATATAATAATATTGAGAGAGATTTTTGTTCATTAATATGTTGTTCTGGCCGATTGGGTAATGTGTACATAATACCTCCGTAATGATACCTACATTGCTGACACACGAATTAGAATAACATAGTTGATATTGTAAGCAGAAGAAATAAATTATCAGAACTTCAGGACTAGTGATAAAATTGAAATCTATTTCTTTACCCTTTTCTATGTTGTATCTCCTATAGTCTTGAGTAGTATTCTTTTATTTTTTTTGCCATAAGAGTTCTTCGCTCTTCTAAAAAGGTTTCATAATGCTCAATATTCATATTTTCTATACCGTCTGGTATGCAATGAAGCTTGAAATTACTCATCATTTCATCCATGTCGTTAATTGCGCCATATGCTGCATTTTGATTATTCACATGATAAAGTAGTTCCGAAAAATACTCTGAGGGGGCTCTATCCTTAATGGCTATATTGATTTCACTCTGCATCATAACATAGTTAGCAATTTGATTATATTTCCCTTTAGTTAAACCATTTCTCTTTAGATAGTTTTTAGGAAAGAGGTGATGCACATCTCCACGGTGAGTAATTAGATCGCTAACAGTTATATCACGTGAAAGAAATCCTTTATCATTCATCTTCACTTGTGCTGCTAAGTAAACTTTAAAATAGGGACTAGATGCCACTGAAGTATTCATTTGTTGCGGCAGTCCTGCTGTCCAGAAAGCTTCTCCCAGTACTGCTTGTTCAATTTCAGAAATAGTTCTCTTTATGCCATTTTCATCTATATGACGAATATCCAAATCTATTTGTGATTCGGGTGAACCTGAGTATCGTCCTGTGAGGAGTGACATAACAAACCATCTTCTTACGTATGTTTCAATCTCTACCGGCGAAACACTCTGAGCTTTTAGGACCAAATAAAGGATATATGCAAAATTAAGAGCATTCTGTGATCGAACCATACTAGAGTCAACAAATCCAGCAGACCGTATTACCATTAGGAATCGTTTAAAATTTGTCTCATTCATAAATTGAAGGATTCCTTTTTCCAATAATTCGAAGGATTTCTTTGCAATTTCTTCTTCGTAGCTTCTTGTCTCGAAATTTCTTCCTGACAACAAAGCAACTAAATCCTCAAGCCTCCCTCTTTTAAATTTTGAAGTAAAAGAAACCCTTAACATATCTTTGTAAGATGGATCATAAAGATCATCATTTTCGTTTTTCAACCAGCTCATCTTCTGAAAATAATCAGTAGAAGCAAACTCAGTATCCATTTGCTTGATTATCGGATGGAATTCAGGCGCAACTGCAAGATGGCAGAAATAATCAATACATTTTCGAATTTCGTTTCCACCATAATCTTCATTGGTTGCAATTTTTGACATCGCAAAGTCTGCTTGACTCAGTTCAACCCCCTGAGAATTTATTCTGATGAAAATTTCAGTAACAGTTTCAATATCTAAATCTGAATTGAGTTCAATAAGACCTATTGGATTGTTCAAAATACCTTTTAACAATTCAATACTTTGAAATATTTCTGCATGGTTATCTGTATTATTTTTTTCACAATAATCATTTACAAATGTATATAACTGAATATCAGGACTAACTAGTTTTGAGATATCGGGTATCCAGGTCTTATCTTTTTGGATTGCGGGATTAGTTACTTCAAACTTTTTTTTAACTGGGTGGAAAGCTATGGTGATTTTTGTCTTTCTATAATCCTTAGTAATTATCTCTTTCCCCAATAATGCTGCCATTAGAGCAGTAACTCTCTGCTGCCCATCAATAAGGATTCTTTTTCCTATTGAGGTTGTCCCATCTTTCAATTTTACATTTGGATTACGCCAAGCAATTAAATAACCAATGGGATATCCTTCATATAGACTATCCATCAAATCCCTCACCTTTGCTCCATTCCACACAAAAGGTCTTTGTATTTCAGGTATTGCAATTTCTTGAGATTGAATCCAAGTAAGTATTGTTTGGATTGGATGCTGGTTTACTGAATATCGTTGGATTGTCATAAAGGCTCCTGCTTAGATTTAAAGGATAAAAGTATTGTGATACCTAATGCCGATTAAATCAAGTTATAGTAGAGTTTTTTTACAGACAACACCTAGTGATTCCCCGTCACTCCCTGTTTTTTCTCATAGGTTCTCATCCCTGCTAATCCAAGCATTCCGGTCATGATCGGGATCATCAGGGAGAGATCTATTACAGGAAACTCGAATACTTTTCCTGAAGCTGATAACACTGCGATCGCCCAGGGTCTTAAGATGTAGTTGTTCGCCAGGGAGAGTCCGCAGACCCAGCCGATGAACGGTCTCCAACCTGCCACGAAAGCAGACTGGTGCTGCGCTTCCGCAAGATTGATCTCAAGCTGGGTGTGCTTCTGCAGATTCTCTGCTTGAAGGGCTATCTTCTCAAGCTCCGCTTTCTTCTCCGGGCTTATCTCTCCAGTGATTGCTGACCTGATACCGGTAGCCAGATTAGAGATCCCACTGCTCACCGACTCCACCACCGTACTGGCAGCTTCTGCAGTCTCCTTTGCTCCAAATATTTTTCCTAACCAGCTCATAGCTTCCCCCTACACTGTTATTTTCTCAAAGATGATCACCAGGGTCGAAACTGCCCCGATTCCGGCAGCTATCACCTTGATAACTGTCGCACTCCAATGCTTCTTTTCCCTATCCAGCAGCTGCTGCTCATGAATCCGCTTCAAGGTTGGACAGGATTCCTCCCGGGAGAGATTATAGGCAGTGAACTCACTTCTCAGCTGCTTGATCTCCTGGGCAGAATCCTCAACTGCCTTCGCATAGCCATTCTCTACCAGAAGCGTATTCAGCCGGTTCACCTGTTCACTCATCGTCCGCAGCATCGGCTCAGTGGTATCAAGCCGGTGCTGATTTGACTTCACATTCTCATACATCGCCTGGACGATCTGCAGTACATTTGCTTCACTCACGATCGGATCTCTCATGCTCCCTCCTCCAGGATATCCTGGGCATCAGTCAATTTCAGATAGCTCTTCACAAAGGGATACAGAATCTCCAACTGCTCTTCCTTCAATACCGGAATACCTACTGAGAAAATATCAGAAGCCCGGAACATCCCGGTCCACCGGTAGAGGCTCGACTGAACCACATTCAGCACGGGGCCGCCGAACTTCCCGTTTGAAACCGGTTCGGTCAGCTGTTCCATTGCCTTCTTCGACTCTCTGCTAGGGTACGCAGAGAAGTTGAAGGAGACCATCACTGATCCATCAGCTCCATCAGAGCCGAAGGCTACGTTCTCAATAGCCCAGTAAGCCTGCTCAAACTGATGAAACAGAGCATTCTGCGTTTTATCCAAATCCATTACTATTCCCACAGTAATTCTCCTTTAGTAGTTATCCGGCAGCACGGCATATTCAGGAATCCCTGCCGATATCACAGTCCCTTTCAGACTGGTGTTGTTGTATAGATCGCTCACCCAGGAATGAGAGGGAGTAACGTCATATACCGAAGAGCTGCTATGTACATACGGGGTCCCCTGGGAGGACTTCAGGTATCCTTTTATATACCGTCCTTGAATCCGGTTGTTGTAGTCGAGATGAGCTCCCAGGCCATAGATCTTCAGCACTCCGGTATTGAAGGACGGGTAGTAGTTATTGGTGTTGTTGATCCGCAGCCTCCACCAGATCCGGTCGCTGTTCGCCCGGTATTTCCCGTTCGAGGCAGACTCACTCGTGGTGATATTGATCTCGAACATATAGGAGTCTTTATCTCCGATATTTGTCTGCCGGTGTTCACTCACCCAGGAGGAGCCGTTCCAGTACTGCAGCTCATAGGCATTGAGCCCATACCCGATCCAGACATCTTTTATGTAGCAGCGGAACGTAAAAACCGAAGCGACAAAATAGACATGCCGGTAGGCAGTACCTGAGCCTGATGAGACCAATTGCCCATCTGACCAGGACTTTGAAAAAAGCACCCCTGTTGAGAAACCTGATTGTCCCAAAACACTTCCTGCCGTTGCCATCAGTTGAATACCGCCCCATGTACAGTATCAGCAAATACTTCAATCCCGTGGATCTCGCTGAACCTGGAATTAGACTCTCCGATCTTGTAAGCATTATCTGCAGAGGGCATGATATTCTTCACTTTGATTCCTTCTTTCACACTCTCCACTGCGATATCAACCACGCAAGAGGTTGCCCTCGTTGCGGTATTGATTGAAACAACAAATATGCCATCAGGATCATAGATCTCCAGAGAGGTACCGCTTAGCAGGAGGGAGTACTTGGAGGCCAAAGTAGAAGTAATTGACAGAGTTGTCATAGTCGGGCCATCAATATAGTTGAAGTACCCACTTGGATCATAGGTGATCGAAAAGCTCCCGGTGAACGGCATCGAGGTCCCCACAGGAAGAGCAGAGAACTGAGCGATCAGCTCACTGCAGACAAAGTGGATAAAAGCATCTGTGCTGCTGTTCCAGAGAGTAACTCCGTCATCAGCAGCATTAGCGACAAACGTTGAGGGGACCGTCTCATACACTGAACTCAGGTTCTCTGCTGTGCTCATGAGTGGAGGGAAAGGATCTGATTCACATTGCCGGATGATATACAGAGTCCCATTCGATATAAAATCCCCGGCAAGGGCAAACATCGACCGGGACCCGCCATTATAATAGACGACCTCTGAGAAACTGTAGGAGCCGAACTGTCCCGAAACCCCGGCAGCTGCTGGGTTGTCCATCATATACTCGCTCAAGGTGTAGAAGTAGCCCAGGGTCTTGTAGATATCACCGGAAGTCTTAGAATAGCTGGTGGACCCTGCAGACCCTGCCTTCTGTGTGGAGAACTCAGGAGAGGTGAAGATCCCGGAAACCGAGGAATTGATCAGAGAAGCATCCCTGGCAACAAGAGAGCCTGTAGGACTGGCATGGAACTTGGTCACTCCATCCACCGTAAGCTCAATGCCATGATCCTTATCAATATGAATGGTATACACTACTCCATTCACAGTCTCTTCTATGATCAGCTTTCTGACCGTCGCATCGTTGATGAAAGCCTCTTCTGAAATCAGAGAATCTATGAACGCAGTATTCCCTGTCAGCTCGTTCACGAAGAGATTGTTCACTGCCAATCGGCTGAAGAACTGAGTCTGGGTATACTGCAGGAGAGCATCGAACTCTGCCTGGGTAACATCGGACTTCTGAAAGATCACCTCGGTCAATACGGTCCGAATTGCTGAAGTCATATCTACAGCCCGCTCATAGAGGATCGCAGAGGTGGTATTCTCCGTTGCATCATTCTTCATTCGCCCGATACAGAGCCAGCCTGCAATACTCACGATAACACCATCCTTCCCATAGGAAGCATCGACTATCTTGAATTGGTTCTGCAGGTAATCATAGCTGGCAACATAGGCTTCACCTGTAGAGAGCTCTACTACCAGGAATCCATCGATCACCGCATTGGGATTGATCATGCTCTTTTTGACCGTGATCCTGGTATCCTGATAGTAGATGAAGCCATCCACATCAGAGGGATCTCCAGCCTCATCGTACCCATGCAGATAGACCTCTCCCGGATTCACAGCAGTGAAGGTCGAGTAGTTCATCTTCAGTCCCAGGCCAATAGAAGATGCTCCCCGGGGACCGGCAGGTCCCGGGACTCCGTCGTCTACATTGACTATGGTGATCTGGTTCTTGGTTATCAGGCTCATACTTTCCCTCTAGCTCACCGAACAGGTGATAGTCGATTTCACATCCACATCTGAGGTTCCCACTGAGATTGTCTTCCCCGTCTTCGAAGAAGATGCATCAGCGAAGGTCCTTGAGTTTCCATCCTTATTAGTGATCGTCCAGGTGTAGGTATAGCCGGTTCCCGCAGCATCGATCTCCACCCCGTTCTGAAAGAGCTTGGCTGAAAGGTCGGTAGTCCCTACCCCGTTCTTGAAGACCGTTCCTGCAGTGGATTCGATAACCACCTGGACAGGATCGGTCATATCAGTGAAGGCGATCACATCATAGAAGGAATCCCCGTTGGTGGGAGAAGAGGCATCATTATCAGTGATCTTCACCTTGAACTGCTGCAGACCATCGACCATTGCCGGGGTGACAGCAAGAGTATTGCTGGTCTGACCGGCCATGAGATCCCAATCTGCACCGGCCCCTTCATCAGGATTCCCTGGAGCATATTTGAACCACTGGTATGAAAGCAGAGTCGTATCGAGGGTCGCTCCCCGGTAAAGTTCTGCCTTGGCTGTGAGAGAGGTCGGCTCACTGTTCTTGAACACATTCCCGCTCGGGGCATGGACGGCAGCAACAGCGATATTGTTCCCGTCGATGACCTTCGAGAGGTTGATGCTCATCTTGTAGGTAAGATTGAGTCCGGTTGCCGAATCGTGATAGACGATTGTACAAAGATACTCGATCGCATTGATACTGCCGGTCAGCTTATTCGCTGAGACGGTGAGAATATGACTCTTTGCCCCGGACAGCGCTTCCCCTGAAGTGAGGGCTGCGAAGGAACTCTGATCGGAAGGCTTTCGCTGCCAGGTGACCGACTGCACTGCCGAGTCTGTGATCTTATCGGTCCCGCTGCCCAGGATGAAAAGACTGGGAGAGAGTACCAGAGAGGTGCTGCCCCAATCCGGGGTATAGGTCCCGGTATCAGCCGAGTACCGCTGAGTCTTCGGTAAGTTTGATGAGATGAACCCGGTGAGGGTCAACGCATCGTTGTAATCCATAATCGTAATCTGTCCAACTGAAACTGCCATGTCTGTTTTCTCCTTATTTATATCAGTTCACAGAAGAATGTCGCTCTGCTCTCAACATCTTCATCGGTAATATGCAAGCTCTTGGAACCCACCGAGTAATGGGCTGAATTCCAGATAGCATCTGCTGCAGGATCGAGGGAGGACCGGGTCCACCGAAACCGGGAAGGAGCATACTGATCAGTAATCTCCGCTCCCTCCTGATAGACTCGAGCCTCCAGCGTGGTATCGGTCAGGGCAGGCCGGAAGATATTTCCCTGGTCTGAAACCACGATCAGAGTGACCGCAGCTTCCCCTTGCTCTCCCTTCCCCGCTTTCGCTGCCTGGTAGGCAGTGGTAATCGCTTCAAGCTCCCCGAAGGAAGCCACACCCCTTGCCGTGTACCGGTAGCTGTTCAATCCATCGGTCCAGCTTTCACTGATGATCACTGCCAGGGTATCGAGAGCTGGATCGCTCTGCCTGAGGGAGACTACATCCCCTATGGCCACCAGCTTTTCCCGGAGGGTGAACCGGTATTGGATATTCCCGAACTGCTGGTTTCGGTAGAGTCCTGAAGCAAGCTTTTCAGCAGCTTCAAGAGAGAACACGAATTCACTGCTCTCCTCTTTCGGATCTGCAGATCCCACCGGCAGCACTGTCTGTCTGACTGAGGAGCGAAAGAGCGCTCTCCCGTAGATCTCCAGCACATATAGCTTCAGAGCCTCTTCAGTGAAATTGTGCAGGAGAACCTGTGCCTGATGCTTATCAAAATTCTGCAAATTCACTGCAATACCAATATCAGAGAGAATCGAGAGCCTGTGGTTCTCAGAAGTAACGAGGGTAATGTCATCATTCTTCACCCTCGTCTTTCTTGACTGATACGCCACATCAAGCCACTGGGTCTGATAGGTCTGGCGAGTCTCGATCACATCCCCATCTTCCGGATAATACCGGTCAGGCAACAAGGTCACCCCTGAGGCTTCCTTATCCACCCCGACCGGGAGATTTGCCGTATAGAGCCTGACCTCCTCAAGGGTCTCAAGTCCCGCCCAGGTCAGGCAGATCCCGTCATAGGAGGTATCTTCCTTCGCTATCTCAAAGGTCTCCACAGTTGAGATCTGCTGATCGATCACGGCAAAGGGAATATAGGTATCCCTGTTCCACTGATAGAGGAAGAATCGTCCTTCTCCATCAATACTGAACACGTACCCATAATCTCGGAGCAGTGAATCCAGCAGCTGCCGGTAGGTGTACTTCTCTGCTGCTACACTGACCATCTGGACCGTCTCAGCGGCTAGCACTCCATCTGCAGCAATAGCCGAGGAATCGTAACCGGCAGCCAGCAGGATCGCTTCATAGGCTGCTCTCACCGTAACGGGAGGAGCTGAAATCGAAACAGGTAGCTGGAAATCTTCCTGAAGAGGAAGATCCAATTTCCAGGAAGCATCCCTGATCTCCAGGAATATAGTTTCAACCTGCTTGGCCTTTCTCAGATCAAGAGCAGGAGCAATATAGCCCGAGAAGAGAGGAGTCTCATCAGAGGTATACACCCGGCAGACTATCTTCTCATTCGCTTCTGCTGCCATGATCCGAGCGACAAGGAGCTGATCATACTTCAGATCTACCGAGCAGGTATCGATGACACTCTCACAGTTCTCATTGTAGAGATTTCGGGTTATCGAGAAGCTGTTGGCTCTCACCAGGGTGGAGACATCTACCGGGTCCATCTGGCCGGGGAAGTAGAGGAGCAGCTGAATCATATCGCTACCCTCCCCAGTTTCTTCAGCCTCTTTCCGGCTGCATCGAGTCTGGCATACAGATCATCTACCCCGTACACATCCCCGGTGATCGTGATATGAATGTCCTGGCCACCAGAGAGTTGAGGTCCGTGGATGTTACTGCTGGTGATCGGTGAGATCTGAACCCGCTCCTTGCCCCCGGGATTATCCCCTACAGCCATGAGCATGGGACCGGAGGTGACAAAATCGGCTCCCCGGGCAGCACCGGGTACGGTAATCCCGTAGGTTGCAGCAAGCTCCTCCACTTCAGAATCAGAGAGTCCATCCATTGAGGCGATTGCAACGAGGAGCTTTTCGTACTTGTCAATCTCAGCTTCCAGGTTCTCATCAGCTTTGGTCCAGAATTTCGTCCAGCCGGATAAGCCTTCCAGCTCTTCCTTGAGATCAGTGATCGTTCCCTGTACCCCTTCTATAAGCTGTGACTGGTTATCATAGGAATCCTCTTCTCTCTGGTAGGAGGTATTGGCAGCCATGGCCTGGGAGAAATAATCTTCTCCGGTGAGCTCTCCACGTTCCCAGCGATCCCGGAGGATCTCCATCTCCAGATCATGCTGGGCTGCAAGCAGTTCCATCTGTTCTGTGATTGCCTCACGCCTCTGATCTGCAAGTTCAGCTTCAAGATCCAGAACATCGGCAAAGAGCTCAGTGATTGCCGAGTGCTGCTCATCAATGAGGTCATTGGCTTCCTTTGTGGCCGAGATGGTATCGAAGATCGCCTTGTTGAGTCCCTTGATAGCACCTTCTCCAAGTGCAATCAGGGGAGCAAACTGAGGGAAGGCAGCCATTGCCGCATCTGCTGCCCCACCGATAACGGTATTAAGAGCAGCCTCAGCAGAGCCGGAAAGATCAAAATCCCCCGACCCCAGAGAACCTATTGCATCTTCAAGAAAGCCACTCATCGCTGAAGTCATGGAATCAGATAAACTGTCCCAGGCAGAAGTCGTCTCATCGGTCTCTTCTCTCAAGGCTTTCAAGGCCTGTTCGATCTGGTAGAGTTCCCACTCGGTATACTCCCCGGTCTCAGAGAGAGCTGCAAGTTTCTCTTCAAGGATCTTCGTCTTGCTTTCAGTCTCAGAGAGTTCAATCCCCATCTGCTCATATTGGTTTCTCAGGTTAAAAGCTGCCTCATCCACCGATGAGAGAACTTCAGCTATGCTTGCCGTCTTCTCTCCTGTTTCCAGGAATTCCCGATACTGGGCAATGAACCCGGCAAGAAAATCTGTATCTGCTCCAGCTTGAATGAGTTCCTCAAAGGTCTTCTTCACAGCTACCTGTTTTTGGTGGAACGAGTCAAACTCTCCACCGGCTGACTCATACGCTGCAGCCATCTGTCCTATGGAGGTCATTTGGGAAGAGAGCTCGGCTGACATGTCAGAGAACGAGAGCTCAGGTCCTGCGACCTCCTTTTCAGGGAGATCTGCTAAGAGCTCCTTATAGGCTGCAATAAACTCATCCAGGTCTGCAGTATCAAGAGAACCGGAAGAGACGATATCGCTCAGGAGTTTTCGGGCTGCCTGCTGTTTCCGCTCGAACGCATCGAATTCGATTCCCGCCTTGGTATAAGCTGCCGAGAGTTCATCGATCGAGGCAAGCTGCTCATCTAATTCTCTCCGGTAGGCTGTGAATGCTTCTGTGCTTGTGACCGTCGGGTCTCCTGAAGGGCCTTCTGCAAGTTCCAGGAATTCCCGGTACTTGGCGATGAAGGCATCCAAATTCTCGGTTCCGGCTCCGCTGGTCGCCAGGGCTTCAAAGCTCCGCTGGACCTGTGCCTGTTTCCTGCTGAAGCCATCGAACTCGCCACCGGCTCTCTGGTACGCTGCCTGAAGCTGATCAACCGCAGAGATCTGGGTATCGAGCTCAGAAGTAAGCGCTGAGAAGTCTACTGCAGGGACCTCGGCAGGAGGTTCCTCGAGATCAGCAAGGAAATCCTGGTAGGCTGCAATGAACTCATCAAGATGCTCGGTGTTGATCACTCCACCGGAGACAAGGTCAGTCAAGGCCTTTCTGGCTGCCAGCTGTTTCTCGGTGAAGGTATCAAATTCAATTCCCGCTTTTTCGTGGGCTTCAGAGAGTCGGTCGATCACAGCGAACTGGCTGCCAATTGCAGAGGTGACCTTATCAAGGGCATCATGGCTCGCCTGATATCTGGCAATGCTGCTGTCGATGGTGGAGGTGGTACTCCGCTCTTCCTGCTGAACGGTCAGCTGGTCTTTGAGCTGCTGGAGCTTTCTCTCCTCTTCTTGGATCTTCTCCAATACACTCTCGACGATCGTATCCCCACCGACAGCTTCCCGAAGCCAGTCCGCACCGCCATAGAACCACTTTTTGGCAAGGGTGTCCGGGTTGGCATAACTCTCCAGGTTTCGATAGAGTTCATCAACCTTCTCCTGCTGTCTGGCAATGGCTGCCGTCAGGTCAGCAGTGGGGTCCCCGGCAAGAGCCGCATCATAGTTCTTCTTCGCCTGGGTCGCTTCATTCCAGGCTTCGATCTGTTCAGCGATCTTCAGCTTGATCGGGGTGAAGAAGTTGGTGGTTGCCTCCCCGATGATCTCTTTGCGCTCTTTCCAGGCTTCATCGTATCGTCTGGCCACATCAAGAGCCAGAACGGTTTCAGAAGAGACATTGGAGAGAGCATTCTTGCTCTGAGTGTAGGCGATTTCGAGCCTGGCCTGAGCTTGGGCCTGAAGGAGGGCTTCGCCGCTCAATCCGGTCATTCCCTGCTCCAGGAGCTTTGCCTGGACAGCCGAGTCCCTGACAATAACACCCCACTTCTTCATCGATTCCCCCTCACCGCTCATGAGCTTAGTGAGGTCGGAGGTCGCAGCAGCGGCATCCCCGATATTGGGATTCAGCTTCGCCAGGGCTGCTCCGAGATAGGCTGCCTTTTCAGTGAGGTTCAGTGCCTCAACCCCGGCAAGACCGAACCCGGTCAACAAGTCCCCGGTCTCAGCAAGGATTCCCATCATGGTAGTGTCGGCATAGTTAAAGGTATCAGCGAGCTTCTTCACCCGCTCGGTTGCGAGGTCTGTGATCCCCTCATAGGTGATCGCAAACTTCTGGGCTCTGGCCTCCGATTCTTCAAAGGCTTCCCCGGAGTCTCTGATCATACTGACAGCAGAACTGATCGCAGCAGTCACCCCCACGAAGGGAAGGACGGTCCGTAAAAAGGTTGCCGTCACTGCCGAGGCAGTTCTCACCGTTGCTGAATAGGTTTTATTAGCTGTTGTGAGTCTCTGGAGTGAGGCTGCATTACTGTCATAGCGACTTTTAAGCCGGGTGACCGTGCTATCTAACGGGTCCAGCCCCTGCCTGATAAGCCGTTCGATCTCACGACGAAGGAGCTGCTGCTCTTTTTCTAGCGATGCAGTCTCCCCGCCGAAGTATTTTGCCGCCTTTGCATTGCGTGAGAGTCGTTCTTCAAATTTTTCGAGATGTCTTGCACTGGCAGCCTGGTCGAGTTTAGACACAGAAGTTGCAGCTGACTTAGCCTCAGCCTGAAAAGCTTTCAGGTTGGCTTCAGCACGTTTGCTGTCAGCATCGATGACTAACTGTATCTTGGCTCCGCTCGGCATACCGGCAGCTTCTCCTTTTCTCTCTGTCTTTCCCACCTCTGCATGGAGGCAAGTTCTGCTTCAAATCTCTTGATCCAACGGATCACGATCGGTCTCTCATCCAGGGTCCCTTTCCCGTTTGGAAGGACCTGCAGGACATGGTAGTCATGCCATAGCCCATGCAGGCTCACGAACAAAGCGGTCCGTAATCCTGCGATTCTTCTCCCTTCGATATAGCCTTCCGGCTCCGGGACCGGGATACTCGGAGGATCTTTACCCTCACGCCACTCGGTTGCGAACCAGCCCAGGCAGGAGAGCTGGAACGCAAGAATCAGTTTTTTGACTCTTCCTCATCCGGTTCCTCATAGAAGAGGTGATAAATGATCTCCTTCAGGAGCTCTGAAGCCCTCCTGCTCTTTGCAGCAAGAAGCTTCTCTGCAGTATCGATCGTCTCTTTTCCTACGGTGAAGTTAGTGATCGAGAAGATCTTCCTGGCAATCCGGTTGTAGTCATACATCTTCCGGTAGATCCCGTTATCATTGAGGGTGTACTCATACTCAGCCATTTCCCGGGCAGTAAGGTGCTCGAGCTCGATGACAATCTGCTGATCTATCGGTCTCTGCTCATTTCCCCACAGTCTCGGGATAAATCGCTCATGCAGTGCTGCACTAATCTCCACTCTTCGCCTCCTGCGTTTTCTTATGCTTAACGAACTTTCCGGTATCCTTTGCTTTCGTTCTTATGGTGATCGTGGTGATCACCTCTTCCCCCAGGTACCGGGTCTCCTTATGCTCCGCATTGGAGATCTCTTCCCCGTTCTCAGCGTGGATGGAGAAATCGCCGGGCCTGATTCGTTTGATTCTCAACTCCATTTCAGCCTCCCTATGCTACGGTCTTGAGATAGGTATCCCGGTAGTTCAGCTGCAGCTGCAGGGAGAAATCCTGGTTACCTTTCAAGGGTTTGTTCAGGGTCACTGAGGTGATAAGACCTGAAAGGATCGTCCACTCCTCACTCTCTCCGCTTACTGCCGATTCATAGGCACAAACTCCGAAGATGATCTCATCTCCCTTCGGCTCAGTCACAGTGATCGATCCGGCCCCGTCATCGATGCTCAGAGTTCCGGTCCGGTTCTTGAGTTCCTTCTGCAGCTCATCTCCGATCCGGTTATAACCGCTCAAAGAGTAGGTGCTGTTCGGGTAGCCTTCATCCTGGAAGTGAGCAGCACTATCGCCCTGGACGGTGTCTTCCACCACTCCTCGGCTTGCTGAGACTTCCCCGTCTGTTGCCCACTCGATCACAGAAGCCTCAAGGGGAATCACGATATCGCCATCAGCTGGAGTAATCAGATCAGCTGCGGTATGGAAGATCGTTCCAACCTTCTTCCCTGCAGGGAGCGTACTGACTGTCGCATGTTTTGCCGCCACCAGATACCAGCCTGCGGTGAGCTTGATCAGCCCGTCACCGGAGATCTGCTCTCCAGGTTTGAAATAGTAATGCTTGCCGTCTTTACCGGCAGGTCGTTCTTTTGACATAGTCTTCAAATCTCCTTATCTATAGAGTCTGTTCATTCGTACCTGCAGCTGCACCATCACAGCAGCATGTACCTGCGGACCACTGGGCCACTTCTCTTCCCCTGTTACCGAGGTCTCAGTGAAGGCTTCCCCAAAGGTTGCCCCTGCATCGAGACTCTCGATCAGCAGGTCCTGGTACTGATCCATCTGAGCATCACTGCCGGGAGGGAGCCTGATCTCTACAGTCACATCCCCGATCCGCTGATCCTCATCGATCGATGAGCCCCACAGGGAGACGGTTCCCACACAGGCATATTCACCCCGGTTATCATCTACCCGGTAGAGGCCCCAGTTCCTGACTGGAGTCAGGCCTGCTTCACTCAATCTCACATTCAGATCACTGCTCAGGTGATCAACAATACTCTCCAGCCGTTCTCTCGTCTTCATCTGGTGAACTCCTCCAAGATCTCCTGCTCAAACTCACGTGCCCAAAGGTGGACCTGTGCCTGGGCCTCCTGAGGGACCTTCCGTGTCACCACCCATTTTCCCCGCTCCTTCTTCCCCGATCTGAGCATTCGTCCCCGCTCAAACAGGTTCATCGGGATGGAGGTCAGCCGGGCTTTCTCTCCTCGACCGGAGATCCGGTAGTTGACCATACTCCGACCCAGGGAGTCCTGGCTCTTGGTAAGCAGGATCTCCTGCCCCGAAAGGAACTGGCTTTTCATCAGAGCTTTGATCCTCGTTGCGGTGAAGCCGAGATACCGGCTCCGCATCTCGGGGAACCGCTCGACTACCCGCTCCAGGGCTTCAAGGTTCACGAAGGCATGGGCTGAAAACCTCATACCTGCAGCTCCAGAGTCGTGATTCCATCCTGTCCCGGTTCACGAATGTTCATGACCTGGTAGGATCTCTCCCGTATGTTCAGCTGCATCCCGGTCCTGATTCGAACCGGCATGGCTGCCTCATAGACCCGCATCGCAGCATACCGGGAGGGAATCGGGATCTGGCCTTCGGTGACGAGCTCCCGGTAGGAGTGCTCGAAAATACCCGATGCTTCATATACCTCCTTCCCATCAATAATGAGGAAGGGTATGGCTGCTTCACTCACTCCCAGGATGGAAGCAGTATCAGCAGCTATCTGATCCCAGAATTCCGTTCCCATTCGTTACGCCACCTTCACCACGCTGTAGGAGTCGATATCGATCGGCACCATCAGCGGACAGCTTCGAAGCCTGGTGATCACCTGGTCGGGGTTGGTCTCCTTGAGCTGGTCGAGCATATACTCGGCCTGCACCATGTCCATATACTCGGCATCGAAGAAGCCGGTGAAGTACTGGTCATAGCGGGTCTCCTTAGAACCCACCCAGATCCAGCCGTCAGGGGCATAGCGCTTGGTCTCAGTCCCATCAAAGTACCGGCCGCCATACACCCAGATCTCTACTGTTGCCTCAGTGAGTTCCAGAGCTCCCTTCAGTGATGCCTGCATAGCAGGGTTATAGGAGGGAGCATTGAGGTTCCCGAAGCTGATCCAACGAGAAGATGCAGGAGAGCCCATCATGGCCATGACTTTCTTGTTGTTCCTGAAAGCCTGCCAGGCGGTGATACTCATAATCACCATGTTGGTCGGTGTACCTGATTCCTCTTCATTAAGAGCAATGATGTCATCCAGATCTTTGAAAGGATCTGCAGTATCAGAGGTCCACTTGGTGGTAAGATCCACTTTATGGGTATCCTTCAAACCGAAGTCGAAGGTCTTATCACCTGCAGTGATCTTGCCGGTGAAGAGTGCGGAGGAACACTGGTATTCCACTGTCCGAAGCCAACGGCTTCGCAGTTCCCTGGTGTTGCGTACCAGCTCGTCCACCCCGGTCTTCACCCCGTGAGTCCCGAAGGGAGTCACTCCCGCAGGTCTCTTTGAGGCATGGGTATAGTTGAAGGCCACCGATTCATTGATGAACGGAGGCTGGAACTCGTCAGTCGAGTACCCCGCTTTCGAAATGATCCTCGCCGGTTCCTGGTGCTCGGTGTACCCGGCCAGGTACCTTGACTTGTTGATCTTATCGACCATGACCTTCACATCAGCGGTCACGATCTTCTGGCTCTGGGAATTCCCCCAGAGGGTTGCATAGAGAAACATGGGAAGTCCCAGGCTCTGCTCATAGGCCCGGGCCATCTGTTCCCGGGTAAAGATATCTACTTTCATTAATAGTTCCCTCCTACAGTCTCAATCTGGATCATGCTCCTGGCTCTCATCTGATCCCGGTAGGCAGCAATGCTCTCTCCTTCAGTCACGATGAGGAGTGCTGCATCAAACTCACCGCTCTCCCAGCCCTTGCTCGGTACCTCGGCTTCTAGGGCATCAACATCGAGCATCAAAACCTGCTCTGCAGTCCCTGTTCCATCAGTCGCATCGGCTGCGACCATCTTGTGTTTACCGGTCCCGCTCACCGTGATAGTGAAAAAGTCTCCTGCGACGAAGGCTGCTGCACCAGCACTGATCGTAAGGTTCAGCTCCCGGGAAGTGAACGGCTCATCTGCAACTGCATAGCCGCAGGCTTCTCCCTCCGGGGAGATGATATTGAACCCTGATCCATTGCAGATCAGCTGATAGAGTCCCTTCTTCACCAGGGGTCCGACAGTGATACTATTTACTGTCCCATCGCCGGTGTTCCCGGCATCTGCTGCAGCGGCTGCTGCACTCTTGATCTCAGAGAGCACAGTCCCTTTGAGCAGGTTCTGCCCTGCAGCGATGATATTCGCTTTCGCTGTTACCCAGCCTCCAAGCAGTACGTTCCGTACTTCACTCACATTCGTATCCATCTACTTAGGCCTCCTTTCCACCCAATCGATCGAGCTCGGCATCGATGCTTGCCCGGTCAATGCCGAAGATGTTCACCTGATTCTTCGAGGGAACAACTTCCCCTGCCGGTTCCTGCGGGATATGCTCCAGGACCTTGGCATCTTCTTTTCGTCCAGCCTTCATCTGCTCAAGCTGGCTTTTGAGATGGGCATTGACTTTCACTGCCGACTCCTCAACACTCCAGCCGGAGTTGATGGCTTCTCTGGTGATCTCTTCAGGACCGCCAAGTTCCAAGATTGCTGTGATTCGTTCACGTTCTGCTTCGGCAGTCACGTGAGCGTTCGAATCATCCGTTACAGCTGCAGCAGGAGTCTTATCGATCTCTTCTGCTTTCTGCTTCTCTGTTTTCATACTGCCTCCTATAGATTCCAGGCTCTCACCCGGTTCGTATGCGATATCGATACTGTTGATGAGTTCATCAATCAGTCCGAGTGTAAGTGCTTCCTCAGCCAGGAAGACTTTTCCCTGCCCGTAGGTTTCCTGCACCATCTTTACCGGGACACCCCGGCCTTCAGCTACATCGGCCTCGAACAGCTCTGCTATTCCTGATACCAGTTTCTGGTATTCACTCTTTCCCTCAGCACTTTCAGGATCGGGAGCTTTATGCTCTGAGGAGCGGTAGATCACTTCCTCATAGCCGGAGTCCTTTGCTTTTCTGAAACTGATGAAGGCTCCGATGGACCCGATCATCGAGGTCTTCGAAGCGGAGATCCTCCCTGCCTGGGACGCCAGCCAATAGGCACCAGAGGTGCAATGCCCTGATATATGAGCATGAACCGGTTTCGGTGAGGTCCTGATGACTTGAGCGAACTCACTTAAGCCTGAAACCTCCCCGCCGGGAGAATCGAAGTAGAGTTGAATCTTCTCTACTGCCGGATCTGTCACGGCCTTGCCAAAGACATGCTGCAGATACCCGGTAGGCAGGCCTCCAAGCAGCCAGGTCTCAAAGGACCACTGCCGGGAGAGTACTCCCTGGATCTTTATGCAGGCGGTTTTCCCTTCTTTCCAGTAGGGAGCAGCAACCTCTTCAAAGGCTGTCTCCAGGTCCTTACGGTCCTGAACGGAATAATTCATAGTCTGGATAGCTGCCAGATCAGTGCTGTAGGTCGTATCGATTGCCCATAAACCTCTCATGCTTCTTCCTCTTTTTCAGGTATAGGTGCCTCCTGGTAGAGCCCTCTGCTCTTCATCTCCTCCATCTCGTCATGCAGGTCATCGAGAACTTCATCAAGATCGAAGCCGAGCGCTGCTGATTCCTTCTTCCTGGAAGAGAGCTTGCCGTTGATCCGGTCAATGGCAGCTTTCACTTCCACTGCAGGATTGATCTGCCCAGGAGCGATCCCCACCCAGGAGGCATGGCAATAGGCTCGTCTGGTTGCTATATTATCGAAGAAGCCGGGACAACTGATCCGTCCCTGCAGGACCTCCTCAGTCAGCCACTCTTCATAGATGTGCTGACAGAAGAGAGCAAAGTCATTCCGATCTCTTCGAACAGTCTTCCAATACTCATTCTGTGCTGCCTTGCTTGCAGAGTACGAAGATGAGAAAAACTGGATAAGAATCTCATAAGGAATCTGCAGTCCCATGCCGACCAATATCAGGGAGGATTTGATAAACTCCCCGAAGGCTGAGTTCGGTCTTGCAGGATCAAAGCTCTGGACTTCATCTCCTGGTCTTCCCTGCAGAACCACGCCGGGTTCGAGAGAATAATCGGGAGCATCAGGATAGGTGGTCTCAGGATTTCGGGTAATGGGAGTCTTTCCCAGGATTGAGCTGGCATCCCCCGAAGGGGTCTTGATGAACAGCCCGAACAGAGAATTGACTTCACTTGCGGTGATCTCACTCTCGAAGTATCGATCCAGTTTCTTGATTGTCTCGGTAACCGGTGAGAGAAACGGTTTGCCCCGGTACTCTTTTGGTCGTTTCGGGGTATAGCAGAGAAAGGCATTTCGTCTCTTGCTCTTTGCCCCGACAAACGGGACATAGACTGCTGTCTGATCTTCAAGTGAGTTCTCTGAAGGATGGACATACACCCCGACCGGCCGACCCTGAGCATCAAGCTTCACCCCGTTTACCAGGGTTTTGCTGTTACTTTTCAGGTGATCATTTCGTACACGGTCAGCCTCTATGATGTTCACTTTCAAACCGTTCACTGTCCGGTCCTCATGAGCCAGGGGCAAGGTAACAAGAACATCACCGCTGGTGAGTTTTGAGAGGTACATGAGGAACTGCAGTTGGTTGAAGGTGAACTGGCCGTGGAAGTCACAGTCAGTGCTCTCTGCCCAGAGTTTCCAACGCTGCTTGATTTGGATCTGGAGAGCTTCTATCTGTTTCTTTGATAAGGGGACCACATTCTCCAGGATCGAGGGCTGCATCTTGAGCCCTGTCCCGATAGTGTTTGATGCATTGATATAGACTGCCCCGGCTCCGATAGAGGTATAGGTCACCAGGCTCCTGGAGTAATTCCTAAGCTGGGCTAATGAGTAATCAGTGTCATCTCCAACCGGCAGGGTATTTGACAATCCATACCGGGTCTTCTTACCAGTATAGCCAGCAGAAGAGCCGAAAGCATACGCATCAATAGCAGCCTTGGCCTGAATCCGCTTGATGCCGGCTGCTGGGGAGATATAGGAAATGAAGCGATCGAGTGTTGAGATCTTAGAAGTTCGGTCTGACATGCAGTGGACCTCCTAATCCCTCTAGGATATCGATCTCCCGCTGCCAGAAGTGAATGACTTCCTGAATCTCAGCGATATGGGCCCGAGTCACCCGCTGCTTGGAGCCATCAGCATGAGTAAGCTCATACGAGGACCCACTGAGCATGACTGCCTGTAAAGCGGAGATTGCCTGATCTCGGTACCCGATCATCTGATCTTTTTCTAATCCTAACATACGGCAATTGTAGTTAGAGCATCAGAGGGTCACAATGTCAGGATTTTGATTATTGAAATGTTGGAGATTCCTGTTACATTTAATAAATAAAGCATACAGTGTAGATTGCGTTTGCAAATACTCTAGTCACACTGTATTATAACTATGATAACACCATTAAAGGTTCGATATGAATAAATTACCCCGTTCAAAAAAACTATATAGTGATGCTTTGGTTTTTGCTGAAGAGATTTTATCAGACATTGAATTAACTAGAACGCCACTTACTAACGTTTCTCTAAAGCTTTCAAGATTATTTAGATTATTAAATGATTCTTACAAACAGAATATGTTCCAGTATGAAGCTTCTGGATATCCACATTCTCCAGGAGGCTATCCTCCAGAGATCTGGGCTATGCTAAAAGATGCAAACAGAATTGAAACTTCAGAGGATAAAAATGGCAAGGTCAATCAACATGGATATTGGTCAAGCATTGAACAATTAGAATCACAAATAGAAACAATCAAGACTAGAATAGCCGTGTCTATGGATCCCGATATATCCATATCGTCTGCAAATCCTGGTCAGTTTCTTACAGCTCCTATCGGAAATAAGTTTGAAAGAGACTCTTTACAAAATGCTATGCAGAAATCTATTGAAAGGTTATCTCAGAGAAGGGCTTTTTTACATGTAACAATTTCTGACATCTATACAGAATTAAAATACTCATCTCTATCAGATGATATTTTCTCACAGATAAGAGAAACTGTTGATATTAAAATTTCAGATAAAGTCTCCTCTTCTTTACAAAAGTTCACCTCTGCCTATGATAATTTGAAATCGGATAATCCTGAAGATTGGGCTAATGCTGTTCATAGTTGTAGAAGAATACTCCAAGACCTTGCAGATCACCTATATCCTCCTAGAGAAGATAAAATAATAGGCAATAAAGGCTCAAATATTAAAATAAAGCTTGGCAAAGATAATTATATAAATAGATTGATAGCGTTTATTGAAGATAATTCTGAATCAACCAGATTTAAGGAACTGGTCGGATCAAATATCAGTTACATAGGGAATCGACTTGATGCAATATTCCGAGCAGCGCAAAAGGGGTCACATTCGGATATAGTGAACAAAGAAGAAGCTAGCCGTTATATTATTTATACCTACCTGATTCTTGGCGATATTCTTTCATTATAGAATTTATAACTTCTAGTAGAATAAAATTTGGAGGATAGTCAATGATAAATCTAGGGTTTAATCCATTTGGGAAAGAAATTAAATCTATTGATAAAAACGATCTTGAAATCCTAAAAACTGTCTGTGAAGGTTGGTATGTCGAATATAAAATCAATTTCACTGATCCAAAAAAAATTGCCAAATCTGTAGCTTCATTTGCTAATGCCCATGGTGGTCTTATTTTCATTGGTGTTCAGGCAAATGCTAAAACAAACACCGCTACAGACTTTCTTGGAAGTAGTATTGAGTTAGATTTTATTCATAACTCAATTCGGGGAAATATAAATCCATTCCCTTATTATGAAATTGAATGTGTAGATATACAGAAAGATAATCCTTTGGTGATTATTGTTGTGCCCTCCAGTGATGATTCACCACATATCCATAGCGATGGAAGAATTTATCGTCGACAAGATTCATCTTCAGACCCTTTAAAAGAAAATAACCGTTCAACAATTGATGAACTTTATAAGAAAAAGGAGCAATTACAACTAGAGAAAGATGCTTTTAGAAACATAGACTATGGTTTTTGTAAAGGAGAAGATGAAAGACCCTTTTTATGTATTTATATAAATACCCATCCTTTTCGAAGTGCTATTATAAAAGATTTTCATCGTACAAAAATGATGGATCTAATCAGAAAGCATTTCAATGAAGAGTTCGAATTATCATTGGAAGGTAAAATTGTTGTAAAGGGAAATATGAACTTTGATACAATCCATCGTAACTATGAATCTATTACTTTAAGAAATTTGAACGGATCTGATCTGGCATATCATGGAATTACCCTTGAACTGGAGGAATCCTATTGTTTCAAAGCATTGATACCTTTGGATTACCTAACCTTCTCAAATTACTCACAGGAATTTGGGGAATATATAGAAACTCATAAAATCAAATCGATGGATATTATTAAGTTTTTAGATTTAGATTCTCTTGTAAAAATTACTTTTGGAATACTCTATAAATATTTTTCTTTCTTGAGCCTTTTAAAATATGAACAATCTATAGAATTTACTTTTGAGACGCAAAACTGCTATAGAACCTCTTTATTTGGATCTTCTGATTATTATAAAGAATATATTACAAAATATGGGATTCCAATCTGTCTGAAACCTACTCAACGATATCCACAGAACCCTCTGCCAATAACAATCCAGTCTGTATCTCAAGATTATGTTAAAACTATTGCATTATTTGTTGCTGAATTAGTATCAGGGTTTGGAATATCAAAGGAAGAGGTTTTCTTTATTTATAATTCAGATAGTAAATAAAAAAATTCAATCTTTACATAGAGCGTAAATTCAAAAATATATTAACTTTGTTGAACTGTTACATCATACCCAACCGCAGCAGCAGCTCCCCTACGTGCAATTGAACTCTTAAATCCCTTGGATATTTCATATAGTTTTGCCTCCTAGCGAAAACTATTGTGACAGCTACTGAGGTACTTGAACTGTTTATGTCTATCTATCATTGTTTCTTTCATTGTTTCCTTGCCCATTACGTCCGATTAACCTGTTAAAACTACTGTTTTTGTCAGGTTGAAGCGATTGTTAGGTTTTTTATTTTTTTAATATCACCCACAAGGAAAACACAAGTAATTATCCAGGGAATTAAAGATAGTAATGAAAAGACCATTCCAATAATTCCCATTGTCGCAGGTACAAGCATAAAAATGCCTGACAAAATGCCCATTTTTACAGTTCTTTTTGAAAAATATTCAATTTTACTAAAAGATTTAAATAGTAGAATAAGTGATAATCCACTTAGAATATAATAAATAAAATATGAAGATCCCTTATAAACACTTAACAGTAATTCTCCTGCAGCAATTAAGGAATATTTCTGAATTTCATTTGTTGCCTCAAAGTACTTATTAGAAATAGTATACATTTCAATAAATCGATTTGATGAAAAATATATGGTTAGACTAATAAACGCTAAAATGAAAGCAAATATAGTAAGATTATTCATATATTTTTTGATGATTATAAGTAGTGATAAATAAAGGAAGATCATGAGAATATTGCTAAATACATATACAATATCAAAACCTATAAATCCAATTATGGGGGTGTCTTTATATAATGAAAACCATTCTATTATCGTATTCGGATGCGGAAACATAATAAAGAGAACCATCTGGATCGGTATCAAGGCGACTATTGAATTAATAATTATGGTGCTAAAATTACAATACGAGACAATATTTGAATGATTCTTCATGCGTGTACTCCTGATTAACTTAAATTATTAGCGCAGCAATAAAGCCTCGTAAGCAATCAATTCTTCGTATGGAGAGATAGCAATTTTTTCAAATTCTTCACACTTTGGCTTGCTCATCATTTCGTTCAGCTTTATCTCATTAAAATCTATTTCATCTGATTGCGCAACATCTTTCTAAGAATAGCAAATACCTCAGTTGATTTATATTTGTGCATCATACCCCACCGCCGCTGCCGCAGCTCTGGCATAGATATGGGTATCCAGAGCTTCATTCCGTTCTCTGATCTTTACCCATTCCCATTTCACTTTCGATCGCTTATCCCTCGGAGTCGTTTTCTGAAGGACCTCGGCACAAAGCTGCTTGAAGTATTCATCTTCCCGATCTTCCGGGAAATGGCACCAACCGAAGGGAAAGGGATCATCTCCCTCCGGTGGTTTCTGCTTGAGCCAGTGGAAAAGTTCGCTCTTCAGGAATGAAGACCCCACTTCATAATGAAACAAGGCATTTCGCATATGCTTCCCACCGATATGATCTACAGCTTTTGCTCCAGAGATTGGAGCCTTCAGCCGATCTGAACCCTGGATAGCGAGGACCCGGTCTTGGGGATATCCCCTGCAGAAATGATATACCGTCTCTGTATTATACCCGGCATCGATGCAGATTCCTGAGAGATATAGGGCTTCGCCGGTTGGAGGCATCCACTGTTTGGTCATGAGCATAGCAAGTTCTTCCCAGCATCGGTCATTCAGGGAGTTGGTAGTATGATCGGCAGTGAATACGTGATACTCAACACTCCAATGCTCGAACCGTTTCCCCCAGCCAATTACTTCAACCTCGATCCGGTTCTCCTGGACATCGGCACCGGCAGTAAGCATCACAATATCCTCGTGGATCTCACCTGAGCGCCAAGATTCTTTCCGGCCTCGGAGGACCTCCCAGTCCTGCTGCTCAGATTTTTCTTCCCAGGTCTCAGCCAATTCATCATTGATAAACGAGATCAGCTTGTTCACATTACCCTGGGCATCGAGCCACTGCTCAACCAGCGATTCCCAGGTTGTCCACCCTACCGGGGCATAGAGAGAGCTGATCTGATAACTTCTGATACTCTTAGATGCTGTATGAGGATTGGTCGGCCTCCACTCCCCTTTTTTCAGCATCAGTTCTTTGTGATAGTTCTTGATCACACCCTTGCAGTGAGGGCATTCATACCATACTTCCCGGTCACCGGCTGAAGTCTTCTTCCACTTCATCTGAGTCCATAGTAGGATCTGATACTCACCACAATGAGGACACGGAACAAAGAACTTTCTCATATCCCCGGCAAGATACCCAGCTTCTACCTTTGATCTGCCTTTAACCGAAGGCTTGGAGATCGCAACAGCTTTGGAGTTCGGATAGGTCCTGAGTCTTTTCAGCAGCAGGGTCCAGGGATCTCCTCGACCATTAAGATCTTCCGGCCACTCATCGATCTCATCTCCGATCGCTATTCTCTTTGGTGAGGAAATGAGGTCAGTGATCGATCCGGCATTCCCGATATTCAAGCTGCCGCCGAGAAACAGTTTCAACCTGGTAGTGTTGCCTCCCTCCAGGGTTCGTTTCTTCACGATCGCATCCCTGATGACCGGGGTGCTGGTGATCATCGGATCGATACGGGTCTTGGAGTTCTTGTCCACCATCTTCTCCCCAGCCCAGACGACCAGGATCTCCGAGGGATCATAGTGAATGTAGTACCCAATCGGATTACATACTCCAGCCTCGGTAGCTCCCATCTGGGAAGCTTTCATAATGTAGACCACCTTCACTCTTGAGTTGGCAGACAATACATCCATGATCTCTTTCCAGAAGGGAGTACGGTCAGTTCTATATGGCCCCGGCTCGGCTGAGCCTTTGGGAAGTACCCGGTACCGGTCAGCCCACTGACTGACCGTGAGATCTGCAGGAGGCTTCAGACCTCTGGACCAGGATTTCAGAATTATAGCTGTTTCAGATTTCAAATTGCTTTACCTCTTCTGAAAGGGTATGGAGGATCGTATCGATCTCCAGTCTCATTGTTTCCCTCGTATCCTCTTCATTCCCCCCAGCCTGGTAGGCTGCATGAGTTTTCTGAGCCAGACGATCCGGGAGATTCCTTAAAGAGTCGGTCAAGTGCTTGGCAATCTGGTAGGAGATCCCCACTGCAAGCTTCCGCTCGATAAGCTCACCGGAATCTTTCCGATACTCCAGCTCTGCCTGCAGGGCAACATACTCAGCCTTCTTCGCCTGGGCGATCGCCTTCTTCCGTGCCCAGTCAGTAAACTCCTCATCAGTAGAGGAAGGAGATCCCTTGAACTTCTGCTGGGTCGTTTCAGATTTCTTCTTCCTCCCCCGTTCGGTCCGGTTGAACTCGAACTGCCGCTTGGCAATCTCAAAGACTATTTTCCCGTCCTCGGTGATTGCCTCCCCGAAGATGTTCCCCCGGGCAATGGCATTGGAGACTGCACTGCGGGAAATATCGAGCCGACGGGCAAACTCAGCTTTGGGGATGATCTCAATCTTCTTACTCATCTCTATCTACCCCTATCAACACTATCTGCCACCAAATCGATTTACAAAATTCGAAGTAGCGCAGATACAAATGCCCGGGCGCACGACCCCTCGGTATCCACCCATATCCCCAGAAGAACCTACCCCTTGCCGACTACCACCAACAACGGCCATTGTCTTCATCTTATGCACTCTCACTGCCATAATCCCCATCCTCCAACAGGTCATCAAAGGTGGTCATCCCATCCTCAAGAGTCTGCCCGGTCTCTATGAGCTTCTTCAGCTTTGCATAGGTCAACCCGTAGGTGCTGCACACCTCAGCCACCGAATCGAAAATCTTTATCGAGTAGGTAGTGATCGCTATGATCTTTCTATGATTTGCCATTAAGCCTCGTCTCCTCCATCTTCAATACTTCTCTTTCCCTCGAGGATCACCTGCACATCCTCCACACTTCTCACCACGGCATAGAACACCCCGTTCTCCTCACACCGCTTCTTGAATCGCCTCTGGTTATCAGAGAGCTGCCCGGCCTCTGTCTTCACCTCCAGGTAGCCGATCTCTCTATGAGGGAACCACACCACCAGGTCAGCAGCACCTGGTCTCAAGCCCATGGTGATCATCCGCATGGTCCGCAGCTTATCAGCACCTGCTCCCTCATTAGGGACCGAGTGACAGAAGATCCCCTGCCCCGATAAGTATTCCACGATCTCAGCCTGAATCCTGGCCTCTGCATTTCTCTTCATTCTTCTCTTTTCCTTCCAATCCTTAGTACATCCTGTCCCGCTGGTAGTGGTAGTACCGGTAGTACTCTATAGAGTACTACTACCGTTACTACCGATACTGACCACCTCTGCCCCCTTGGTAGTAGTTTTCATTACTACCGGTATACTACCGACTACTACCGGGTAGCTCCTGGTATTCCTACCGTAGTACTACCGATACTACCGAGCCTTGTGAGCATCATGACCGAAGAGGTTTCTCCGTCGATAATCAAATAGCCAGCCTGGTATTCCTGGACCACCCCTTCGGCCATTAACCTGCTGATCATGGATCTTGGATCTGAGACCTTGAATTTCTGGTTCAAGTTCCCCTCCTTGATCTCCGGGTTCATGCTCTTGATATAATCCTTCCAGGCTGATTTGGTGATATAGGGAATCCCGTCAATAGCCTCAGCTCCTGAACCCAGCCAGGCCTGGAGCAAGTCATTGACCCGTTCCTGCTGTTTGGCATCCCGCTGCTGCTTCATTGGGGTAATTCCCTCGGTCACCACTGCACTGGTTACCACTTCTCCATCTTCATCCAGCCAGGGAAGCTGTACCTCTTCAAGTTCCACATGGATAGCTTCAGTCATCTCAGCATCCTTCACCTTCTTCTGGGAGATGGTGATCGGAGTATTCGCTCCTCCCGGCTCTATGCTGATATCGACATCCATGGCAGCTCTCCAGGCTGAAGATCCCCGGGCTCGATGCTGAGCCTCCGAGTTCACTCCGGTATGGTGGACCAATGCTACCGAGCAGGAGAATTCCCTCATGAGGTGAGCACAGGCATCCAGCATCGATTTCGCATCCTGGGCACTGTTTTCATCCCCGGCAAAGAAACGATGGAGAGTATCCACCACGATCAGCTTCGGCTGGATCTCCAGAGAGTGGATATTGCTGACCGTCTTACCCAAGCCTTCGGCAGTATTGAGATCGACTGCTCCCACCGAGAGGGTCATATCGAGCTGATTGATCTGGTGGTACTGCTTCCAGGCTGCGATCCTGCTTCTAAGCCCGTAATGCCCCTCTCCTGCGAGATAGACCACATGGCCGCTCTGCACCTTCTGCCCCAGCCAATGAGTCTTCTTTGAAGCAATATGAAGGCACCAGTCGAGGACCACAAAGGTCTTTCCAGACCCGGAAGGCCCATGGATCATGATCATAGCCTCTTCCTGCAGCCACCTGCGTACCAGCCACTTGAGCGGGGATGGATGCTGCGAGAATTCATCAGCAAAGACCAGCCAGGAGGGAGCTTTCGGTTGCAGCAGCTCTTTCAGATCTCCACCTGAGAGCAGGTAATCATTCGCATCTCCGATCTCCGGCGGCATGATAACTTCTGCTCCCGCAGCCTTCGCTGCCTCATCAGCACACTTCTTCCCGGTCCCGGATTCATCGTTATCAGCAACGATAATGAGCTTTGAGGTGGGAAGCATCTCCCTGATTGAGGAGGTCACAGGGATCAGGTTCTTTGCATTGTAGGCGATAACAACCGGCTCTCCTGTAACTTCATGAATGCTTGCAGCTGTTGCATAGCCTTCTGCGATATAGACCCGTTTCCCGGTATTAAAATCTCCTAACCACCAGAAACAGCCTCCAGCTTTTCCTCCCGAGTGGAAGAGCTTCTTTCCCGACTCAGCAATGTACTGCAGGGTTGAGAGCTCTCCCTCTGGGGTGAACAGAGGCAGCATGAGCCGACCATCTTTAGAGATTTTGATCCCATGAGAGCCCACCTGTTTTTTCTGTAGATACCGATGATCCTCAGGTGCAGCTTCTGCAACTTCCCAGAGTTGCTGGCAGTTCTCTGCGGTCTCCTGATACTTCTGCTCCCGCTGTGTATCCCGAATTTCTGCTGCAATCCTCAGCCGTTCAGCCACCTTCATCGATTCCACAGCAGTGAGTTCCCGTCCGATATCAGCCCGCCACTGGTGTTTCTTCTCTTCCTTCCAGGTCCCGAATGCTCCTGCAGGGATTCCATCAGAGAAGGCCACATACCAACCGGAGAGATCTGACCGGGTGCCGTCTGCAGAGAATCGGTGGATCTCACCATTGAAGGTAATCCCGTTTGGCGCATGGAGCCCTGCATCCTGGATAGCTTGAGATAATTGTATTTCTGGAGGGATAACCGCCTCTTCCCGATACTCCCAGGGCTGACCCAGGAGTTCGACGATATTACCCACTCTTCGAATTGCTGCTAGACTCAAAACGGCACCCCATCGAAAGATTCCCACTGGTCACAGGCTTTGATCGTTCGGGCAAACTGCTCGGGTGGTTCAGTAGCATATTGTGTGCATACTCCGGTTTCGGAGTAATGAAAACAGGTATGGCAGCATTTGGGAACTTCGCCTCTCAGCCAGGCGGTAACAAAATCAGGTTCTGGATGTCTCATATGATCCTCCTTGCAAGGAAGGAGCTTTCTGCAGACTCAACTTCCTCTTCTTCTCGTCTCTCCCAGACTCTCTCTGTGACCCGGTAGAATTTCCCATCCCTCCGGTAAGAGATCGCATCGGGAGGTCTTCTCAGGCTGAATACCATACAGAGCTCATCAGTATTCCAGCTCTCATTAATCTCGACCTGGCAGCTTGCTGCTATGAACTTCAGGGAGCCTATAGCCTTTCTTCCGGCATAGCCTTCATGGAAGATGCAGAGATACTCTGTGACCGGCATATCAGAGAGGCTTCCGAAGTAGGTGATCTTCACCATCTCCTTCCCGCTCTTTTTGCTTGTGTGAGGAGACCAGAGCCAGCTGATAACCACCAGGTTGCTCTCTTCCTTTCCCATGATGTCATCGTTATGCAGCTGCCAGTCATGGTGTTCTGCTGCAGGGAACTCATAGCCACAGTACCTGCAGATCTTTGCCTGAGCTGCCAGAATCTCGTCACAAGCGGGGCAGACCTTCGAGGGAGGAAGGGCATCACTATCCTCCTGCTTTCTCCCCGGAATTCTCACATTCGTGATCGGTCCATGGGTTTCCACGACACCGGCGAAATCGAGTACCAGACAGTGATCGGTATGGTTCTTCAGCCTCAAGCCCCTGCCTGCCATCTGGATATACAGTCCCGGGGAGAGAGTCGGTCTCATCATGACAATAAGATCGATATCGGGATAATCGAAGCCGGTAGTCAGTACGTTGGCATTTGTCAGAGCCCTGATCTCGCCAGTCTTGAACGAATCGATGATTCTCTCCCGCTCCTTCTTGCCGGTGGACCCGGTGATACAGTCAGCTCCGATTCCATGAGCTATGAGGATCTCCTTCACATGCTGGGCATGGGAGACCCCCGTACAGAAGAAGAGCCAGGATTTCCTCAATCCCGCCAGGCTGATCACTTCTTCAATGACAGCCTCAGTCTTTGCGGTGATATCGACAGCTTGCTGCAGCTCCTTCTCGATATACTCCCCACCCCGTTTATGGACTCCGTCTGCTGAGAGCTTCGACCTGGTAACTTTGCTCCTGAGATCTGCAAGATAGCCCTGCCTCTGAAGCTCCTCGATGGTGATCGGCTCGATCAGGTCATCGAATAAGGCAGGAGCATCAGTGATCAACCCATGTCCCATTCGAAAGGGAGTCGCAGTTAATCCAATGACTCTGAGGTTTGGGTTCAACTCCTGAAGTCTCTTCAAGAATGACCGATAGGTCCCTTCTGCCTTATGCGAAACAAGATGACATTCATCTATGATGCACAGATCGATATGCCCTACTTCATGGTTCCTGATCGACTGGATACCGGCAAAGGTGATCGGTTCTCCGAGCTCCTTCCTGCCGATTCCGGCAGAGAAGATCCCCAAAGGGGCATTGGCCCAATGAAGCCTCAGCTTCTGGGCATTCTGCTCAATGAGCTCTTTCACATGGGTGAGCATCAGTATCCGGGTCTCCGGCCAGTTCTGGATCGCATCCTTACAGAGCTCTGCAATGATATGACTTTTCCCGGCTCCGGTGGGCAGCACCAGACAGGGATGTCCCTCATGAGTCTCGAACCAGTTGTAGAGATCTTTGAGTGCTTTCTTCTGGTAATCTCTTAACATGCTGCCACAATCTCCCCGTCGAAGAGCTTCCTGATCTGATCTATCACCTCATCGCCGAAAGGCCCTCCGATTAGGAGCTCTCTGCTCGAATACCCAGCTTCTCCGTTGATAACCTCCTGATCACCGATACGCCAGCAGGCATTCCATTCAGAAGACTTCTCTTCAACCAATTTCCAGGGGACCAGATCAGGATGAAAAACATGGGCTCTGCAGCCTGTGCTTTGAGCCTCCTTCGGGATCTCGGCCTGCCAACGGGCACAGGTCCAGGTACTGTTCACCTCTGGTGTTGCATGGGCACAGGTCCTGCAGTTGATCTCCTGAGTAGGATGGGAATCAAAACAGAAGGGATGGGCAGCACAGAGTCTGCACTGGTACCAGGAGGGATCAGCAGATAGAGGCTCTGGGATTCTCTCGCTGAGAGCGATCCTCTTTCCCCGCTCGATATATTTCTCACCGATACCCCGATCAATATAGACCCGCTCGGTATAGAGCCGGTCATCATCCTTGCAGACTGCATAGTAGAGAGCTCTGGTAATATTCGCTCTCGTCATAGAGCACTGCATCTGGATAAAATGCTGCCACTTCGCTTTTTCGACTCCCTTCTTCTCAAGCTCATCAAAACTCTTCTTTGAGTGAGTTTTACACTCCCAGACATGGGTGGTCTTTGGAGCTTCAGGGAGTCCGGTATAGATAATCCCGTCAGGGGAACCCTGGACATGGGACCCGGCATAGATGGTTCTCTGATATCGTCCGGTCTCCCGAAGATCCACCCCGATCGCCCTCAGGTCGGAAGCTGCAGTGAGCTCTTCATCCTGCCCTCTTCTGAATAACCGCTTGATCCTACCTGGGAATTGTTCCCTTACCGCCCAGCGGAAAGAGAGCCAGAGCCATCGGTCGCAGGGATGCCCAAGGAGAGAGAATCCCAGATGATAACGGGGTTTCTCTGATAATTCCTCATGGTATCGGTTGATAAGGGATATTGTATTGTTCTCAGGCTCTGGTATAATAGCCATGCACTCCTCCTTGATTCGCATTTCGATAGACACTCCTCAGGAATCACTTCCTGAGGGTGTGATATGGTTGGTAGCCTGTTATCGTCTCGCCCAGGGAGGGGTGCTTTTGTCTTCTGCCGGCGGCACTGCGCCAGGAGATACCTGTACAGATTTCGGAGCCTGGAAGGATGGGACTGCACCCTCCTTCTTTTTGTAGCCCTTCACCTCGTTTCTCGGATCGGGATACTCCTCAGTAGTCTTGGAAAGTCCCACCTTGATGCTGCAGGTGCCTCCAACCAGTTCATTGGTATCCTCTACCCGCACCAGGCCGATAGCCCTGATCAGAGAACCGAGCTGTTTGTGAGCGATCTCCATGGTCTGTGGATTGCGGTTGATGAAGTTGATCAGGTCAAAGACGATCCTTCCTTCATGAGTGGGACCGGTGATACTGAACTGGAGATTGATATACTTTCCCCCGCTCTTTGCTTCCTTGATATCAGCTTCTTTGATTTCTGCATCATACCAGCCGGCTGGAATCGGTTCGTAGGAGTCTTCCTGAGGAAGATCTGCCTCGTTATATACTTGTCCTAGATATGCCATACGCTCTCTTGTTCTCCTTATGCTTCATCCCGGGAGATGGAAAAACTCAATCTTCCAGGTTTCGTAGTGATCGCTGCGAGCATTGGTCCCGTGACTTCAGGATCACTGCTATTCCAGACACTCTTATTGACCTCAGCCTTCCAGCGAAACAGCTTTGATAGCTGATCGGTCGTTCCATGAATATCAGCGATTCTCTGCAGCTTCACCTCATCAATTTTGCGGGTCATTCGTCCGGTCACCTTGATCTTGAAGGGACCAGCCGGTATCGACTTTGTCCCTTCGAAGCTTTCAGGGACCTTAAGCTGATTGCCGAGCCAATCCTCGATCTCTCGCCTCTGTTCTACGGCAGCTTTCTCTGCCAGTTTCGCCTCATCCCAGGCTTTGCAGGCTCTCTCGATCTCAGTCATGCTGCACCCCCTCCGATCCTGGAAATGATCAGTCCCAGATCAGGGCTCTCCCAGGGAGACAATTTCCCGGAGCGGTCCTTTGCCGTCCAGATCCCGTCTGCATCACACATAAGAGCCCGTTGGGTTACTCCATCACTATCCTTCTCGACTCTGAGCGCCAGGACCTCATCGAAAAAATAGGGAAGCTGCTGCCCAGTCTTGTTTCCCGGCATTGAGGGTGAATAGAGAATTCTTCCCATCTCATCCTGGGTCTTCTCGAGCTTTGCTGAGAAATAGACATGCTTCCCCTGAATATCACGGAAGGCACGAATGAGATCGGTGATCTGTTCCTGCATGGCCCCGTAGGCCTGCCGGGGATCTTTGGCATGCTTTTTCTCATAATTCAGCACCACCTCAGCGATTTCCGAGATGGAATCCAGGCAGATGCTCATGAATTCACTCCCCTCTTCACTGGTGAGCCAGCTGTAGGCATCCTGCAGATCGGCAACTGATGAGATCTCGATGAACGGGATATCCTCATCTGCCAGTGATAGCAGGCCGGCCTCCGCTGATAACACAATCGGTTTCGGCAAGGTTTTCACCAGAGTAGTCTTACCGGCACCGGCAGCACCGTAGACCAGCAGTTTCACACCCTGGACTGCAATGTCCCTGGTTGTCTGTAATCGTATTGCCACTTCTTCTCCTTGTATTGGTATTCAATCTTTTCCCTGGTTCTTGTACCACGTAAGAATCAGGAATCCCGTACCACTCTCCGGGCAAAGCTGTATTGTCAGGGGCAGAACCCCAGGTTGGTTTCAATCAATGAGTCTGAAATGCATGTATGTGTGATATCAGAGATTCCTCACCATAACTGTGGTTCGAAATCGATATATATGATCTACTTTTTCAGATCGAAAATCAGGAATGATCCATCTGATTTTGCGTTTGTTTACAGCATTCATTGTTATCATGTTTGTTACTATACATCTGTATAGTTTTATGTTCAAGACGTTTTTGCATATGTTTTTTATGCTTACATATGGCTATATATACACTAATAAACACTAGTCAACACGCAGTTATTTCAATATACTCCCACGTATGATAGATTTCTGGAAAAGAGTTAAAAAAAATTTAGACCCCGAGAAAAACCAGAACTGGTTGTGTAATGAAATAGCAGTTTCAAGCGGCACAATGTCCAGCTGGATCACCCATGACAGACTGCCCAAAGCTGACCTGGCAGTCAGAATCGCCAAGGCTCTGGGAGTATCAGTGGAATACCTGGTAACCGGGGATGATGAAGAGTTCAGCCAGAATCAGGAGACTGTTTCACAGGCTGTGCGCCAGCATGCAATCTACAGGACCCCGAGGAATCAGGAGATCCCCCTCAACCCTGAGGATGATGTACTCATGCTGCCGGTACTGGATCAGAAAGCTTCTGCCGGGTATGGAGCCATGCAGATAGATGATCAGTTATCAGGGAACCATATCCCCGTCCTGAGAAGACTGGTATCAAGTTATACCATTTCATCCCTGAAAGCTGTTGAAGTCCGGGGAGACTCCATGACCGGAGTCAGAATGTTCGATGGAGATATTGTTGTTTTTGCTGCTGGGTATATCGCATCAGAAGGGATTTACGTGTTATCAGTGAACGGCGATGTCCTAGTTAAACGGGTAGAATTCGACTCCTTTGACAAAACCATCAAGGTATCCTCAGAGAACCCCAGATACCCCGATATAAAGACAGTATCAATCGACGATGAGAATGTAGAGATCAAAGGAAAAGTTGTGGCGTGGTTCCATTGTCATCCGTATTGATGATAAGATTATGGGGATTTCCACCTATTTATTTGTTTAACTGAAATGTAAAGGCAAAATGTATGAAAGATAGAGAAGCATTCAAAATAATCAGAGCCGCAGTGCTGGAAGCAGTAAAATTAGAGAGAGTCAAAAGAGATTTCAATCTTTTTGGCAGAGGGCATGAAGCCAGGCTGACATTGGATAGACAGCTTGCAGGAATCTTAAAAGGTCTTGATATCCCTCGGGCATTCATTTCGGGATATGGAGCCAATTATCATTACCCAGTAAGAGTTTTCAAAACAGCTCAGAAGCTTTTAAATAAAAAGTTGAAAAACAATCCATTTGAAATATGTGATGGTTATTTACATGATGTTAAGCTTAGAACAGTCATTATCATTATTTCAGATTGGCCTAGCGGAACGATGTCAATTAAATTTGGGTCTTCGTTGTTTGCTTCATTAGATGTTCCGAAAAATAAAATTGAGCTATTGCAAATGGCACCTGATCGTATCTTCAGAGTTGAAACTCGAATATCTGAATCTGATTTTAGAAAAGAAATGAACACTCGGAATATGGCATCAATAGCTAACGTGCTTTTTATTGATAACCCAGAAATAACCAGAACATACTGGCCTTCAGAGAATAGGTCATAGTCGGGCTTCACTGTCATCAGAGTTATACCTATTCCCTTCCTTTCTGAGTATAGCAAAACCCTGTTAAAGTCCAAAACCACAATAATCGTAACTATACCAACGGGAAAATGCTATTAATCAACTTCTATAGACTTCTATCTACGATAATTCCTTGATAATTATTTACTACCATTATAAAGTATAAAGGGTAACGTAAAATCACATGTATCACCATTCAAGATCACTCTCTCATTTTGAGTGCAAAGATGAACATGATAAATGGGAATTAAGTAAATTTGTTCGAAATAGGTTTTAAAAGAACCTGTTTTACAAGTAACAGATACCTATTTACGAAGACTATAGGAGCCTTTATGAAAACCATCCGCAGCGCATGCAAACTACAGCCGAACGCTTTGGAGATCTCAGTAGGAAATCAGATTGAGAAACTCGATCAGATAATTCATGACACAGATGGAGAAGCCTTCTTTGAGAAAACCTTCATTACTGATGGGATGAGGGCTTTACTGACGAAAGGGATGGCTCGATTAGCTGGAAAGTCAAATGATACAGTCTTTCACCTTAAACAAGCTATGGGTGGTGGTAAGACCCATGTTATGATTGGTTTTGCACTTCTTGCAGCTAATCCAGAACTTCGTAGAAAACTGATCGGAACTATACCGTATCAATCTAATTTTCAAACGTCAAAGACAGCTGCATTTAATGGAAGAAACAACCCAGAGACATACTACTGGGGTGAGATAGCCAAACAACTGGGAGAAGAGAAACTATTCAGGAAATATTGGGAGTCAGGTCCAAAAGCTCCGGATGAGGATGCTTGGTTGCAGCTGTTTTCTGGTGATGATCCTATCCTGATTCTCCTAGACGAAATACCACCCTATTTCCATTATTATAATACTCAGTCACTTGGGCAGGGGACCATAGCAGATGTCGTAACAAGAGCTTTTTCAAATATGCTCACGGCTGCATCAAAGAAGAAAAATGTATGTATTGTTGTTTCTGATTTAGCTGCAGCATATGACTCCGGTGGCAAACTGATTCAAAAAGCTTTAGACGATGCTTCACAGGAACTAGGTAGAGCTGAAGTAAGTATAACTCCTGTCAATCTTGAATCTAATGAAATATATGAGATCCTTCGCAAACGGTTATTCACACAACTTCCATCAAAGGATGAGATCGCAGATATTTCTGCAGCCTATGCAAATAGATTATCTGAAGCTGCGAAAGCAAAATCAGTTGAACGTAGTGCTGAGGCGATTGCGAATGAAGTTGAATCGACCTACCCTTTTCATCCAAGCTTTAAGAGTATTGTTGCTCTATTCAAGGAGAATGAAAAATTCAGACAAACGAGAGGCCTTATGGAGCTTGTGTCTCGGCTTCTCAAATCAGTCTGGGAGAACTCTGAGGATGTATATCTCATAGGAGCACAGCATTTCGACTTATCTATTCTTGAAGTCAGAGAAAAAATCGCTGAGATCTCGAAAATGCAGGATGTCATAGCTCGGGACCTTTGGGATTCAACATTTGGAGCTCATGCTCAGGTCATCGATTTACAAACAGGAACCTCCTATGCCAAACAAGTTGGAACTATGCTATTGATGGCAAGTCTATCTACTGCTGTTAATTCTGTGAAAGGTCTTTCAGAAGCTGAACTCATGCAGTACCTCATAGACCCATTACATCAGGCTAGTGATTTCAGACCGGCTTACGAAGAACTGAATAAATCTGCCTGGTATTTGCATCAGACTCAAGAAGGCCGAAGCTATTTTGATCATCAGGAAAATTTAACGAAAAAGCTTCAGGGTTATGCTGAAAAAGCTCCCGGCAATCAAGTTGATAAACTGATTAGAGAGACCCTTGAGGGAATGTATAAGCCAACTACTAAGGAAGCATACGGAAAAGTTCTACCCTTGCCAGATATGGAAGAAGCTGATGCAGCTCTGAAAACAGGAAGAGCATTATTGATCATCAGCCCTGATGGGAAAGTTCCCCCGGCTGTTGTCCAGAATTTCTATAAGGATCTGATTAACAAAAATAATATGTTAGTCCTCACTGGAGAGAAGTCTTCTATGGCAAATATTGAGAAGTCTGCACGTCATGTATATGCCACTCTGAAAGCAGACCCTGAAATAAGTGCAACACACCCACAAAGAAAGGAGCTTGATGAAAAGATCGGGCAATATAAACAGGATTTCCAAACTACGGTAATAAGTGTATTTGATAAACTTCTTTTCCCTGGGAAGATGCAGCATGAGGATGTTCTTCGAGCGAAGGCTCTTGATAGCAGCTATCCTGCAAATGAAAAATATGATGGTGAGAAACAGGTGATTAAGACTCTCACTTCAGATCCTATGAAGCTATATACAAATATCCCAGAGAATTTCGATGCTCTTAAAGCCAGGGCAGAACAACTGCTCTTTGGCTCCCAGGACGACATGCTGGAGATCGAATTAAAAGAGGGCATGAAACAGAAGACTCAAATGCCTTGGATTCCTTCAAAGGGGTTTGATGAGTTAAAACAAATTGCTTACCAGCGGGGCATATGGGAAGATCTTGGGAATGGGAAAATCACGAGAAAACCCCGGCCTAAGACAACCAATGTCATTGTTTCCGAAGACGGATCTGCCGATGATAAAGGGTTTATACGTATAAAAGTTGAAACGAGCAATGCTGGCGATAATCCTAGAGTTCATTATGAAGAGGATGGCGAAGTTACGGTAAACAGTTCGGTATTGAACGAATCACTTCTAACAACCAACGCTTTACGAGTTCAATTCCTGGTAGTTGATATTACAGGGAAAAGCCAGACAGGAAGCCCCGTGACTTGGGAGAATAAACTTGTTTTACGAAATAGGCTGAATGAGGCTGACAGAGCTGTAGAGTTGTTCGTAGCCCCCCGAGGGAAAATCCGTTATACCCTTGATGGATCAACACCTAGAAATGGAACAGAGTACACAGAACCTATAGAGATTGGCAAAGGAAAGGCAAAGATCTATGTATTTGCCGAATGTGAAGGCATAGAAGTCGAGAGAACTTTCCAATTCGCTGAGTCCGGCAATAAAGATATTGTGTTCATTAAGGAGAAACCCGCCCAATTATATGCAACCTCTCCAAAGAAGTTAGATAATTCATCAAAAACCTTCCAGGGGTTGAAGCTTGCGCAAGAGAAGAATTTGCTGTTTGAACAAGTAATTCTCATGCTTGGGACCTCACCCAAAGTTGTCCATTTGTCATTAGGAGAAATGAAAATCCCAGCTGATTATATCGAAAAGACACTGATTCATTTCCAATCACTTTTTCAGGATGAGATCCCTATAGTCATGCAGTTTAAGAAAATACATGCGGATACTGGTCATGATTTAGAGCAATTTATTAAAAAGTTAGGTATTGAAATTAAGCAAGAAGAGGTGAGCCAGTGAGTGAAACAACAGTAGATTTTGGGGCTCCTTCCGGTTTTGGGCTGCACCATTTTTATGTGGATATTCCTGCAACACCACGATCAGCGATAAGCATTTTTGAAGATTACGGATTTGATGGTGATGAACAGCGAAGGGAAACTGTTGAATGCCGTGTACAATTAGCTAGAGAACTATGGACTCAGATCCGTGATGAGGTAAGAAAGGATTTCAATTCAAGGTTGAAATCGAAAAAACAAAGTACTGGATCTTGGACAACCGGGAAAATAAAACTTGATAGATTCCTGGGTAGAGAACTCTGCGTGATAGCCTGGGCTGCTGAACATGCAGCTCCAGATGAGTGTTCTATCATTTGTCAAAAATGGTTAGCTCTTAGACCTGAGGAACGATGGTGGCTGTATTCAAAAACATCGACTGAAGCACGATTAGCAAATCAAACCAATCGTGGTTGGCGAAAAGCCCTTTACTGTGCTTTATCAGATGGAGAAAACATACAAGCCCCACCAAAGGTGAATCCCAAGCTGAGAAAAAAAGACGAAAATGATTTAACTATGAGCCTCTTTGATTCAGCTAAAGGAGATTTTTAATGGCACTAAAACCCTTTGAATGGAAAGATAAACCTGCACTGATTGAAAGCCTTCTGCCCGTACAGAAAATCTCAGCTGAAAGCTTCAAAGAACAAATGGCAGGATCTGGAAAGACTCTTACGGCTTTGGGCAGCTATTGGAAAGGTCGTAAACCACTAATCCTCAACAAAGCTTGTATACTTGGAGCTCTTCTCCCTTCAACCGGCAATAATCTGAAAGATCTTGAGATATTTGAGATGCTTATGGGTATGGACAGTCAAACAATGCTCAAGCGAATAGAAGCTTCTCTTTCATCGAGTAAGGCTTACGAGGCTGGAGAATGGTTGATTGAGCCATACAATGAACAAGTTAGAAAAGCAAAACGTCCCGAAGAATTGCCAGAGGATCTATTTGATCACGTTTGGGAAAAAGTAAATGAGCATTTTGGAACAGAAGCACACTCTTTTACCGAGCTCATTGAGCAGGTTGGAATAGCAAGATTCGGCCATAGACCTAAAGTTGCAGATGTATTCTGCGGATCAGGGCAGATCCCTTTTGAAGCTGCTCGGTTAGGATGTGATGTATATGCCTCTGATCTAAACCCCATTGCTTGTATGCTGACTTGGGGTGCCTTTAATATTATTGGAGCTTCTAAGGAGAAGAGAACAGAAATTGAAGAAGCGCAAAATAATCTTGCTCGGCAGGTTGAAAAAGAGTTTGATGCTTTGGAAATAGAAATTGATCAAAGGGGTTGGAGGGCGAAAGCTTTTCTATATTGTCTTGAGGTTATTTGCCCAATTACTGGCTGGAAAGTTCCGTTATTACCATCTTTGATAGTAAATAAACTGTATGGAGTTATTATTTATCTGGAAAGTGATACTCATAAAAAAAGATATAATATTTTAGTCAAGTACTCAGATGATGCAAAAGAAATTGAATTGGCTAAGAATGGTACCGTACAAAATGGTTATCTTGTTCATTCTCCTGATGGAATTGAGACTCATAGAGTCAGCATAAAATCTATCCGAGGGGACCATAAGCATAATAGAGAAAATAAAAACCGTCTTAGATTATGGGAGAAATCAGACTTCATTCCACGACCCGATGATATTTATCAAGAACGATTATACTGTATTCAGTGGATGCGGGATAAACCAACAGGGAAAGGAAGTGAATACGAGTTCCGATCTGTTACTGCTGATGATTTAGAGCGAGAACAGAAAGTCATTGACTATGTTGGGGCTCATTTGGAGGAATGGCAAGAGAAGGGGTATATCCCTGATATGAAGATTGAACGAGGATACAACACTGATCAACCCATCCGTGAACGTGGATGGACGCATTGGCATCATTTGTTTAATGCACGGCAATTACATATGATGGGTATCCTTACCAAATTTACATCTACAAAACCTGAATTTTATACTATGATACCTGCCATGCTTAACTTGCAATCAAAATTATGTAGTTGGCATAATGATGGGCGAAAAGGTGGTTTGCAAAATGTCTTTTCAAACCAAGCTCTTAATACACTATTAAATTTTGGATCAAGAGGATTGAAAGATCTCATTCATTATTTATATAGAAACCCAAAGGGAATAACCATCGAAGGAAAAACATCCATTGAGTCGCTTCCAGCAAACCAGATAAATGAAAATTCTGATCTATTTATTACTGACCCACCCTACGGCGATGCGGTTAAATACGAAGAAATCACAGAATTTTTTATTGCCTGGTTAAGAAAAAACCCACCAAAAGAGTTTGCTGACTGGACCTGGGATAGTCGTAGAGCTTTGGCTATCAAAGGTGAGGATGAAGGGTTCCGACAAGGGATGGTAGCATCATATCGTAGGATGGCAGAGCTCATGCCTGATAATGGCCTCCAGATCATCATGTTCACCCATAAGAGTGGTTCTATCTGGGCTGATATGACTAACATCATTTGGGCAAGTGGTCTTCAGGTAACAGCTGCCTGGTACGTAGTAACCGAAACAGATTCAGCTCTTAGGCAGGGAGCAAATGTGACCGGAACTATTATTCTTGTCCTTCGAAAGAGGAAGCAAAACCTTGAGACTTTCCGGGATGATTTAGGATGGGAAATCGAAGCTGCAGTTAAAGAGCAGGTTGAAGCGCTGGCGGGGCTTGACCGAAAAATACGGGATGAGAGATCAGAGGGTCTCTATACTGATGCGGATCTCCAGATGGCAGGGTATGCTGCTGCTCTCAAAGTCCTCACCTCTTATTCTGTTATTGATGGAAAGAATATGGTGACAGAGGCTGAAACTCCTCGACAAAAAGGAAGAAAGACGTTTGTAGATGAGATGATCGAATTTGCAGTGCAAACAGCAGTTCAATTCCTTGTCCCTGTAGGCTTCGAGAAATCGGAGTGGCTGAAATTATCACCTATTGAACGATACTATCTAAAGATGGTTGAAATGGAACATCAGGGAAACAAAACCCTTGATAACTATCTCAACTTCGCAAAAGCTTTCAAAATACACCACTATGAGCACGTCATAAGCGATAACTCGAAGGCAAATTCAACGAGGTTGAAACTCTCTACAGAATTCAAAGGCAGTATGATGTCTGGAGGGAATGAGATATCTGACACCCCGCTAAGATCATTACTTTATGCGATGTATGAAATATCAAAAGAGGTTGAGGTTCAGGATGTACTGTTGCATTTAATGGAGAATGTTCCAACATATATGCAGAAAAAGGTTCTTCTAAGCAAGATGGCTGAATATATCGCTGAGAAAAGAGCCATTTTAAAACCAACGAAACAATTCAGACCGGATAATGAGGCTAGTAATGCCAGAATTATTGCTGAAGCAATAAAAAATCAGAGGTTATAATCAATGGCTCTTAAACGTTTCTCTTCCAGGACAAAACAGCTTGATACTGAATTCTTAGCTAAATCTCTCACTGGGGCAAAACGTTACTTTCGAATTGCAGGCTATTTTCGTAGTTCGATTTTTGAACTTGTAGGTGAAGAGATTTCCCAGATCCCTGAAGTAAAGATCATCTGCAATTCAGAAATTGATCTCATTGATTTCAAAGTAGCAACAGGCCGTTCTGTAGCACTGAAAGAACGTTGGAATGAAATTGATGTTGAATCTGATGCTATGTTGTACAAAGATAGATATCAGAAGCTTGATGCTCTTTTACATGCTGGGAATGTCGAGATCCGGGTAGTTCCTAAAAACACATTATTTCTCCACGGGAAGGCAGGCTCCATCCACTACCCCGATGGCACACGAAAATCATTTATTGGATCAGTAAATGAGTCAAAAAGTGCATTTACTTCAAACTATGAGTTGGTCTGGCTTGATGATGATGAGGAAAGTGCGAACTGGGTTGAAGAAGAGTTCTGGGAATTGTGGAAAGAAGGTATTCCCCTTCCTGATACTATCCTTGAAGAGATACATCGTGTTGCAAACCGTAAAGAAATCACGATAAATGCGCTGAAGCCTGAAGAAGTTCCAGCCGCAGCAATGGCTGAAGCCCCGATTTATCGGGGAGGAGAGCAATTACAACCCTGGCAACGATCTTTTGTCACGTTATTTCTTGAACATAGAGAAACCTATGGTAAAGTTCGGCTTCTCCTTGCAGATGAAGTAGGTGTTGGAAAAACTCTTTCTATGGCTACGAGTGCTTTAGTTAGCTCCCTTCTTGAAGATGGACCTGTACTTATTTTGGCTCCTTCTACTTTGACAATACAGTGGCAGATAGAGATGAAGGATAAGCTGGGAATCCCAAGTGCAGTCTGGTCCTCTCAACAAAAAGTCTGGATAGGTGTTGAAGGGCAGCAGCTTTCGCCGAAGGGACATGCAGAATCAATAAAAAAATGCCCGTACAAAATAGCAATTGTATCAACTGGGCTGATCATGCACCAAAGAGAAGCTGGTGATTATATAAAAGAAGCAGGAATGCTTTTAAAAAATAAATATGGCACAGTAATTCTTGATGAAGCTCATAAAGCCCGATTGAGAGGTGGTTTTGGTGAGGCTTCTATAGAACCCAATAATCTATTAGCATTCATGCTGCTTATTGCAAAGAAAAGCAAACATATTATTCTAGGGACAGCAACACCAATTCAGACCAATGTTAGAGAATTGTGGGATCTTATGCGAATTCTGAACAGCGGAGCAAATTTCGTTTTAGGTGATACGAGCTCTTTATGGCAGGATTTTGAACGAGCCATTCCAATTATCACCGGACAGCAACAGATCCCTACCAGTGAAGAGGTTTGGGAGTGGATAAGCAATCCTCTACCCCCATCATCTGAAGATGACTTAATCGCAAACATAAGAGACTTCTATTATATCAAAGAAAATGAATTCTCTTGCTCGTATGATTACGAGGACTTAGATTTCTTGGTGAAAGAAATGTGGTTGTCCCAGATGATTAACTCAACATATTTCCAGAAAATTAATCCAGTACTTAGACATGTTGTACTGAGGAAAAGATCTCAGTTAGAAGAACAAGGTCTCTTAGAAAAAGTTGGGGTAAATACTCACCCCATACTATCAAAGGCTGATCAGTATCAACATAGGTTTTTGGGTCTTGGGATAGGAACCAACACGCCTTTTGAAGTGGCCTATAAAAAAGCTGAAGAGTTTAGTGAATTGTTACAATCGAGAGCAAAGGTTGGCGGATTCATGAAAACTTTAATGCTTCAGCGAATCTGCTCAAGCTTTGAGTCAGGGTTGAAAACAGCCCGAAAGATGCTCAGTCATACCCTCCCACAGGATGAAGATGACAACTCGGAACAGGTTGAACATGTACTTTCGAACATGTCTCCGGCAGAGGTTGAATGCTTAAAAGAAATCGAGAGACAGCTATCACGACCTGAAGCTGTTGATTCAAAACTCGATACCGTTAAATGGTTTTTGACAACATTTCGCTCCGATGGAAAAACATGGCTCGAACATGGGTGCATAGTATTCAGTCAGTATTATGACACAGCTGAGTGGATAGCTCGGGAATTAGCTAAATCTTTTACGGGGACTGTAGTAGCTGTATACGCTGGTGCTGGGAAAAGCGGGTTATTCCTAAATAGTGAATTCAACTCTGTAGAACGTGAATTGATCAAGACTGCTGTGAGAAATCATGAGATCCGTCTCGTAGTAGCTACCGATGCAGCTTGCGAAGGATTGAATCTCCAGGCTCTTGGGACCTTGATAAATATAGATCTTCCTTGGAACCCTTCCCGTTTGGAACAGAGGCTCGGTCGAATCAAGCGCTTTGGCCAGGTTCGTAAAACTGTAGATATGCTGAATCTTGTATATAGTGGAACCCAGGATGAAAAGGTTTATTCAGTCCTCTCTGAGCGCCTCAAAAACACTTATGATATTTTTGGAAGCCTGCCTGATACCATTGAAGATGACTGGATTGAAGATGAGGAGGCTTTGGCTGAACACATCGATGCATATATCCACGAACGTGAGAAAGCTCAGAATGCTTTCACTGTAAAATACCGAGATTCAGTAGATCCTGAAGCTAATAAGTGGGAATTATGTGCTAAAGTCCTATCGAGAAGAAACATTATCGATGAGCTGAGTAAACCATGGTAGCTAGCTTACCCTCACCAAGTAAAATTCTTATTCCATATATTGCTCATAGAAATATTAACCACATCTACTTCGTTCAATACCGATTAACAAGTGGAAAACTTGTATACTTTAAAACCTCTTCAGGTTTATATCCAGAAAAGAAACCAAATGATGCACTGTCATATGTAAAAGTAATAGAACCTTTACTACTATTTGATAAGGTCTATATTACAAAAGATGACCTTATCTATCTTTATACCTTGATAGAACTTCCAGTTCTTAAAGAATTACTCGAAAATAAAATTTTAATCCCTATAAATACAGAATCATTTAGATTCATAAATAATTATGATCCAGATACTTCTCATATGGTTTTTATGACTGATAAAGGATTAGAAGGTCATGCAGGATTCCCAGAACGACGGAAAATAATTCCACACTCAGTAGAAAAGCTATTTGAAGATTCATGTTACCAATTTCAAAATACCAGTAGATTTATTGAGAAGATAATCAACAGTTCTAACGACGATTTGCAGAATCAAGAAATGCTAAATCTGTTAGGATTAAATCAACCAGAAGAAAGAGTTGATGAAATATATTCAAACACTTACAAGTATAATAGGCTTTTTTATTCAAACTATTTTTGCTCCTTGGCAGCAGATCTTAACATTAATTCTCTAACTCAAGATGATTTTCTATTCTCACTAATTTCTCGAAGAATTCAAGCTTATAAAGCTACATTATCTGACGAGAATGTTGTTCCTGCATTTGAAAGTATAGTAAATTTTGAAAAAATTATTGACCTCTCAACATTAGTCACCCAATATAAACTCACATTTAAAGAAATACTGAAAATCAGAAACTCCAAAGATGGGATTACTTTCAGGAATTGGATTAGACAGTCAAACAGTGATTCATCAAAATTTAATCCTGAAGAATTCCTTTCATTGTATCATGCTGCATGTTTTCAGCAGAATTGTATATATAAACTAAGAGACACATTACCATATAAAATCATTACCCCCATAATGTCTTTGATTCCTTGGGTTGGAATAGGAACGACCATTGGAGACACTCTATTGAGTCTTTTAGGAAAAGGCTGGTCTCCACGGTTTTTTATCAACAAATTCAGGGAATTGAGCAAATGAGAATTATTGCCAAAACTGTACAATATCAACTGTAGCATTTTTTAAAGTTTCAGGTTGTTTCTTTATAAGTAGTTAAAAATTGGTAAATTTTGCTATTTACATAACTCGTTTTTTCGACTACACTTATCTACAATTGGTTACACCAGAAGGAGTTATTGAGGCGTTCTCATAACCCGGAGGTCGCAGGTTCGAGTCCTGTCCCTGCTAACAAACAAGTTGTTACAAAACAACAAGTTATGAATGATTCACCGGAAGAACCGGCGTTCTTTCAATCCAACTTACAGATGGAGTTACAGATAGCCCATCTGACAGGAGATTGAAAATGCGCCGGTTTTGTGTTTATAAGCGCCACGGGCAGGATACCTACTATGCCCAGATCAAGAATCCAGAAACAGGGAAATACCTGGCAGCCAGATCCACCGGGACCACCGATCAGTCCGAAGCCTACATGATTGTTTCCGATTGGCTGCAGAACGGAATTCCCCAGAAGAAATCAAAAGCAAAGAAGAAACCGCTGAAAGAGATCTTCACGCTCGATACGATCATCGAGGTACTGCACACCCTCGAGTTATCTTCCCAGGATGCTATACGGATCACCTCTGTCCTCCAGGACAAGGGAGTCATCGGGAATGTTGCTCTCAAGAAGGAACAGAAATCAGAAGCCCTCCTCCTCCCCTTCCTCAAGGAATTTTGGGATTACGACAATTCTCCCTACGTCCGGGAGAAACATGCCTACGGTCAGAGCATCGGAAAACGTCACTGTTATGAGCAGTCGAAGAAGCTCAACCACTGGAGAGATTACTTCGATCCCGAGACCAGGCTCGTTGATGTCACCAAAGATGATCTCAGGGATTTCCAGCTCACGCTCAAGGATAAGAACCTCGCTCCTAAATCGATCAATTCAATTCTCACAGTGGGAACCGTTGCTTTCAAATGGGCAACCGATCGTGAGGAACTTACCACAAATCCGGCAAACGGCCTCAGGAAATTCTCAGGAGCTTCAAAGAAGCGGGATATCCTGAATCCTGAAGAGGTCCAGCAGGTATTCTCTGCTTCCTGGGATGATGAGCGCTCGAGAGTCGGGAACCTTCTTGCCATGACTACCGGCCTCCGAGCCGGTGAAGTTGTCGCTCTGAGGAAAGAAGATATCCAGGGAGATAAACTCATGGTCCGGCACAGCTGGAGCTTCTCTGATGGCCTCAAGGCCCCGAAGAACGGGGAGGAACGTGTCGTGCCTCTCCTCCCCCAGGTGAAGACAGAGCTACTGAAGCTGCTCAAGAGCAGTCGCTACGGGGATGAAGGCTTCATATTCTATGAAACAGCGAAAGATAAACCGATGAATATAGACGTCCTCAATAAGGGGCTCACTGCCGTCTATGTAGCCATGAAGCTGCCGGAAGATAAACAGGGAAATATTGAAGAGCAGGTTGTTTAACGTAGAATAGAAATGTAGGGAAGGGGGTGCGGACAAAACACACCTACCCAGGATGCATGGCAATACGCCCGCCTCGTTGCGATATCATCAAAGAAACCGGG